>ENA-ORXR01000072-ORXR01000072.1-marine-metagenome-genome-assembly--contig:-NODE-72-length-152271-cov-11.401757_pt1 | contig 152271 bp, 108 predicted proteins | sample MGYA00237866_ERZ511479 | MGnify/ENA metagenome assembly ERZ511479 | reverse complement strand
GGCAAATTCTAAATGGTATCGCAACTCACTTTCTCAATGCATCAAAAGAAATTGTGCCTAACTGGTTAGAGGCAGTTCCTCATCCTAATGTGAGTATCGGTAAGAAAGCTGAGCCGATCATGCTGGAAATGGTCGTCCGGGGGTATCTTGCAGGACATGCATGGAGAGAATACAAGTCTGGAAAACGAATTTTATGCGGAGTCACTATGCCTAACGGTATGAAAGAAGGTGACAGATTTCCTACACCTATAATAACACCTGCCACGAAAGCAGAGGAAGGTCATGACGAAGATATCTCAGCAGAAGAAATACTCAACCAAGGCATCGTATCACAAAGAGAATGGGAAGAACTCAGTTCTTATGCTATAGGCCTATTTGAATTAGGGACGAGGATGGCTGAGAAGCAAGGTCTTATCTTAGTAGATACAAAATACGAATTCGGAAAGTATAATAATGAGATCATATTGATAGATGAGATACATACGCCTGATAGTTCTAGGTATTATATATTAGAGGATTATCAAGGCCGTCAAGATAGAAATGAAAAGCAAAAGCAGCTCTCAAAAGAATTTGTCAGAGAGTGGTTGATGGATAATGGATTCCAAGGAAAGGAAGGACAGGTAATGCCTGTCATGCCGGAGGAATTTGTCGATACCGTTAGTGATAGATATATCGAGCTATATGAACTCATTACAGGTAAGACCTTTCAGAAAGAAAGTTATGATGATATACAAGCTGATATGAGTGATTCTATAGTAAAGTACCTTTCTTAAGTACGATGAGCGGAAGAAGCTTATTTGAATTACTCATTAGTATAGTGGTCTTTTTATTTATTAACGGATTTTACATTTATAATATGCATGATAAGAATGTGCTGGGCACGGAATTGCAGATGTGCTGCTCGGATCCATTAACTGGATTTTACAGAAACGGAGTATGTGCTACGGGACCCACAGATTATGGTACACATATCGTGTGTGCAATGATGACACAGCAATTTCTTGATTTTAGTAAATCAAAGGGTAACGATCTAATTACTCCAAGAGAAGAGTATAGCTTCCCAGGATTGAAGCATGGAGATAGATGGTGTCTATGTATATCCAGATGGGTTGAAGCCTATTCATCGGGGGTAGCGCCGCCGATAGATCTGGAAGCGACTAATGAGAGAGCTTTAGATTATGTGTCTTTGGAGGTGCTAAAGATGTATGATATTGCTTTGCAGAATTAGAGTGGGTATGTTATATATAATTATAATGAAGATTATCTGTAATAATCTCCGTAATTACTCTGTAGAGTAAATCTAAAGATAGATTCTATCGATATCTTTCGCCTCGCTTTTCAATAAGAAAAGAAAAAGGCCAAAATTCAAGCGAGCTTGATTTTGACCTTTTTCGTTGAATCAATTGATTCTTAAGTGGAGCTGCAGAGATTCGAACTCTGGTCCAGACAAAGCACTCATAGGCTTTCTACATGCTTAGCTTGTTCTTAGATTTTCGACGTCAGGCAGGTGTACAAGCAACCAACCGTCAGCTTATCTTCTTAAGATTCGATTCCCTATCGAAGCGTAGAGTCTCTATTTCGAGTGCTAGCGCGAAGCGTAGCGGTCATTATACACTGATAGTAGGTATATCGAAAATCTCCTACACAGTGCAAAAAGCTATGCTAATTCTAAATTAGGCAGCTAATGCGAATCTATTTTCGCCAATTGTGGTTTTGATCATTATTTAGTACGGAGTAATTGATCACTGCTCCGGCATGCTTACGTATCGATATTCTTTCCTGTCGATACCAGTCAGCCCCTTATTTCAAATTCATTATTCAAAATCTAATTCTACAATCAGATCGAATAAAGGTAACGATTCAATCATCGAAAAAGTTTCTTCAATGACTGAAAATGGTAAGGCGGCATTCTCAAATCTGATGAGAACAACTACTTTCACAGGTGCAATCTCAAAATATTTAGAGTCACTACAAGTGGTAGAATAGGATGCTTGAAGCTAAAAGCATTAGCAAATCCTAAGCTCGAACTGTCGCAAATTAACATATTATAAAAATATGTTATATATAAATGCTCTGTAATCAATAAACTTTATATTTTTATACTTTATAATGTATAAATATTTGATTATGAAGAATTTTATCGTTTCCATTTTGATGTTAGTTTGTGCCTTTGTAATACCTGGGCTTTCTCAGGATGCCATACCTGTCATACCACAAGACCAAATTCCAAAGGCTGTCTCTCTAAAAGACCTTAAAGACAAGAGAGCTAAAGAGGCAGGGATAATCAAAGTCAAGAATAATGGTATATCAGTGACAGCAAAGAATAATCCTAATCCCAATATTATGGAAACATTTGTACCCACTACCGTGTATACTGGAACTTTAGACGCCGAAGAGACAACAGTCTTTTTTATACAATTAGCTGCCCTCTTTAATTCTAGAGGTAGTGCAGATCAGTTCAGGCGATTAGGAGTTTTTGGAAATATTTATAAGCAATATGCTGGAAACGCTATCAAAATTAAGCTTGGTTATTTCGAAAATAAAATAGAAGCTAGTGATATTCTACGTCAAGTTAAGGCTATGGGCTATAGGGACGCCTTTATTACTCGAAATCAGATGAATGCCTCTGATATAGAGCTCATGATGACAGGCAGCTATTATATAAAGGATGACTATGCTGCTGGCAATGCAAATTTCACCAGTAGTACAGCAACTTACAAAGTTCAACTGGCATCGTATCAAGACCCCATGTGGTTCCCAAATGCCTCAATTGATGATCTTGGAAAAATTGAGCAGTGGACTAAAGGTGAATGGACTATTTTTGTGCTCAGTGCCTATAGTAGCTATGATAAAGCGTTAGAAATAAGAGATTTAGCTATAGCCAGGGGCTTTAATGAGGCGAAAGTCGTTCTTGATAATAATGGGATTTTAGAGTTAGTCAATTAGTTGATCCATACTCGAGATAGCAATGTTTAGTTAATCGAACGATAATGATGTCATCAGGATTGATGCATGTACTGACTCCATGTATCCTATGAGCTGACTTTTTATATTTAGTCTCAGGATCATGTAGCAATGCTGGGTCTATGAAGGGAAAAGAGTCCAAGAAATATATTAATGCATTCTATCTCCTCTCAATTCCAATGTACTAATCATTTCAGCTTCGTAGTTAAGATATTCTTGCCACCTCATTTCCACGTCTTTCTCGTTTCCATACAGCTTAGCTAATCTTAAAAACATTTTGTAGTGCCCTGCTTCTGATATCATAAAGCCCTTGTAAAATTCTTTAAGATTTTGATCATTAATATGGATTGATAACAATCTGAATCGTTCACAGCTTCTGGCTTCGATCAATGCAAAGGTCAGCAATTTCTCGATTAATCGCATTTCCTTAGATCCTCCTTTTCTTTGGAAACTAATTAAATGATTGACATAGTCATCTCTGCGCTGATGGCCGAGTTTGAGGTTTCTTTTACGCATCTCTTGTAAGACCAATGAAAAATGACTCCATTCTTCTGCTGCTACAGGAGTAAGCTCATCCACTAATTCCTTTCGATCTGGATATTGCTGGATTAATGTAATGCATGAAGTGGTGGCTTTCTGCTCACAATACGCGTGGTCTGTGAGTATTTCTTGAAGATCCATCTCCGCTAAGTTGACCCACCGGGGGTCTGTTGGTAGGTTAAGACCTAATTTCGTTTTAATAACTTCCATACAGCTTTCATTATTTCAAGGACAGATTTGCTTGCTTCATAGAAAATATCAACATTATATTTTTCATAATCCTTAGATCCAATCATACACATCATACACACCATACCCCTCAGTGGACTCTATCTATGTTATTTTTCAAGTATTTTAACTTAATACAGTCAATACAGATATGTTAAGTAATACTGTCTTTTAGTCGAATAATATAAAGCTACGCATTTTGTTCTAGGCAGTGACAGTTTATCCAAAAAACGAGCGGTAGTTACACTGATTCTTCTTTCTTGTCAAGGCTGCTGACGGTCCACTTTGCTCGTTTAAATTGTAGCTGATTTAATAGTGGAGCAAATATTCTGGAGCTAAACTTGATGATTTGCGGGAAAGAGATTAAGTAATTGTACCTACAGATTTAGGCGCAATTTCGTGTTTGGCAGTAGGGTAGTGATTCGTGTTCTAAAAGCCGATTAGTTGGGTTTAGTGTTTTCATTAATCATCTACTCATATTATTTCAAGGCGAATCCGTTAATTCATCGATATAGGTCGTATAGCTTGATAGATCATCGTCAGAATATGTGATCGTAAGTTGATTACATGAAGTCTGTGGTTCTTCGATACACTTATTTACTAATTTTAGCTCGTCATTTAGTGATTCATTGTTTCTAAGAAGAGTATAGCCATTTTGCAGAGTCCGATGGTCTTATTATACTGTTTCTAAACATAACAGGGTTGCCGTGACTCAATGCAGCTTCTTCCGATTTACGACGTGATTACTTATACTGTCCCATCTTATTGATGAGCTTATAAATATTTTAGGCCGATCTTTAGACTTTTCAATATCCATCCATAGAGATACTATCATCTAAGCCCGCGGTTGTACTTGAGGTATCATTATTGGTTAATCCTGCTGTATTTAATGAGAAATTTACTAAGCTTCAATTGATTATATTATCAGAACTACGTCGTCCTTTATAGGCATCTGACGCAAAACTTCACCTATCCACATTCTCTATATAAAAAACAATATTCAAGGCTTTTTAGTCAAATTAAACTCATCAGGTTGTATTTTTAAATAGCTCAGTTCTAAAGCTCAGTGTTATCTGAGAGTGAAGTGCAGGTATTGCATCTTTAAGGTAAGGATCATTAATCTATCCATAATGTATTTTGCCAAAATTTGCTTTCGCTTAAATTTTTGCTGCTATACTCAAATTTAAATTTACAGTGCTAACCTGGTAGTATCCTAAAAAAAGGAAGCACTAATTACATAGTGCTTCCTTAGCTTATAACTTATATGATGCTGATAAGAATAATTCTATTATTCTACGAGTATCATTTTTTTACTGATGAGCTGCTCATTGAATTCCAGCTGATAGTATAATATACCAGCAGAAATGTTGAGCTGTTTTTTATCGATGATCATGCTATGATAGCCAGCTGAATAATCAGCCTGTTGTGTCATAATGAGCTGCCCGGTGACATCCATGATAGATAGCTTGGCCTGACCTGCTTGAGGCAGGGTAAAGGCTATGTTAGTCTGATCAGAGAATGGGTTAGGCTCATTTTGCATGAGTTCTAATGCATACGCATCTTGCTCAGCATTAGTAAATGCCAGAGCTACCTCAGCTACCTCCTCCAGATTATCGAAGTAAGCTTCTGCTGGTGTGATGTCAGAACTGATGCGTAGTGCATCACTCAGTCTAAGTGATTCAGTCGCTATCATATGGATCGAGAAGAGCCCTTGAGCCGCCATAGGATCAAGACTCACCTGCTGGGCTTCGTGCCAGCTCATAGTGGTGACATCCGCTCTGATAGCATAGTCACTTTCATCTAGATCAAGCTGGCCAGATGAGATAGCCTCAATGCTCAGACCAGGATGATTAAGTGTGAACTGATATCCATAGATTGACTTAAAATAATCTGCATCGACGACAAGTTCGATTCTTTCACCAGGCTGTAGAATCTGATCTTCTACTTGGAGCGTCAGTATTTTGCCAGATCTTGTCTCAGCTCTGCTGAAGCCATTGACAGATGCGGTACCATTGACATCTCCCATCTTGACAGCGATGAAGTCTTCCTGAGTTCGGTTCGCATTCAGATCCAAGATTCTGAGTGACTCAGTGAATGGCCACGGACTTGTCTCATCAGTGAATATCGCATCCTCATCGACGAATCTCCAGCTATCAGTTTGACTGATGTCATCTATAGTGCCCAGTATCAGTCTTTTGATCTCTACGATATCCAGCGCACTGACTCTGCCATCGTTTGTGACATCAGCGGCAATGACTTTATAAGGACTATCGAGTAGTTGCATATCGATGACATGCTTGGACATGAACACTAAATCAATGGTAGATATGCCGTTGATGTAGTTATCCTGCTTGTCCACCGAGATCTGATAGTTCAATTCTTTTGGTAGAGTGGTAAATGCATACCTCCCTGTGTTATCTGTCTTGACCTTGAAAGGTGATTCTGGCAGAGAGGTCGTGGCGGTCACATCGACCTGCTGTAGGACATCTCCAAATTCAGTCTGCACTTGTCCGGCGATCATAGCCGAGCTTCCTGTGACGACCTCCGTAGAATCAGTCGGCTCGGGATCCACTCCTTCTCCAGCACATCCACCACTGAATAAGATGCCGACAGTACAGAAGTCTCCGTTACCAGAAGCATCCCAAACGTACACGTCAAGATCGACAAAGTTCGCTATATCATCACAGGAGAAGGTCATGCCAAGCTGCGATCCGAAGTCTGCCTCACCGGGTCTGATGGGCTCTTGCCCAGATGGGACAATGCTGAAGTCTAAGTCAGCTGCATCCGTACAGTTATCGAAGCTGCCAAAGTCAAACTCGCGTCCCCAGATTTCAGCTATACCGCTGTCTTTCATGAATACAGTAGTCAGTCCACTCACGCAGAATGGGGTGGGCGCTTTCTGGTCTCCAAAAGTGACGACTGTTCTGGCACTTGACTCATTACCACATCCGTCTTTCACTCTCCAGGTGATGATGTGCTCATCTCCAGGACTACCGACCTGAGAGTTCATCGTAGCCTCAGGACCTTTAGCGGTCTTGGTAGCGACGACTGCTCCATCTTTACTGACGGTGATGATCCATTGAAGTAGATTGCTGCCTGTCATCTCTCCTCCGCAGAAGTCAGATGCGGTAGCTGTGATCACATCACTACCCGTACATGGTGTATCATCATCCTTGGTGGTGGCACCACCTGAGGTATTGACGACATAGTCAGCAGGACCGTCGATGGTCGGAGCTGAGTCATCTATGACTTTGATGACTTGATCATAGGTGTAGTATCCATCCTGGTCTACGTCGGTGTATCTGAAGTATACAGGATCAGTGACGGGGCCGTAATCAGGGCAAGAGGCACATTCGCCTTGAGCCCAGTCTTCTACTGCCTGGAATCGATCTCTGGCGGTGTCATTTTCATCATCGACATCGCTGCCATTCGGATCATAAGTACACCAGTCTACGACAGTCCATCTTTGGATGATTTTCATGCAGGCATCAGAAGCTCTGATGGTATCAGACTCCATGGAATAGCCGACGAGCCCACAGTCAGTGTCACACCAGAAGGGTGCGTCATTGACGATATCAGGCGTACAGGCGGCTGATCCACCCATGGATACAGTCACTTCAGTTTCAATGACTTTACCCTCGGCATTACACTCTAAGTTGATTCCTTCGACCTGACCATCATCATAGTTTTTAGGCCATTTGATGGTGTATGGATCGAAGTTAGCTGTTGATGATACACTGATGATTTGTCTACAGTAAGCATCTCCTGCGTTGAATTCTCCATTGAGGTCGTTATCGACGTACCACTCTCTGACGACTTGGCCACCGGCACAGACGTTGTTACCTCTTTCTTCATTAAGCAGGAGGACTTCATAAGCGGTCTCGCCTGTACAGTTACCGCCCAGCATAGCTGGATGGTCTAATACATCTCCGTCGGCACAAGTGATGACCTGGTCAGTACAGATGAGTGATGGCGCAGACTTATCTACGATAGATACATCGACCATACACTGATTGACATTGCCATTTTCATCAGTGACGATGAGTATGACGGTGACAATTTTTCCAGCGTCTTCACAGCAGAAGCTGACGAATTCACCAGGTTCTGTGACCATGGTTTTGTTATCATCAGAAGGCAGACAGCCTTGCTTATTGTCTATGACTCCAAGGTTTACCTCCTTAGTATTCGGCGCACAAGTGATCGGTGCATAGCCGATGATATTGTCTTGGCAGTCTCTGACGACTTCTTGCCAGTCTTCCATTCTGACCACTGTGAGTGTGACCTCACCACAACCTGAGTCGTGCGATCCTTCATCAAGATCAGTAGCGTATATCTTGGCGATGCCCTCATCGATGGTACCGGCTGAAGCTGTGAGGCTGACCTGTAGTCCAGCTTCGCAGACTGGTACGGGTGGTACCAGATCAGTGACGATCACATTGAAGCTTGCATCAGTGCTGTTACCACAATCATCTGTGACGGTGACTACCACTGTGATTGGACTTTGGTCTTTCCATAAGTCTACCAGATAGCCATCTTTTACGCTTCCTTCTTCTGAGAACCAGCTGATGTCCAAGTCTTCGCTGCAGTTATCTCTGGTGACAATGTCTGGCAGTGGAAACTTAGCGCCACAGGTCCATGGCTCAGTACTGGCGAATACGTCATCCAGCATGTTCACAGGGACGAGTTGGCCATCCACTTGTTTAAGTATTTCTGGAGCAGATAGGTCTCTGATCTCAATGGTCTGTAGATTCCTCACGAGGATATCAGCATCACACCAGTCAATCATAACCCACTCTCTGAGTATCTTCTTACCTGATCCACACGCTTCGAATTCGATATCAGAGTTAGAGACTAATAGATTACATAGTCTGCTTCTGATAGGTACCTGAGGGTTACGTGGATCAGTATAGCTTGTGTCTAAGACGATGACGTCCTTCAAGACTTTATCGACGACAGTGATCTGGACCCACTCAGGGGTGCCGTCACCATCTACATCCTGCATGACCATGGTGTCTCTGAGAATCTGCATCGACTCATCAGGGACTTGGATGGTATCTGCTGTGATGATCGTATCGACCTCTAATCTGTGCTTATCCACATAGTAAGGGTAGGCGAGGCTGCCGCTACCAGTGAGGGCTTCGATTGACTCAGGAGAACCGAAGTCAAAGACCTTATCGCTATTGATCATGTCTAAGTAGTCACAGTCAAGATTGATGTCTTTTGGAAAGCCGAAGTGTGCATTAAATTCAAATTCTGGCACGTCGATATCGAGCTTCTGTATGGCATAGGTCTGGCAAAGCAGGTCTACCTCTTCAATTCTGTCATGCCTGAGGATTTTAGCTGTATAGGTAAGGGTGATGAGCTCTCCATCAGGATCACAGATATCACCAGTTCTATCTTCTTTGACAATTAGTCTGAGTAGCTCAGGACCACACTCTCCAAATTCTTCTCTCACTTCGTCAGGAGAAATAAGGATATCAGGGAATACATTTTCATCACTACACCAGACCTTACATTCTTCTGGTAGCTCACCGTCTTCTGTACATGCACAGGGTGCTTCTAATTCTGGAAGCTGATTAGCTTCTACAATAATTTCTCCCCAGCATGAATTATCCAAACAGGTGATTTTATATTTAATTATTTCACCAATATCGTCCGCAGTCAATAAATTATTTCTAATGAAATTTCCATCTTCATCAAAAAGTTCTACGTCATAATCACCTGGAGCGGGCTGCTCTAATAGCATGTCAGGAGTCAGGGGCAGCTCGCAAGAACGGTTAAGACTGATCTGTAGTAACACGTTACAGATCAATTCATCACACATAGCATCTACGAAATCTTGATTTTCTAAAGTCTCACCAGGAATTAGAATTCCAGTGATCACATTAGGATCTCCACCGTCACTATCTATCACAGAAGAGAAGTCAGTCGGGTCGGTCTCGATCAGCGTAAATGGTCCAGGAACAACATCTGAGAAAGAGAAGTTTCCGAATTCATCTGTGAATGTTGTCAGAGTATCGCCGTTACTATCAATTAGCGTAATCAATACAACTGCTAGTGGTTCATCTCCAATTTGATCATTATCTACGTCATCAGTTACACTACCTGTAATATTTCCGGGGCTACTGTATTCGACGTCTTCATCATCTGTATCTGAAATAGAGTTACCACCAGGATCAGTACCAGATGCTATTGCAGTGTTAGACACGACTTGATTTCGAATATCGCTCTGAGTTAGGACGTAGGTCCCTGTGAATGCGGTGGCATTAACCTCACCTGGTAGAAGCGAAATAACTGGATCTCCAACAACGGTCACGATAGGGTCAGTGATTGACACATTTGTTAATGTGACATTTCCAGTATTTGAGATAATGAAGGTATAACTGATAGACTCTCCAACTTGAGCCAGTCCATCATTATTCTCATCGTTAAAAACTCCTGATTTTATTATAGAAAGCATTGGATCTGCTGCAAGGGGAGTCATATTCTCGTCCTCATCATCCACAGGATTGCCATCGGGGTCTAATGCTGAGACCGTCGCTGTATTCATTACAGATCCCGCATCTATATCAAACAATCCTAAAGTATAAGTACCAGTAAACGTTGTATTGTCCACGGTTCCTGGAGCGATTGAGCTCAGTGGACCTCCAGTGACGCTCAGAATTGGATCATTCACTATGACATTTGTTAAGGTAACATTTCCAGTATTAGTAATGACAAAGCTATAGCTTATTGTCTCACCTACCTGTGCAAGTCCATCGCCGTTTTCATCATTATAGACGCTTAATTTTTCTATCATGATTCCAGGCATTGGTGGTACGTCCGTGTCTTCGTCGTCCATATCACTGATCGGATTGCCATCAGGATCGGTGCCCGAAGCAGTTGCCGAATTCATCACACTTCCATTATTGACGTCCATTTGGGTCAATGTATATGTCCCCGAGAATGTCGTATTATCTATCTCACCTGGAGCTAATGATACAATGTCTCCTCCAATCACCGTAATGAGTGGGTCATTTATCATTATATTAAATACAGTGACATTTCCCGTATTAGATACGGTGAATGAGTACTGTATGGTTTCTCCGAGCTGTGCTATGCCATCCCCATTAGTATCAATTAGAGTGCTTTCTTTTATAAGCTCAATTGATGGAGATGTATTTAGAGGTGTATCTTCTTCATCAGTATCATTGACAGATGGTACATCGCTGGAGACAGTAGCTACGTTGAGCACGTTACCGTTGTCTACATCCGATTGTGTCAAAATGTATACACCAGAGAATGTCGTATTATCTACTTCTCCAGGCTCTAAGGTAAGTAAGGGACCTCCACTCACCGTGAGAAGATTGTCAGATACTTCTATACCATTCAGGGTAACATTTCCAGTATTAGTAATAGCAAATACGTATGAGATGCTTTCTCCAGGCTGGGATAGACCATCTCCATTTTCATCATTTAGAGTTCCGATTTTGACAATACGTATACTTGGAAATCCAGGTAAGGGCTCATCCTCGTCGTCGGTGTCTGTTACGGGATTACCATCTGGATCAATCCCAGATGTAGATGCAGTATTCACCACGATGCCTGAGTTTACGTCCTCTTGGGTAAGTGTATAGATACCCGTAAAATTCGTACTATTAGATTCTCCAGGAAGTAGTATTGCTATTGGAGATCCTATTATAGTCACCATAGGATCTGAAACAGTCACCTCTGTTAGGGACACATTACCAGTATTAATTACTGTAAAGCTATATGTAATTGTCTCTCCTGCTTGAGAAATGCCATCGCCATTATCATCATTAAATGAGCTTGATTTTATAAGCATCAATTCAGGATTTTGAGTGTATGGCGTATCCTCTTCTCCTTCATCAGTCGTTGGATCTCCATCAGGATCATTACCGCTTACGACAGCCACATTCATCACACTGCCATTATCTACATCAGCCAAAGTAAGCGTATATGAAGCCGTAAATGTTGTGACATCCGTTGCCCCAGGTGCCAAGCTAAGAATAGGGCCTCCTGAAACGGTGACTAATGGGTCTATTACTGAAACATCAGTCAGTGTGACATTCCCAGTATTGGTAATTATAAATATATAGCTGAGTGTCTCGCCAGGTTGTGCTAATCCATCTCCATTTTCATCATTAAAGGAACCGCTCTTAAGAACGGTAATCGAAGGATCTTTTGGAAGGTCCGTTATCTCCGTATCTGGCATACTTACGGGGTTACCGTCAGGATCGAGACCTGTAGCTGTAGCTGTATTTTCCACACCACCATTATCAATATCTGCTTGTGTAAGGATATATGTACCAGAGAAAGTAGTGTTATCTATCTCTTGTGGTTCAAGTATAGGTATAGGTCCTCCTGCGACAGTAATTAAAGGGTCCGATAACATTATGTTAGTCAATGTGACATTACCAGTATTTGTTACAATAAATGAGTAGGATACAGACTCTCCCGCCTGGACTATACCGTCACCATTCTCATCATTTAACATGCTCGATTTTATCAAGCTTATACCTGGAAGGATAGGCAGTGGTTGATCATTATCATCGGGATCAATAATAGGATCCCCATTAGGATCTGATCCGCTTGCAAGGGCGTTATTCATCACACCTCCGTTATCGACGTCCTGCTGAGTAATAGTGTAAGTAGCTGAAAAAGTGGTATTGTCAATTACTCCTGGACTTAATGACGCAATCGGCCCTCCGACGACGGCCACTAATGTATCAGTTATAGTAATGTTTGATATGGTCACATTACCCGTATTGGAGACAGTGAATGTGTAGGAGATCGTTTCACCAGGCTGTGCTAAGCCATCGCCATTTTCATCGTTAAATTCTGACTCTTTTAATAATTCTAATGATGGCATGAGTGGCAGTGGTTCGTCTTCTTCGTCTGAATTACCGACAGGATTTCCATCAGGATCGCTACCTGTAGCTGTCGCTACATTCATGACTCCACCATTATCAATATCAATTTGCTGCAGTGTATAGCTGCCTGAAAATGTAGTGGCATCAGTTACTCCAGGCTGAAGTGAGGGGATCGGACCTCCGACGACCGTTATGAGCGGGTCATCGATGCTGATCATAGTCAGAGTAACATTTCCAGTATTAGTTACCATGAAACTATAGTTGATTGTTTCACCTACTTGAGCTAAACCATCACCGTTTTCATCTGTAAAGGTCGCCGTCTTGATCAGCATTATACCTGGAGTTTGCCCAAATGTAGTCTCTTCATCATCAGGGTCATCCACAGTATTTCCATTCGGGTCAGTTCCTCTCACAGTCGCGGTATTCATAACACTACCTGCATTAACATCTTCCTGAGTTAAGGTATAATCTCCTGAGAATGTCGTCATATCAACAGCGCCTGGCGCTAAGGACATAATGGGACCACCCATGAGTGTTATGATTGGATCAGTCAATAGAATGTTTGTCAGGGTCACATTACCAGTATTGGTCACCGTGAACGTGTAAGTTATTGTTTCTCCTACTTGTGCATTGCCATCTCCATTTTCATCTTGGAATGACCCATTTTTCATTAAAGCTATTCCTGGCATAGAGGGTAGGGGCACGTCTTCTTCATCAGCATCATCAACAGGATTGCCATTGGGATCCATGCCTGAAACTGTGGCTAAATTCATTACTCCGCCGTCATCAACGTCTTGTTGCGTCAGCACATAGCTTCCAGTGAAGGTCGTATTATCAACTTCATTCGGGGCAAGCGCCACGATGGGTCCACCCATGAGCGTAAGTATCGGATCGTCAATAGATATAGAAGTTAATGTTACATTACCCGTATTAGATACTATAAACGTATAGGCTATGCTCTCTCCAGCCTGTGCAATCCCGTCATTATTTTCATCAAGAAACATTGCTGATTTCATTAAGTTAATACCTGGCATGAGTGGTAGAAGTTCTTCCTCTTCATCCGCATCATCCACTGACATACCATCTGGATCGATACCCATGACAGTAGCTATATTCATAACTTCTCCGTTATCAATATCTTGTTGTGTCAGCGTATAGACACCAGTAAACGACGTATTATCTGTCTCTCCTGGCAATAAAATTGGAATCGCAACTCCAATTACGGTTACGAGTGGGTCATTTACTATGACATTGGTGAGTGTGACATTTCCAGTATTAGTTACCGTAAAGGAATAGCTAATTGTTTCTCCAGCTTGGGCTAATCCATCAGCGCTCTCATCCACAAAGGTCGCCATTTTGATTAACATGATTTCTGGTACTTGCGTGTAGGGGGTATCCTCGTCATCAGTATCTGTTACAGGATTGTTGTCAGGATCTATGCCTGTCGTGATGGCCGTATTCATGACACTTCCATTATCAACATCTTCTTGAGTCAGCGTGTAAGTGCCCGTGAAAGTAGTATTATCCATTGCCCCAGGACTTAACGAAGGAATTGGGTCGCCAATGACCGTTACATTTGGATCCATCACCACAACATTAGTAAGTGTAACATTTCCCGTATTAGTCACTGTGAAATTATAGGTGATTGTTTCTCCTACTTGAGCTAATCCATCACCATTGTTTGCTCCCACTCCATCATCTTGGAAGATTCCGATCTTGATTAATTCAATATTAGGCTCAGCTGGAAGATCTTCGTCTTCGTCATCAGAATCATTTACTGGATCTCCATTAGGATCATTACCACTTACAGTGGCAGTATTCATCACGCTGCCATTGTCCACATCCATTTGCGTCAGCGTATAAGTTCCTGTGAAAGTAGTTGCATCCATTTCTCCAGGATCTAAGACATCTATGGTTACACCACTGACCGTTAGTAATGGATCTTGCACCTCAACTTCAGTGAGTGTTACATTACCTGAATTTGTCACTACGAAAGTATAAGATATTGTTTCTCCAACTTGGGCTAATCCGTCTCCATTTTCATCGTTCAAAGAACCTTCTTTACTAAGAATTAGTGCAGGTTGGGTTGGGAGTGGAGTATCCTCATCATCCATGTCATCCACGGGCATGCCAGTAGGGTCAAATCCAGTTGTAGTAGCCACATTTAACACACCACCCTCATCGATGTTCTGCTGTGTTACAAAATATACTCCAGTAAATGTCGAATCATCGATTTCTCCAGGGGCAAGAGACGGTATGGGATCGCCCATAACATTGATAAGATCATCGGTAATTGTAACATTTGTAAGTGTCACATTACCTGTATTAGTTATAGTGAAGGTATAATTTATAGGATCTCCAGGTTCTGCTGGACCATCATCTATATAAGTAGAATTCTTTACCAGTAGAATAGAAGGAGCTATTGGAATATCTTCATTCTCTTCATCTTCATCATTAACAACCACGCCATTTGGGTCAGTACCCATGGTGATTGCTGTATTCATAACCATCCCGTTATCAATGTCTTCCTGAGTTAGCGTATATGATCCAGTAAACGTAATATTATCACTTTGACCGGGAGCCAAACTTGGAATAGGATCACCAAATATAGTCACTATGGGATCATTAACCTGAATATTGGTAAGCGTTACATTTCCTGTATTCATGACTGAAAAGGAATATGCTATCGTATCACCTACTTCAGATAAACCATTATCATCAATGAAATTAGCTGACTTAATCAACGTGATTTCTGGCTCCTGCGTGAATCCCGTATCCTCATCATCAGCATCACTTACTACGGTTCCATCTGGATCAGTGCCAATTGTGATTGCAGTATTCATTACGCTACCATTATCTACATCCATTTGGGTAAGCATATAAATACCTGTAAATGTAGTATTGTCAATCTCATCTGGAATTAGGACTGGTATCGGGCCACCACTTACTGTAATTAGTGGGTCAGTAAGCATGACCTGAGTTAGTGGGACATTTCCTGTATTAGTGATAGTAAACGAGTAGAGTATTGTTTCCCCCACTTGAGCGCTACCAAGTTCTCCTGCATCAATATAAGATCCTGACTTTATTAATTCTATGCTAGGCAATGGCAGAAATTCATCGTGATCGTCAGTGTCCTCCACATTAGTACCGTTAGGATCTGTACCCGAAGTGGTGGCGCTGTTTAGAACCATGTCATTATCAAGATCAGTTTGGGTAAGTACATAAATTCCAGTGAAGGTAGTGGCATCCATTTGGCCAGGAGTCAGTGTGATGGGCCCTCCAGCAACAGTAATGAGAGCATCCTCAATCATGACATCAGTCAGGGTGACATTACCAGTATTAGTGACGGTGAATGAGTAAGTGATGGTTTCTCCGACTTCGGCTATACCGTTTCCATTATTATCGTCAAAGACACCCGTTTTAATGAGTTCGATAGCAGGCATTGGAGCTAGCAGTTCTTCTTCATCATCGGTGTCTTCTACTTCAGTGCCGTTAGGATCAGTACCTGAAGCTGTAGCGACATTAAGGACCATGCCACTGTCTACATCGGCTTGAGTGACGGTGTACGTTCCAGTGAAGGTAGTGGTATCCATTTGACCAGGAGTCAGTGTGATGGGACCTCCAGCAACAGTAATGAGAGCATCCTCAATCATGACACCAGTCAGGGTGACATTACCAGTATTAGTGACGGTGAATGAGTAAGTGATGGTTTCTCCGACTTCGGCGATACCGTTTAGATTATTATCGTCAAAGACACCCGTTTTAATGAGTTCGATAGCAGGCATTGGAGCTAGCGGTAGCACAAAGTCATCCATAGCGTCAACTATAGTACCGTTTGGATCAGTTCCTGTAACTGATGCAGTATTCATTCTCATACCAGCGTCTATATCGGCCTGAGTTAAGGCATATGTACCAGAGAAGGTAGTATTGTCGACTTCGCCAGAAGTAAGCGTAACGGGTCCACCCATCACGGTACCTATAAGATCGTCAGTAACCATTACATCAGACAGTGTGACATTACCTGAATTAGTGACGGTGAACGTATATGTAATTATATCACCAACGTCCGCGACGCCATCACCTCCGTCATCCAACGTACCACTTTTTATGAGTTCTATTGCAGGCGCGGGCAGAGGCGTGTCCTCATCATCAGTATCCATGACTGAGGAACCATCTGGTGCAATACCTTCTGTCGTTGCCGTGTTGGGTCTTGATCCATTATCTATGTCGGCTTGCGTGATCGTGTAGGTGCCAGTGAAAGTGGTTGAATCAATCTCTCCAATATCTAAACTAATTGGGCCACCTGTGACAGTAAAGAGTGGGTCTGTTACCGATACCATAGTCAGGAGGGTATTGCCAGTATTTTCAACAATAAATGTATAAGTAATTACATCGCCTACCTCTGCAATACCGTTCGGATCATCGAATACTCCAGTTTTAGTCAGCTCTATCATCGGCTCACATTTGACGATCATTGGCGTTTCTACTATGTTGGAAAAGAACCAGGTGTTGATCGTATTATTTTCCCCAAAGCCTGTGGCATTTGCTTCTGCGTCACCACCTACTGTCAGATCTTCCCATGTGTGTGCTGGCTGGGGTGTACCTGTCAATGATACCACAGGTTGCCCGTTACCAGGATCCGTGTCCAGAGGATTATTATACAGTGGATCATCCACTAATTGACTATCATCCCAGTAGAGAGCAAAATCTGGAGTGGCGCATGGAGGATCAATTGTTGTGATTGTCCATCCAGGAGTATTGTACTCTACATCAAACTGCATAAAGTGTATTTCTCCTTGGGTATAGCGCGCTATAATATCTAGGTCTTGATTGACATCGACAATATTACCCTGACCGTCTAACATATCCCAATCTAAACACCCAGCAAGGTCATCACCTTCTACAACTCTTTCAGCTAACACTCTATCTCTTGTATTGGGAGTAAAGACACCATCTGGGCCATCTAAGTCTACAAAAATTTCTATTAGACCTGGTTGACTCAATTCGTATTCGAGACAAAAAGGATCTGCGCAGCTTAATAAAGGACCGACTAAAATTTCACCACATACGCCCTGAGTGTAACATGTAGGATCTGGCTCATTCAAAAAGACTTTAAATAAATCAGGATTTGCATTTGTAGCATTGACGGCATTTTTGGATTGTCGATCGGCCTCAACTACTCCAGTATTGCCTGGGCCAGTTATATTAAAAGAGAGAGCAAACGTCAACCCTCTGAAACCTTCACCAAAGCCTGTAACTCCATTAGAGAAGTTAACTTCTTGGACGAAATTATCATCAGTCAACACATAAATCGTAGCATCAAATGGGTTTTGGAATGCAACATTGTTTGTGGCGATAGCAGTAGGATCGCTTGAACATCTTAAAATTGCAGAGTTACAAGGTGTACGAAGGCTCCAATTTTCAGAATATACCCTTCCATTGATAGCAGTACCTGCAGCACCAGCTTGGTCAGCTACAGTGATATCAAAATTTCTAATATTGGAATTAGCCCCTAACGTAGCGAAGTCAAACTCTAAACAATATATACCTACCTCAGTGGGCACGAATGTATATGGACCTGAGGTATCATATCCACCGGGCCCTGCAATGGTTGATGGTCCCACCATGATCGGACCAAAGTCATTGCCATTAGCATTAGCCACTGTCAATGTATTTGGGCCGTTCGCTACACCAGAAGGCCCAACAAGCCTCCAGTCATAGCCTCCACCAGCACATGATCCTGCAGCATCCGCTTCAGATGACAATGCTATATAGACGACCTCGTCCAGATTTTTAATTTCAAAACATAAAGAGCTATTGGTACCATATGAACCATAGCCTGCAAAATTGGACTGTGGCCCTCTAACGCTTAACATTGCTAAATCTGAAACGTCAATTGTAGTATTAACACATGGATCTCCAGCAGTCCCATTGGGATTAAGTTCTTTAGTTCCTTCAGCTGATAGTTGATAGGAGAGCAGGCATAAGGTAAATACTAAAAGCGAGCTAAGAAGACCTTTACAATAGTTAGCATCAGGTAATTGGTGATTTAATTCACTCATCAGTTCGGGTTGGTAGTGGTCAAAATGGTGTTCAACAGGCTTATCAAAGCGGAAAGATAACGATTCTACGGAAGATACTTTCCAAATACTACAAATATTAGACCTAAAATTTTGGATCTTTTAGTAATTGTCTAATAAACAATGAATTAGTTATGAAGTATTTAAATATTTATTTTGAGCGTACCTAAGAATTTTGACGAATTATGTCTGATAGAGCAATAACTGACCTATTTCTACAACTACATCACCACAAGATGCGGCACCTCAAATATCAAAACAAAAAAAATAAATATATAGTCTTTAGTGATTTTTATTATGTTAAAGTGGGTCAAGGCCTGGACTATATTTTCTTTCTAATTTCTATTAGTTGTCTGACTCTAAGATTTCCACCCAAAAAAAGGAAGCACTAATTACATAGTGCTTCCTTAGCTTATAACTTATATGACGCTGATAAGAATAATTCTATTATTCTACGAGTATCATTTTTTTACTGATGAGCTGCTCATTGAATTCCAGCTGATAGTATAATATACCAGCAGAAATGTTGAGCTGTTTTTTATCGATGATCATGCTATGATAGCCAGCTGAATAATCAGCCTGTTGTGTCATAATGAGCTGCCCGGTGACATCCATGATAGATAGCTTGGCCTGACCTGCTTGAGGCAGGGTAAAGGCTATGTTAGTCTGATCAGAGAATGGGTTAGGCTCATTTTGCATGAGTTCTAATGCATACGCATCTTGCTCAGCATTAGTAAATGCCAGAGCTACCTCAGCTACCTCCTCCAGATTATCGAAGTAAGCTTCTGCTGGTGTGATGTCAGAACTGATGCGTAGTGCATCACTCAGTCTAAGTGATTCAGTCGCTATCATATGGATCGAGAAGAGCCCTTGAGCCGCCATAGGATCAAGACTCACCTGCTGGGCTTCGTGCCAGCTCATAGTGGTGACATCCGCTCTGATAGCATAGTCACTTTCATCTAGATCAAGCTGGCCAGATGAGATAGCCTCAATGCTCAGACCAGGATGATTAAGTGTGAACTGATATCCATAGATTGACTTAAAATAATCTGCATCGACGACAAGTTCGATTCTTTCACCAGGCTGTAGAATCTGATCTTCTACTTGGAGCGTCAGTATTTTGCCAGATCTTGTCTCAGCTCTGCTGAAGCCATTGACAGATGCGGTACCATTGACATCTCCCATCTTGACAGCGATGAAGTCTTCCTGAGTTCGGTTCGCATTCAGATCCAAGATTCTGAGTGACTCAGTGAATGGCCACGGACTTGTCTCATCAGTGAATATCGCATCCTCATCGACGAATCTCCAGCTATCAGTTTGACTGATGTCATCTATAGTGCCCAGTATCAGTCTTTTGATCTCTACGATATCCAGCGCACTGACTCTGCCATCGTTTGTGACATCAGCGGCAATGACTTTATAAGGACTATCGAGTAGTTGCATATCGATGACATGCTTGGACATGAACACTAAATCAATGGTAGATATGCCGTTGATGTAGTTATCCTGCTTGTCCACCGAGATCTGATAGTTCAATTCTTTTGGTAGAGTGGTAAATGCATACCTCCCTGTGTTATCTGTCTTGACCTTGAAAGGTGATTCTGGCAGAGAGGTCGTGGCGGTCACATCGACCTGCTGTAGGACATCTCCAAATTCAGTCTGCACTTGTCCGGCGATCATAGCCGAGCTTCCTGTGACGACCTCCGTAGAATCAGTCGGCTCGGGATCCACTCCTTCTCCAGCACATCCACCACTGAATAAGATGCCGACAGTACAGAAGTCTCCGTTACCAGAAGCATCCCAAACGTACACGTCAAGATCGACAAAGTTCGCTATATCATCACAGGAGAAGGTCATGCCAAGCTGCGATCCGAAGTCTGCCTCACCGGGTCTGATGGGCTCTTGCCCAGATGGGACAATGCTGAAGTCTAAGTCAGCTGCATCCGTACAGTTATCGAAGCTGCCAAAGTCAAACTCGCGTCCCCAGATTTCAGCTATACCGCTGTCTTTCATGAATACAGTAGTCAGTCCACTCACGCAGAATGGGGTGGGCGCTTTCTGGTCTCCAAAAGTGACGACTGTTCTGGCACTTGACTCATTACCACATCCGTCTTTCACTCTCCAGGTGATGATGTGCTCATCTCCAGGACTACCGACCTGAGAGTTCATCGTAGCCTCAGGACCTTTAGCGGTCTTGGTAGCGACGACTGCTCCATCTTTACTGACGGTGATGATCCATTGAAGTAGATTGCTGCCTGTCATCTCTCCTCCGCAGAAGTCAGATGCGGTAGCTGTGATCACATCACTACCCGTACATGGTGTATCATCATCCTTGGTGGTGGCACCACCTGAGGTATTGACGACATAGTCAGCAGGACCGTCGATGGTCGGAGCTGAGTCATCTATGACTTTGATGACTTGATCATAGGTGTAGTATCCATCCTGGTCTACGTCGGTGTATCTGAAGTATACAGGATCAGTGACGGGGCCGTAATCAGGGCAAGAGGCACATTCGCCTTGAGCCCAGTCTTCTACTGCCTGGAATCGATCTCTGGCGGTGTCATTTTCATCATCGACATCGCTGCCATTCGGATCATAAGTACACCAGTCTACGACAGTCCATCTTTGGATGATTTTCATGCAGGCATCAGAAGCTCTGATGGTATCAGACTCCATGGAATAGCCGACGAGCCCACAGTCAGTGTCACACCAGAAGGGTGCGTCATTGACGATATCAGGCGTACAGGCGGCTGATCCACCCATGGATACAGTCACTTCAGTTTCAATGACTTTACCCTCGGCATTACACTCTAAGTTGATTCCTTCGACCTGACCATCATCATAGTTTTTAGGCCATTTGATGGTGTATGGATCGAAGTTAGCTGTTGATGATACACTGATGATTTGTCTACAGTAAGCATCTCCTGCGTTGAATTCTCCATTGAGGTCGTTATCGACGTACCACTCTCTGACGACTTGGCCACCGGCACAGACGTTGTTACCTCTTTCTTCATTAAGCAGGAGGACTTCATAAGCGGTCTCGCCTGTACAGTTACCGCCCAGCATAGCTGGATGGTCTAATACATCTCCGTCGGCACAAGTGATGACCTGGTCAGTACAGATGAGTGATGGCGCAGACTTATCTACGATAGATACATCGACCATACACTGATTGACATTGCCATTTTCATCAGTGACGATGAGTATGACGGTGACAATTTTTCCAGCGTCTTCACAGCAGAAGCTGACGAATTCACCAGGTTCTGTGACCATGGTTTTGTTATCATCAGAAGGCAGACAGCCTTGCTTATTGTCTATGACTCCAAGGTTTACCTCCTTAGTATTCGGCGCACAAGTGATCGGTGCATAGCCGATGATATTGTCTTGGCAGTCTCTGACGACTTCTTGCCAGTCTTCCATTCTGACCACTGTGAGTGTGACCTCACCACAACCTGAGTCGTGCGATCCTTCATCAAGATCAGTAGCGTATATCTTGGCGATGCCCTCATCGATGGTACCGGCTGAAGCTGTGAGGCTGACCTGTAGTCCAGCTTCGCAGACTGGTACGGGTGGTACCAGATCAGTGACGATCACATTGAAGCTTGCATCAGTGCTGTTACCACAATCATCTGTGACGGTGACTACCACTGTGATTGGACTTTGGTCTTTCCATAAGTCTACCAGATAGCCATCTTTTACGCTTCCTTCTTCTGAGAACCAGCTGATGTCCAAGTCTTCGCTGCAGTTATCTCTGGTGACAATGTCTGGCAGTGGAAACTTAGCGCCACAGGTCCATGGCTCAGTACTGGCGAATACGTCATCCAGCATGTTCACAGGGACGAGTTGGCCATCCACTTGTTTAAGTATTTCTGGAGCAGATAGGTCTCTGATCTCAATGGTCTGTAGATTCCTCACGAGGATATCAGCATCACACCAGTCAATCATAACCCACTCTCTGAGTATCTTCTTACCTGATCCACACGCTTCGAATTCGATATCAGAGTTAGAGACTAATAGATTACATAGTCTGCTTCTGATAGGTACCTGAGGGTTACGTGGATCAGTATAGCTTGTGTCTAAGACGATGACGTCCTTCAAGACTTTATCGACGACAGTGATCTGGACCCACTCAGGGGTGCCGTCACCATCTACATCCTGCATGACCATGGTGTCTCTGAGAATCTGCATCGACTCATCAGGGACTTGGATGGTATCTGCTGTGATGATCGTATCGACCTCTAATCTGTGCTTATCCACATAGTAAGGGTAGGCGAGGCTGCCGCTACCAGTGAGGGCTTCGATTGACTCAGGAGAACCGAAGTCAAAGACCTTATCGCTATTGATCATGTCTAAGTAGTCACAGTCAAGATTGATGTCTTTTGGAAAGCCGAAGTGTGCATTAAATTCAAATTCTGGCACGTCGATATCGAGCTTCTGTATGGCATAGGTCTGGCAAAGCAGGTCTACCTCTTCAATTCTGTCATGCCTGAGGATTTTAGCTGTATAGGTAAGGGTGATGAGCTCTCCATCAGGATCACAGATATCACCAGTTCTATCTTCTTTGACAATTAGTCTGAGTAGCTCAGGACCACACTCTCCAAATTCTTCTCTCACTTCGTCAGGAGAAATAAGGATATCAGGGAATACATTTTCATCACTACACCAGACCTTACATTCTTCTGGTAGCTCACCGTCTTCTGTACATGCACAGGGTGCTTCTAATTCTGGAAGCTGATTAGTTTCAACAATTGCCGTACCCCAGCAACTATTTCTACCACAATCTACATGGTAGGATATAGTGAAATTGACCAGTTCAGGAGTCAATATGTTTCCAGAACTGACACCGTCTTCATTAAAGAACTCTATCTCATAGAATCCAAGAAATGATGGACTTTCTAAAACCATGTCAGGCGTAACTTCCAGTCTGCAGTCTCTATTAAGACTAAATACCAGGTTCTGATTACACACGAGTTCATCACACACAGGTAATGTAATCGGTGTAGGATCGTCAGGATCACCATCACCGTCAGGATCGACATCATCTAAAACTGATGGATCATCGGAGTCATCTTCGATCTCTTGAATTGGGGTGCCGTCGGTCGATACAGCAAAGCCTTGAACTCGAGCCTGATTAAACTGCCTCTCGCCAAAATTCCTAAATTCTGCTAGGCTGACTTCCGTAGTAATAGATACACGGAAGCTTTCTCCTGGCATAAGTATCCCTGTCTGATCAAACAACTCAATATTGCCAGCATAACCAGTAAAGCTCAAATCCAGACCTGGGAGCTGCGTGGCATCTATGTTTGTTATTTCTAACTCTATATTTGTTGCATTTATCGGAGTGGTGGGTAGTGCTGCAGGAAAAAATTCTAATCTATCCTGTAGCGATAAATCTCTTATTTCATAATCACCATCATTCTGTATAATCAGGTCATAAGTCAAAAGCACATCCTCATCCTCAAACAAGTCCTCGAACACCTGCTCCTTAGTCAGTTCAATAATACATGGTAATACAATGATGTCATCGACGTCGACGTCCAATCCTGCGCAGATATCATTTGCATTGACAATACTCAACACGTCTGTCGCGGTGGTTTGTCCTGGGACGACTACGGACAGGTCCAAAAAGTTGTCATCTGATGGATCACTAATCTGCGCGATTAAGGTATGTATCTTATAAACCCCCTCAGCAGTAACAGTGAAATCAGGTGTCGAATTTACCTGCTCAATAATAAAGCCAGGATTAGAAGTGAGCACATATAGGGTAGTAAATCCTGTAGGCACGACTGTCTGACCTACTGGAGTAGCACTAAGCATGGTGCCGTCTTCATCTAAACACTTGTCAGGTCCCCCTATAATGACTCCCACATCAACGCTACAAAATGGTACGATGGTAGGATCATCTGGATCGCCGTCTCCATCAGGGTCATTATTGGCAAGATCGGTAGGATCATCTGATATATCAGTGATCGGCATTCCGTTAGGGTCAGTACCGGTGACTAAAGCTTGATTAAAGATTTCTAAATCAATAAGATCATCCAAAGTCAGTACTCTAACACCAGAATAGGTGGTATTATCTGAGTCTCCAGGCGCCAATGATGTAATAGGGCCACCGACCACAACAATATCTGGATCGGTTATGATTACGTTTGTCAGTGTTACGTTACCAGTATTCGTTATAATGAATTCGTATTCGATGGTTTCTCCAACTTGAGCTAAGCCATCCCCGTTTTGATCTACGAATGTACCAACCTTCTCAAGAGAGATCATCGGATTTTGACTTACAGGTATTACAGTTGGATCATCAGGGTCACCATCATTATCAGGATCAGCATCTTCTATATTCTCAGGATCATCTGAATCATCCATAATAGAACCACCATCTGGATCAGTAGCAGTAGCTAAGGCCTGATTCATGACTCCACCATTATCTATATCTGCTTGCGTTATGGTGTAGATTCCTGAGAACTCAGTAGTGTTACTATCTCCAGGTTGCAAGATCGGTATCGGTCCACCGCTTAAGGTGACTATATCATCAGAAATTTCCACATTAGTCAATGTGACATTACCTGTATTAGCGACAGTAAATGAGAATGTAATCGTTTCACCAGGTTGTCCAAAGCCATCTCCATTTTCATCGTTGAAATTACCAATCTTTAACACCGAGATATCAGGATTCTGAGGTATCAGTGTGATCTCGTCGTCAGGGTCTTCAACTGGATTGCCATCTGGTCCATCTCCCATAACGGAGGCAGTGTTCAATACTTCTCCTGTGTTTATATCGCCTTGGTCCAGTACATACACTCCTGTAAAAGTCGTATTATCTGTCTCACCTGGCTGTAGAATAGGGATTGTTGTGCCAGTAACGGTGATCGAAGGATCTTCTAACGCAATGTCAGTCAGTGTCGTATTGCCAGTATTTATGACTACAAAAACATAGCTGACCGTCTCTCCTGGCTGAGCCACACCGTCCCCATTTTCATCATTAAAAGTACCAGTTTTCATAAGCATGATTTCAGGATCTTGTGCTAATGGCGTTAGCTCTTCTCCGTCATCAATGGTTGGATTGCCTTCGGGATCGTCTCCCCTCACAGAGGCTGTATTCATCACCTCACCAATATTGACATCGGCTTGAGTCAGTGTGTATGTCCCAGAGAAAGTCGTATTATCCATGACTCCAGGTGCCAAAGATGGTATAGAACCACCTGATACAGTAACTAATGGATCCATAACCATTACATTACTTAGCGTTACATTGCCAGTGTTAGTGACGATAAACATGTAAGTAATAGTTTCACCTACATCCGGAAAACCGTCTCCATTTATATCGTTAAACATTCCTGCTTTAACTATCTCAATTCCAGGCATGCCAGGTAAGTCAGTCATTTCTGTATCATCATCATTTGTCGGATTACCATCAGGATCAGTAGCTGTGATAGAGGCCATATTCATCTTTACGCCCGCATCCACATCGTCCTGAGTTAACGTGTAAGTCCCTGAGAAGGTCGTATTATCAGAAGCTCCAGGGGCTAGACTTGCTAGTGGGTTTCCCATCAGTACCAGCATCGGATCCGATACCATGATGTTTGTCAGTGTAACATTTCCTGTATTAGTCACCACAAAACTGTAGGTAATAGTCTCACCTATATCGGCTAAACCGTTCCCATTAGCATCATTAAAGGTACTGCGTTTGTCTATTTGTATGCCTGGTGTACCAGGTAGATCAGTTACTTCTGTGTCATCATCGTTAGTCGGATTACCATCAGGGTCAGTACTTGTGACAGATGCCATATTCATTTTCATGCCTGCATCGACGTCGTCTTGTGTTAGAGTATAGGTTCCAGAGATAGTAGTAGCATCAGATACTCCAGGAGCTAAAGTAGCTATGGAAGTAATAGGTAACATAAGCATAGGGTCTGAAACCATGATGTTACTTAGTGTCACATTCCCTGTGTTGGTTACTATAAAACTATAGTTGATAGTTTCGCCTACATCCGCAAGTCCATTACCATTAGTGTCATTAAATGAACTTGACTTCTCGATATCTATTCCTGACATCGACGGAAGGTCAGTCATATCAGTATCTTCATCAGTTGTAGGATTGCCAGCGGGATCGTCCCCTGATACCGTAGCAATATTAGTAACGGTACCTGCGTCTATATCATCTTGAGTCAATATATAGGTACCCGTGAAGCTGGTGTTGTCAGTGGCCATGGCATCTAAGGTCGGTATAGGTCCACCCGTTACAGTAATTAAATCATCAGAAATCATCACCATAGTCAACGGTACTCCTCCCGTGTTAATCACGGTGAAAGAGTAAGTAATGCTTTCGCCTACCTGCGCTAATCCATCGCCATTTTCGTCGTTAAACATCCCACTCTTCATCAGCATGATCTCCGCATTAGCAGCGAACATGGTTACCTCTTCATCATCATCAGTTGTAGGGTTTCCGTTAGGGTCTAACCCACTTGCCATCGCTGTGTTGGTCACCTCTCCGTTGACTATGTCTTCTTCAGTAAGCACATACGTACCAGTGAAGGTGGTATTGTCCATTGCTCCTGGATCGAGAATATCAATGGGGTCGCCTAAAACCGTGATGATAGGATCAGTTACAGTGACCATAGTAAGTGGTACAGAGCCTGTATTAGTCAAGATAAACATATAATTGATTGACTCACCGACTTCGGCGAAGCCATTGCCATTATCGTCATTCAGCATGCCCACTTTCATTATTTCTATACCAGGTACGCCCATGATTTCTACCATCTCATCATCTGTATCATCAACTATACCAGCGGGTCCTGTACCCATAGTCATAGCTGTATTCATGATTCCCCCATTAGCAATATCATCTCCAGTGATAGAATACATTCCCGTAAAGGTGGTACTATCACAGGTCATAGCTTCCAGTGAAGGTATTTGATCTCCCATCACAGTCACCAACGGGTCATCCACTGAGATCTCAGTGATCACTACAGCACTGGTATTACATACTTCGAATGTGTAGGTTATAATATCTCCGACGGAAGCAACTCCATCAGCTCCTAAATCGAGTGTTCCTGTTTTAACTAACGAAATGCCAGCAGCGCAAGTCTCTTCTGGAATATCAAGCATACAGATTGATTCTTCACCACAACCGTCCGTGACAGTAACGCTAGCCATGCCTGCTGGCAGCATTGTAGCAGCAGCAGTAGTTTCTCCATTGCTCCATTCATAGGTGTAATCTATATTACCTCCAGAAGCGGTCACTGTAGCTGCTCCATCTGCCATCATACAACTTGCATTATTATCTAATACAACCTCACACATGAGGCATGCAATGGCATCATCTAACCAATTTTCAGAAAAAGGAACACCACAAGTAGCTGTCATTCCATCAGCTTCTATGACTAACCCGCAATCGTTAATCGCAGCTGCAGGCATCGCATACCCATTGGATACTGCGGTGTCGTTCACGTTAGGATTACTATTTGTACACGCCTCCGTAGCATCTGGACATCCGTCACCATCACTATCTAAATCTCGAAAATCCTCTATGCCGTCACCATCCGTGTCAATTGGAGCGTCACCACATATTCCCTCCAGCACACCAGGTACAGCGCTGTACATGCCGTCACCATTACTATCTAGCGTACACTCTTCCAATACGAGGGATACATCCCCACATGCCTCTATGGCATCAGGTATTCCATCATTGTCAGAATCCAGATCAAATGCATCAGCTACACCATCTCCGTCGGTGTCAAGAGCCGTACACACTGGCTCTGGGGCAGGTAAAAAAGTAAATGATCCACCATCTCCAGGCCCTTGATCAAATATCGTAAATTCTAATCTATCAATACATCCATCAAAAGTTATCTCTGCATAGTGTTCATATACATTTCCATTACTTGGTCTAGCTTGTACATTACAGCCATTCATAAAATCACTTTGAATAATTTGATTTTGCGCATCATAGACTAAACAACTCCCTAATACGTCAATGGTGAAGGTCACAGGAGCTCCATCTAAGAAACCACGAATAGAGACGGCGTCTGACCTATCAATATCATAAAGATTAAAGTTGAAACCACAGACTGGCTTTGAGAATGTATAGAAGGTACCTAAGGAATCGGAAGGGTCAATTGAATTAGCAACACCGAGCAGCAAACTGACTGAATCTGCAGGAGCAGAATCAGGTAGTATATGCTCATTGGAGATGATAAATTCATCTGGCATAGCATCGCCGAAGAAGGTGAGGGGCGATTCTATCTGTATTAAAGCACCATTGACTCCTCCCACAGTGATCATAGCATCATTAAAATCGTTTAGTGCATCCGTAGAACCGTCCAATGACGAGAGATCCACTGTCGAACAAGTGACTCCTTCGTCTACGTCTAAGATACCGTCATTATCACTATCCATATCTTCAAAATCTAAAATGCCATCATTGTCTGCGTCTCCGTCTTGGACACCGACGAATGCTGGGGGCGAAACGGGATAATCAGATGAGAATGAGGATAAAGTGAATAAAAAGCAGAATGCAATCAGAGTTGCAGAGAATGCTTTGAAAAGCTTCAGGGTTGGGATGGTTGGTTTGAGCATCGGATATATTGATTTACGCTTATTTAAGGTCAGACATATGCAAAGGATTAGGTTACTACGCAGTTCTGACATCCTTTGGACGTGTAAATTTAGTAAATCTCGGTAAACAAATTAATTATTTTCATTATTTAAATTGCTGATTTCTAAGTAATTCTGACCTAATTGACAGAATAGCAATCAAACTAAGAGGTTTTGGTAAAGTTCAGTGTATCCTAATGTATTAAATAGCTAATAAGTCTCATCAAGTTATAGAAATGAGTAATATGTACTAATATCACGCTCTGAATACTACATATAATAATTTTTTGATACATATTGGCAGTTCTAATAGGTAATATCGTGCTATCTTCACTTCATATTAAAAGTGCATAGAATTGCCAATGGCATGTCGACAGTCGGTGAATAATCAATGATTTAGCACTTATAAACCATAAGATTTACAATATATATATGTCTACGGGCTTTGAAATAAAGAGATAATTAATCACACTTGGAGTCAGCCAAACATTTTTTTGAAAACATTCGTGTAGCAGATGCTGTAGATGCGCTCATCGTAGGTTATTTACTGTATTTGCTCTATAAGCTTCTCAAAGGTTCTGTAGGTTATAATATTTTTATAGGACTCATTCTTCTGAGTGTCATATACCTGGCCGTAGAAACTTTTCAGCTGAGAATGTTATCCATGATCTTGGGTAGTGTATTCCAGTTAGGTGCCATCATACTCATTATCGTATTTCAACCAGAGATCAGGCGATTCCTATTGATGATTGGCAATAATACGCTCAAAGGTAGAAACCAATTCCTAAGTCGATTCTTCGGGAAGGAGATATCAGCCGTAGATAAACAGTACAGTTCTATGGCCAAAACGATTAAAAATGCCTTGGTCAAGCTTAGTAGGAGAAAAGCTGGAGCTTTAGTTGTACTGATGCAAGATATGAATGAAGAAATACTGAGCGGATCTGGAGTGAAGGTGGATGCCAAAATATCAGAACTGTTGATCGAGAATATATTTGAAAATAAGGCACCGCTGCACGATGGTGCTATGATCATCTCTGGGGATCGCATTCATTCTGCCAGCGTAATTCTACCAGTATCTAAAAATACAGATGTGGATCCCAATTTGGGTCTGAGGCACAGAGCAGCCTTAGGTATTTCGGAAGCGACGACCGCTGTAGCTTATATAGTTTCAGAAGAAAATGGGAAGATTTCCTATGCTCATAAAGGTAAACTGTTTATCGATATTCCTGTACAGGATTTAGAGACTTTAATTAAGACTCATCTTACCATTAAGCAGTAGCTGTATCGAGTGACAATTATAATTAATCATAAAATAAACTAATGGAAACAGTATTAGAATACATCAATACGCATAAGGACAGATTCTTAGATGAGTTATTAGATCTACTCAGGATACCTTCCATCAGCGCTGATCCTGCGTATACAGAAGATGTAGCAACAGCAGCCGCATACGTTAGTGACAGTCTTAAAAAAGCTGGTGTTGACACAGCTGAAATACATTCTACAGCTGGACATCCTATCGTCTTTGCGGAGAAGATGGTCAGAGAGGACCTTCCGACTGTCCTGGTCTATGGACACTATGACGTGCAGCCACCAGATCCGTTGGAGCTGTGGGAATCACCACCATTCGAACCCGTGATCAAGAAGACAGCCATACATCCCGATGGGGCCATCTTCGCGAGAGGAGCCTGTGATGACAAAGGCCAAATGTACATGCATGTGAAAGCTTTCGAAGCTATGCATGCCGCTGGCAAGTTGTCTTGCAATATCAAATTCTTAATCGAGGGCGAAGAGGAAATAGGTTCTGACCATTTAGAAAAATTCTGTAAAGAGAATGTGGACAAATTAGCCTGTGATGTGGTGATACTTTCTGACACTTCGATTATAGCTAATGACGTACCATCCATCACCACTGGTCTGAGAGGACTGAGCTACTTAGAAGTAGAAGTGACAGGACCTAACCGTGATCTGCACTCAGGCGTGTATGGAGGAGCTGTAGCTAATCCAATCAATGTATTGTGCGACATGATAGCCTCACTTAAGAACGATGATTTAAGCATCTCAATCCCAGGATTTTATGATCATGTTGTCATCGTCGATGAGGCGGAACGAAAGGCAATGAATAAAGCTCCATTCAGCTTGGATGACTATAAACATGATCTTAAGATAAAAGAGGTCATGGGAGAAAATGGCTACACTACATTAGAGCGGACGTCTATCCGACCTACGCTTGATGTCAATGGTATTTGGGGAGGCTATATTGGTGAAGGGGCTAAGACGGTACTTCCTTCAAAAGCCTTTGCTAAGATTAGTATGAGGCTTGTCCCTGATCAGACACCAGAGGAGATCACTGCATTATTCACAGACCACTTTAAGAGTATAGCACCAGAGGGTGTCTCTGTAGAAGTAAAGCCTCACCATGGTGGCTATCCTGCGGTGACTCCCACAGACACGATAGAGTACCAAGCTGCTGAAATGGCTATGGAACAGACCTACGGTAAAAAACCAATACCACAAAGATCAGGCGGTAGCATACCTATTGTAGCCATGTTTGAGGAGGTCTTTGGGGTGAAATCTGTGCTGTTAGGTTTTGGATTAGATTCTGATGACATCCATTCTCCCAATGAAAATTATGGTTTGTTTAACTATTATAAGGGTATTGAAACAATACCATATTTTTATCTTTATTATCAGAAGTTGAAATCACATCAATAAATGTAATACCCACGCAAAACTGCAAAGAGTGCGAGTGGGATTTATTGTGAGATATTATTGCGTATCAATAATTTAAATACGACATGAATAAAATTCTGATTATAATCTTTTGCATATCATGGCTCGGATTAATTGGCCAAGACGAGATTACCATGACCTCTTCAGATAGTCTTTCATACAGTATAGGAGTCGTCGTCGCTCAGAATATTCAGCAGCAGGGATTTGCGAAAGTAAATCATTACATCGTTTCGAAGGCAATAAAGGATGTACTTCAGTCTGGCGATCTTTTAATTCCACTTGAGGCAGCTGACTCTTTATTTAAAAACGAATTACTTAATTTAAAAACAAAGCAAAAACTAATGAGTAAGAAAATAGGAGAAGAATTTCTGGCGAAAAATAAAATGAAAGAAGGAGTCGTGACGACTGAGTCAGGACTACAATACGAGGTCATCACGGAGGGGGATGGCCCCAGCCCTTCTGCCACTGATAAGGTCAAAGTACATTATCACGGGACATTAATAGATGGTAGAGTATTTGATAGTTCTGTGGATAGGGGAGAGCCGATAAGCTTCGGTCTTAATCAAGTCATTCAGGCATGGCAAGAGGCTGTGCCACTAATGAAGGTAGGCTCTAAACACCGTATCTATTGCCCCTCTGATTTGGCTTATGGAGAAAGACAAGCTGGGCCACTCATCGGGCCTCATTCTGCTTTGATTTTCGAAATTGAATTATTAGGAATCGAATAAAATCTATCAGCGGTCGCTTTCTTGAGGCCGCTTTTTTTATGCTTCATATTGACCTCATATCATGCGTCCCAGAATTAATGGATTCTTTCCTTGGGCATTCTATTATGAAGCGCGCTCAGGAAAGGAAGCTGCTGCAAGTGAACGTACATAATCTTCGTCATTATGGTCAGGGTAAGAGTCGGCAGATAGATGATTATCAATATGGTGGCGGTGCTGGAATGGTGCTCATGCCTGAGCCACTGGCAAATTGCATAGACGACTTACAATCCAAAAGAAATTACGATGAAGTCATCTATATGACTCCTGAAGGCAGGCGCTTTGATCAGCGCGAGGCTAACAAATTATCACTTCATACTAATCTGCTGCTCATAGCTGGACACTACAAGGGAATCGATGAACGCATCAGAGAGCTATATGTTACCAGTGAGATATCTATAGGCGACTATGTGCTATCTGGTGGAGAAATAGCCGCAGCAGTTGTGATAGACGCCTTAGGACGACTTTTACCTGGGGTGCTCAATGATGAAACCTCTGCACTCACCGACTCCTTTCAAGATCAGCTGCTGGCACCTCCAGTATATACTAGACCAAGTGATTTTCGCGGGCTTAAGGTGCCAGATGTACTTCTCTCAGGACATGACCAGAATATCAGTAACTGGAGATATGATGCGTCACTTGATAATACTCGGAAGAGGAGGCCAGATTTATTAATTGGAGATTCTCAAATAACTAATGACTAATCTAATCTCGTAAACAAGATTATTTTTACACGTTTCAGTTAGCTATTTATGGCTAAATACATAAGATCTATGGGGCACAAAATTGACGTTAAGCCCAGCAGGATGTATTAGGAACAATGCGTGTAGCAACAAATATTTAATCAGTACCTGACTCTATAGATGTCATTAATACTATGACATATAATTATAGCATTTAGTGAGATTTAATATCATATATTCTCATGAGTCAAAATCTAATGTATTACCGAATAATCTGACTTCACTATAAAAATTGGTAATGGTAAATACTTGCTATCTCCCACTAACAATATTTAAGGGATTCTCATTAATTGGAATAAATGTATAGCTATATTATAAATTATATAATCGGTATCTGTGACAGAATGAATTAAAAATAAATCACTTTAGAATGCCGCAATTTAGAAGTTAATTTCTGTAGAAGTTCATGATCACTGAACTTCATAACTTAATTAGAAGTGAATGGGAAACTACTTGCCATTATGATCATTTTAAATAATTTTTCGAAATTCATTTTAGTAAAATACAGAATTACATAAAGAAGTTAGCGCGTCACTAATCTGATATTGGTAAAATCATACAGGGAAATTAACAGCTACAAATAGGTGGAAAAAAATATTGAGACTCTTTATTTATCACTAAGCTATATAGATAGATATTACCCTCACTATATAAATGCACTTAGATATTTCTCAAATTATTTCAGCTGCTAAAAAACCAAATAATAAAAGTATCATGGTCCCATCCAGAAGGCCAGAATAATAGTAATCAGATTTATCAGCATTAGCTTTAATTATTAAAACTGAACTTAGTGAATAGCTTATAAATATGGCTATGATGTACTTCCAATCAAAGTGAAGTTGGAAGAATAAAAAGATGTAAATTATAAATGAAATTAATAATAAAAAAAGAGCTAATCGCTTAGATATTTTAATGCCGAGAGAATGAATAAGGGTCTTTACACTGGACCGCTTATCAACTAGCTCATCTCGAATATCAAAAGGAATAGTAATGGCAAAAATAAACAATGTCCTTTCGATAAATAATAGATAATCATTCGCTCCCAAGGCTAATTGGGTGTCAAAAGGAATCAGAACTGTTAATAGCCCCCAAACTATACTGATCAATATAATTTTTATATAATGGAAATCTCTTATTCTCCTGCGATGAGGTAGCAATGGTACGGTATAAATAACAGAGATTACTGCGGGAGCTAGTAATAGTATACATGTGCGATAGGGGAGCTTAAAATAATAATAGATCGCGCCAGCTAAACCTATGATTGCATATACTCTAATGTGGTGCTTATATTGTTTAATGATTTTATAGCGTCCTTGCTTTCGATATATACCGACCATCTCTATACCGACGATTCGATGGAGCGAGTAAATAAAAATAGTAGAAAAAAATAAGAAGAAATAATACGCGGTATCTATATTTACCGATACTAATCTACTGGTCACATAAACTAAAGAGATAGAGCCAAGGGCAATATGCAGGCTGCTGTATATGTATAGATCAAGTATTTTATATAATAGCCTCGTCGAATTGAGTTTCTATGGTGAAAAGAATAATGATACTATGTCCTGGCTCTATACGTAAGTATTTAGTATGAACTTAACTGGACCTGATCTAACAAGACATAATATTCAACTTCTATTTTAAATCCGATCAAAGCTTTCAACCGTCTGCTTAACTAGGACATCTCCCGTATGCTTAATGGCTGAAGGCTCAAACAGCAATACGTGAACCTCTTCTTCCGCGACAGGCCTGTGTTCTACTCCACGGGGTACGATGATTATCTCACCTTCATTCACTATTTCCTTTCTATCTCTAAATTCTATAGTAAGTCGACCTCTGATTACCATGAAGAGTTCATCTTCTTCGGCGTGATCATGCCATATGAATTCACCTTTCAGCTTAGCTAATTTTACATCCTGTCCATTCAGCGAAGCAATGATTTTTGGCGACCATCGGTCTTGGAAAAGATTTAGTTTCTCAAGGATATTGACCGCCTTCATCTAAAAGTATTTAAAATTATGATCGACCTTTATCTTTAAGAGCGTCTCATAAATAAGCTTGCTCACATTTTCGATATCATCCTGATGAGCCATCTCTACTGTCGTGTGCATATATTTCAGTGGCAATGAAATCAGAGCTGATGGCACCCCTCCATTAGAGTAGGCGAACGCATCTGTATCAGTCCCTGTACTTCGTGAGGATGCTGATCTCTGAAAAGGTATTTCTTTTTCCTCTGCAGTACTGATGATGAGTTCCAGCAGCTTATTATGCACAGCCGGCGCCACCGTCAGTGAGGGGCCAGAACCTGACTTGATATCACCCTGCTCTTTTTTCTTATACATTGGAGACTGCGTGTCATGGCATACATCTGTAACGATTGCTACCTGAGGATTGATGGTATGGGCGATCATCTCAGCGCCACGTAAGCCTATCTCCTCCTGCACCGCATTAACTATACAAAGTCTATATGGTAGTTTCTTCTTACTCTCCTTTAACATTCTGGCTACCTGAGCGATGCAGAATCCACCAATTCTGTTGTCTAAAGCTCTCCCAACGTAGTATTGATCATTAATCTTTTCCAGCTCATCATCAAAGGTCAGCACACATCCTACATGGACACCCATGCCCAGCACTTCATCTTTGTCTTTTGCTCCTATGTCAACAGTGATATTTTCTAACTTAGGAGCGAGTGAAGCATCCTTTCCTCTTCTTACGTGGATGGCAGGCCACCCAAATATACCCCTGACGATGCCTTTTTTTGTAAAAATATTGACACGTTTTGAGGGAGCGATGACGTGATCAGATCCACCATTCTTGATGACACTGATGTAGCCATCGTCGGAGATATAATTGACAAACCATGATATCTCATCAGCATGTCCTTCAATGACGACAGTATACTCCTTCTCAGGGTTAATGATGCCATATAGGGTACCATAATTGTCCAACTTCCATTCGTCCACATAAGGCTTAATGTATTCTAACCATACCTTCTGTCCTTCTGTTTCGAAGCCTGTAGGTGATGAACTATTCAAATATTTGTGCAAGAATTGTTCTGATTCTTTATTAATTATTGTCATGTATTAATTGTGATTTCATTATTAAATTTTTGGACAACACAGCAGACATATTTCTGATATTACACCGTTAACTCCAATGCTGGAATCAAATACAAGTTATATAGTTTTTGAAAACTGCTCAGACCAAATTTTTGGGTTTTTATACCACTCTTTAAGCATATGATATTCATTTTCAGTTATCCTTCCGCTCTTCTTTGCTGTGTCGAGCAGGGCAGGGTAGTTAGTCAGGCTGGTATATGTACAGTTAGCTTTTGCAAAATTTGATGAAGCTTCTTCTAAATTATAGGTGAATATAGAGAATACATCGATAACACTTACTTCAGCATCCCTCAAGACATCGACAACCTTGAGACAACTTCCTCCAGTAGAAATCAGATCTTCTACCACGATAGCTTTCATACCAGTTGTCACGTGACCCTCTATGATGTTTTGTCTTCCATGATCTTTGGATTTGGATCTGACGTATGCGAATGGCAAATCCATCGCATCAGCTAATAAAGCTCCGTGGGGTATTCCAGCCGTGGCCACCCCGATGATGACGTCAGCTTGATAATGGTTCTTCTCGATAGAATTTTTAAACCCTAATTTAATCATGTTTCTTACAACAGGATATGACAAAGACAGCCGATTATCACAGTAAATAGGTGACCTTAGACCTGAGGCCCAAGTAAATGGATCAGAGGGTGATAATTTTATTGCTTCAATTGACAATAACTTACTAGCTAAGCTTTGTTCAATATTCATATCTTGCGGTGTTTTTTGAAGTGTGACAAATGTACAAAATATACATAAACGAGTCTTTGTTGGTTTTAGCCAGTCGTGCTGATGTGACCATTCCAAAGGCTGGTGACGAGACAGATATTATAGCCATGTACTCGGGTAAACCTAAGTTCCTGCTAAACTACGTGGACCTTGCCGAGAAAAACTCTGTACATAAGTCTATAACGATCTACGCTGATGATGTAAAGAAGCTCAAAAAGGACTTTCAGGGACTCTTTAAGATTGTGAAGGCTGCAGGAGGGCTGGTCATCAATGAGCACTATGAAGGCCTGGTCATCTATAGAAGAGGATTCTGGGATCTACCCAAGGGCAAAATAGATCCAGGAGAAAAAAAGAAGGCCGCAGCCATTAGAGAAGTTCAAGAAGAGACGGGAGTCCAAGAATTATTATTGGAAGAGAAACTTATCACGACCTATCACACCTATCAAGATATAAACAAAAAGCGTGTCCTTAAGAAGACCTATTGGTATCTGATGAAAGCTGATAAAGTCGATCTAATCCCTCAAACGGATGAAGGCATCAAAAAGGCTAAATGGGTGAATCTCGCAGCATTTATGCTCAACAAGCCAAAAATTTTTCGGAATATCAAGGACATTATAAATTATTACAATGATGTCTATCTGGAAGATAGCGTATAGCACTCGCATTGCTGACTAATTTCTGGACAATATTTTCGAAGTAATGTACTCGCTGTCGACTGAAAGCTTTAGCTTAATGACTTACTAAATATTAGGGTAAATGGATGTATCATACCTCAAACCATTTAGTACTAAAGTTTCTAAAAATGTTGAAATTAGGCAATCTTCTACTCTAAGCCATTTTTTGATTATTCAGTAAATAAGCATGTTCAGAAGAACCTGATGCTTGGAATTGAATGATTGATAATTCATCGCTAATAGATTGTCAATTATGCTGCTTTGATAATATGTCTGGAACTGTTGCACTGCGATAATTAATTTTCAATGAAAATCGGGGTCACATTAAAAGTTGGTTGTCATGATTTTTATCAAAAATCTCGCCAACCAAAGCCTCTCTCTACCATCTTTCCCAGTACTTTGTACTGGGCTATCAAAATATTACACCTCACCATGATTACTTCTGAATATGCCTTAATACTGAGCTGCAAAGACCTTTGTGAACATACCTGATTCTACATGGACACCAGCACTTAGTCAAGTAGCATGTCAATCCAAGTCACGCTGTTATTCTCAGTGCCAAGAATATTTCGATTAATCCTCTGGAAATACGTGCTGTATGCGATCTTTGAGGTCTTTATAATGGGCTTTTGTTAGAGGGTCAGATGACTTCGCTTTTTTTGATAGACCCATAATTGACCTTAAGTTACTTCTGGCTAATGCTTTATAGTCGAACATGTCGTTATCATCATCTTCCATTAAGTCTACCATTTTATCTATATAAAGACGCTGGAGTGTGCGTCGATATGCGTCAGTGGTAGTTTTTGATTTCATCTCGAAGAAGATCATATCTCTGGTATCCTCGAATAGTGAGCTTAGAGTATAAGTATTCTCTCCCAGCATAGATTCTTGTTCCGACAATCTCTCTAAGCGGCTATCATTGAAGAGCGTATTAATAGTGTAATTGTGCAGCTTTTTCATTCTGTCCAACTGTCCACTTGATTCGAAGCGTCTAAGAATACTTTGATCTAATAGCCACGTCGGGGTTCTGAAAACTTGGCTATCTAAGAATCTGATCGCTCTTCTTTGCTTTTCTAAGCTATTGGTTTTGTAAGTGACATCATTTTCATCATATGTCTTATACACTTCTTTTACACCACCGATATTATTAGTGACGTGACCGACATACCTCCTGAATTGGCCAACGATATTATTATACAGTTCCTCAAGATTTTCAAACTCCTTTGCCTCCTCTCCAGTCCATTCTATCAGCTTAGGTACGATTCTTTTAAGATTCTTAATACCGAGTTCACTAGCCAGCATAGAGTCATCACCGATATCTTCTGTCTGAGAGGAATAGTCTGAGACTCCTCTACTTTGTCTACCGTATCTGTAATTAGGATTTCCCGCTTTCTCTTTGATCATCTGATTTATGATGCTGCGCTCTGAGTCTGTACTCTCTCCGGGGAATAACTGGTAACCAAACTGAATAGACCACTTGTCATACAGGCCTATGTTTGGCATGAGTGCCACATCACCATCTTCTGGTTGCGCCACATAATTGAATCGTGCATAATCCATGATGGAGGGAGCGGTACCCATCCTTTTAGTAAAGCTTGGGGATCTAAGTGAGTCTACCGGGTAGGCTACACTGGCCCCCATATTGTGAGGCAACCCTAAGGTGTGTCCCACCTCATGAGCTGAGACAAATCGGATCAGCCTGCCCATGACTTCATCTTTAAATTTCGGTGATCGAGCATCTGGATTAATGGCTGCAGTCTGTACGAAAAACCAATTACGTAGCAAGTTCATAACATTATGGTACCATATAATATCACTCTCGATAATTTCTCCTGTGCGAGGATCGTGTACATGAGGTCCCATCGCATTTTGTATGTCCGTACTGACATACCTTATGACAGAGTTTCGCACATCCTCTGGATCCCAATCAGGGTCTTCTTCTGGAGTTGGTGCATATTTCCCTACGATAGCATTTTTAAAGCCAGCTTGTTCAAATGCCACATTCCAGTCATCTACTCCTTGCTTTAAGTAAGGTGCCCACTTCTCAGGTGTGGCAGGGTCTATATAGTATACAATTTGTTTCACTGGTTCCACGAGCTCGCCTCTGGCATAAGCCTCTGGATCCGACGGCTCTAATCTCCATCGAGTAATGTACCTTCTTTTTGCCGCTTTTTGCTCATTAAGGCTGTAGTCAGTCTGAGTCAGTGAGAAATAACCGACTCTCGAATCATAGAGTCTTGGTTGCATCGGCACCTCCGGAAGTAGTATGAACGATTGAGTCATCTCTACCGACATGGTGCCAGTGATCTGATTATCTGGCAGGTCTTCGCCTCCATTATAGGTTAGGACATGTTTTACTAATACATTTTCAGGAAATGCTTTTAGGTTGGAGATAAAGCTGCGCTTGGAGTCTACGCCTTTGAGACCGAAGTCTTTTCTTTGACTTTGACTTACAGGTCCGATCATTTCTATATCTGAAGTAAAGAAGTTTTCGACATCGATCACGTAGGAGCTACTATCATCTGACTGCACTTCTATGGGGAACATCATGATGACAGGCTCAAAGTTATTATTCTGAACAGACTTGTAGATGGGCGTTTCTTCCGTTGCTACACTATTATAAGATACGGAGCGTAGAAGCAGATGATTGTTTTTCTTTTGAAACCTAATGACTTGCTGAGGTCTTGACTTAGTACCAGCACCACCAAAGTTCAGGTTTTTGACAAAACCAGATATTCGGCTGACTATGAGAACTTCTTTCTCTAATAGCTCCGATGGGATTTCGAAGAAATGTTTGTCATCCACTTGATGGACTGTGAAAAGGCCTTCTAGTGTGACGGCAGTATCAGTTATGACATCTGCATATGATTTCTTTTTATCGTCTTTATCCTCCTTTTCTTCATTCTTATCCTGTGCGAATGCTGAGACAGTTATAAATAACGTAATCAATAGTAGTAGATACTTCATGCTTTCAAGTTACACTTTAATTTTATTTGCTAAGATAGTAATTGACATATTACCTGAGTCAGCTCCATACATGATTTGATATGGCATAATAATAACCAAAATCTTGTATGAATTCCTCTGTACCTGATGTTTGCATTTAAGTCAAATTATACTGCTGGTAGATACACAGAAGGGCCATGTATATACATAGCCCTGATTTATTAATTAGTAATTTCTTATAGTAGGAAAAACTATCGCCTGCGACCACGTTGACCTGCTCCGCTTTTCTTCCTGTTGGCGAAGAATTCTTGCTTTCTTCTTTGTTTTTCTTTGTTCCATTCCTTCTTTTCTGCTTCTGACATTGGCTTATCAGTTTGAGGAAATGGGTTGTCATCTACGACTTGCAGTTTTTGTTTGATCAGTCTCTGTATATCTTTTACATAGGCATTTTCCTCTGGCTCACAGATTGAAATAGCTATCCCATCCTCGCCAGCTCTTCCAGATCTCCCAATCCTGTGGACGTATGTCTCCGCTATATTAGGTACGTCGTAATTGATCACATATCTCAGCTTGTCGATGTCTATTCCTCTTGCGGCAATATCTGTAGCGACTAACACTCTGACGTCTCCTGACTTAAAGTTGCTAAGCGCTTTTTGTCTTTGATTTTGAGCCTTATCTCCATGTATTGCTGCCGCATTAACATGTTCCTTTTTGAGGAATCGAGTGATTTTATCTGCACCGTGCTTTGTTCTAGAAAACAGTAATACTTGGTCCAACGACTCATCTTTGAGAATGTGTATGAGTAAGTCTTTCTTGGTTTGCTTATTTGTGTAGTATAAATACTGAGTTATCGTCTCAGCAGCTGAGGAGACTTGTGCTACTTCTACCTTGACTGGATCTTCCAGAATCGTGTTAGATAGTTCAACGATGTTTTGTGGCATCGTCGCTGAGAAGAAGAGTGACTGTCTCTTTTCTGGTAGTATTTTAAGGAGCTTCTTGATGTCATGAATAAAGCCCATGTCCAACATACGATCAGCCTCGTCCAGCACGAATAGCCTAACGTCATCCAAACTTATGTAGCCTTGGTCAATCAGGTCAAGGAGTCGACCTGGCGTAGCAACCAAGATATGGACACCTTTCTTTAATTTATCTACTTGCTTGCCTTGCTTCACCCCACCAAAAATAACCGTGTGTTTTATATCGGTATACTTGCTGTATTCCTTAATATTTTCATCAATCTGAATGGCTAATTCTCGAGTAGGCGTGACGATCAGTGATCTTAAAATAGGGAATCCCCTATGGTCACCATCTTTCTGATGGATGAGCTGTATGATGGGTATTGCAAAGGCAGCAGTCTTGCCAGTACCTGTCTGTGCACATCCTAGCACATCTCTTCTATCTAAGACTAAGGGTATTGCTTTAGCTTGTATTGGTGTGGGTTCTGTGTATTGTTTGTCTTCTAATGCTCGTAAAATTGGATCTACCAATTCTAAATCTTCAAAACTTTTCAATTTATTTAAATTTTCTAATGTGGGTTAAATGAAGTCTTCAATGTATATGGACTTCAGTTTTAATTAAGGTTATCTCGGGGTGATTAAGGTGTACATCACTGTTTGTGGAAATAAGTTGTTATTCACAATGATATCCACTTTACGGCTGCAAAGGTATGAATATTCTACACATGATGCATTTCTAAGGCATCATGTAGAAAGCAACATTTAATAATATTTGGCCATATTCTTATATGCAGTATATAATATTGCAACATGAACTTATATATGGTTTGAGCAATCCTATAATTGCTACGGACGAAATTTCTTTATGTATGACTCTTTATGACAGATAGCAAGAGCATGCCTGAGCCTATAGCTCTTATTCACTCGGTGTTATCTCAGTAATAGCTAGTATCCATATTTATCCTTCCAAAGCAGCTTCATCTGGTCTAAAAGTTTTGCCTCACTGCCATTTTTAGATGGTTGGTAGTAGGCAGTGCCTTTGATCTCTTCAGGTAGATAGTTTTCATCGATGAAGCCACCCTGGAAATTATGAGCATATTTATAATCTTTCCCGTATCCGATGTCTTTCATTAGATTGGTAGGAGCATTACGCAGATGCAGTGGAATAGATAGATTACCAGACTCGCGCACTTCGGCTAAAGCTTGGTCTATGGCTGTGTAAGCAGCATTACTTTTAGGAGAGCAAGCTAGATAGATGGCCAATTCTGACATAGGGATTCTACCTTCTGGAAGGCCTATACGCTCTACCGCCGCGAAGCAACTCGTCGCTAATAGCAGCGCATTAGGATTAGCCAGACCTACATCCTCTGCTGCTGAGATGAGCATGCGACGACAGATGAATTTAGGGTCTTCGCCACCTTCTATCATTCGGGCTAGATAATATACTGCCGCGTTTGGGTCACTCCCTCTGATAGACTTGATGAATGCTGATATAATATCATAGTGCTGCTCGCCTGTCTTATCATAGAGTAACATGTTAGATTGGATGGAGGCTCTCACTAAGTCATTGGTGATGATGATTTGGCTATCTCCTCCGTGGTGATTCACCACTAGCTCAAGAGCATTGAGTAGCCTTCTGACATCTCCGCCACTGAATTTCATTAGTGCTTCAGTCTCTTTCAACAATATGTTGTGCTGTTTCAGATAATGATCTTCTTGGATAGCATAATTCATAGCTTGCAGCAAATCATCAGAAGACAAATGCTTCAGTATATAGACTTGGCATCGAGAGAGAAGGGCGGAGATGACTTCGAATGAAGGATTCTCTGTAGTAGCTCCGATCAGAGTGATGATGCCTTTCTCCACGGCACCCAAAAGAGAGTCCTGCTGAGACTTACTGAAGCGATGGATCTCGTCAATAAATAGTATTGGATTAGGTCGATCGAAAAAGAGTTGTTTCTCAGCCTTGGCGATGGTCTCTCTTACGTCTTTTACGCCTGAATTAATGGCAGACAACGCGAAGAAAGGACGGTCCATGGTTTTTGATATGATATTGGCTAAAGTAGTCTTACCCACTCCTGGTGGTCCCCAGAATATCATAGAGGGAATTTTACCTGAAGCTATGGATCGCCTCAATACGGCGTCTGGTCCTACAAGATGCTGCTGTCCGTAGTAATGATCTAAATTATGAGGTCTGATCCGTTCAGCTAATGGCTGCATATGGGTGTGAATTTATTAAATTTAGTGGGAAGTGAAAGATCCGCCACCATAAGCTTTCAGCTTGACAGACTGCCCAACTTTAATTTTTCTCTACATGACTTCTGAGTTTGGCTTCATAGTCACTTACTTAATCTTAGTCAGGTCGTAGAAGTAAGCATTATGTAGATTTTCTAAAGCCTATAGGAAACGAAACATGGATTCAGACCCTACTTAATGCTATATAAGAAGTGAAGAAGAATCAGAGCGCGTCTCTGGTGGGTGAGCATAAGATTCGTTGATGCTCAGTTGATCATGAAAATCGATCCATATCCAGCATTTGTATTTATGCGCTTTGATGATCTCATGTTCTACGGCTAATACTTTTTCATTAAATGGAGTCAAGGGATCGCGTGCGCGAGCGTAGCGCGCATTTTTAGTCTGACTGTAATCCTTACTCATAAATATCTTGATGTCGATGCCAGATAGTAAGGAGACGTAGGTGCCTTCAACGATGACGACCTGAGTCTGACTACTATCCAGTGTCTCCGTGGATGTGGTGTTTGTGTTGTAGTTTACAAGCGGTTTGGTAATCCGTTTATCATTTTGCTTAGAAGCAGCTATATGCTTATTTAATAATTCTAAATCTACCTCCTGCGGGCCAACGAGCTTGATATCAGAAAGCCTGGCTAAGTGGTTGTCATGTGGGGGAAGGTGGAAGTAGTCATCTTGGTGATAGAGGTCCACGGCTATATCTTCTAAATGATAGAGGTGTTTTAGATTTCGGCTTAGAGAGGTTTTTCCACAGCCGCTCTCCCCAGCAATACTGATACTATAGGGGCAGTCATTTTGCCTTAGGAGTATAATAGCTTCGTATGTGCGCTTAGCGAGCTCTATGTATTCATGGCTGATCATATTTGATTGCTCGATCATAGCTCAAACTTGAGTTTATGGGAAACATGCGCATCAGTTGCCTTTGACATGAAGATAGCCCCAGCAGCGCTGAAGACTAAGCGCTCCTGTCCAGCTGCTGAAAATGTATCTGTGCGTATGCATTCATGAAATTTATAATCATGCTGCCTAAGATGCTCGCTATATGTCATATTTATTTCTCGGATTAAATTTATCTGACCATACTTGGACAATCCTAAGCAGAGCAAACCCATCCAAACTGGCCAGACGGCACCATTATGAAACTGATAAGGATGATTTTTAAATGAGAAGCTATAATTGTGTTCCAACTCGTGCCAAAGGTGAGAATCTGGAAAAATGGGAGGCCAAAATGCGGGCACCAGACTGTGCTTAATATCAAAGATCAATTCTTTGAGGTATTTGATTAAGGCATTTACCTGATCAACTGTGGCAAGCCCTGATAGTAACATTAAGGCATTGCCAGCACAATCAAACTGATCGTTAAATCCTTCAGGTCCAATGGATGTACACCAATAATTACGCTTCGGATTAATTGAGTCTTCGTATGCTCTTGGGTGATATATATAGTGACTATTCAGCTGGTCCTGAGTTGGCCAAAAGTTGATACTTATTTTTTCTTTGACTTCGGAGATTTTATTGTTGTAATCATCTTGTTGAAATAATAGGCTGCTGAGCGACAGGCCCCAAAGACGTAACATATTATCATATAGAGTATGGCCACGCACTGGATATTCATCAGCCCAGTTTCCGCTTGTAGGTGTGTAGACGAGATGCTGTCCGTTGTATTCCCAGTAGCATACTGCCTTATGGGCCTGATCAATGGAATTTTTCCAAAATTTTAATTCTGTTGTTTCATGTTCATTCAGAATCAGCAGCGATACGCCAATGATGTACCACAGCGTGGCATCCACTCTACCTGCAATACCTCCATAGCTGCGTATGTGTTCATCTTGGACGTTAGAGGGGATAATGCCGAGCTCACTTTGACCATTTTTTAGGGTAATGAGCGAATCTTTAAAGCCAGAAATGATACTTGCATCATTAGCCATTATTCCAGCTATGCCCGCTATCACCGAATCTCTCGCCCAGATTCTCTGATAGTTATCTTGGGCCACATCACTAGCTAAAATGCCTCGGATGGTGCAAGATGACTGGATTAAACTGATAGCTGCTTTTAGCATAGAAAGGGGAGTAGATATTCTAATAAATCAACAAGATAATTGCTGTGATTATTATCAGAGCTAAGCCTTGATATCTATAATTTGTGTACCAAGGGCTTTGCTTTAATGTGACTGATTCTGCATGATAGTTGTCTACGCTCCATACCAAATCAGACATATCTCTGCTATCTTCAGTGACGCTCAAAGATCCTATGATCAGGGCGGCGCAGCTCAGTGTAAAATGGATACCTGTCATATAAAGAAAGTGAACACTCCATAGGCTGGAGTAAGCTGTTGCCAAGATGGAATAAATGGTAAATAGGCCACCTGCAACAATCGCATATAATGCTCCTCTGCTATTGGCTTTCTTCCAGAATATGCCTAAAACGAAGAGTGCGACTATGGGCGGACAGAACCAGGATAAAGTATTCTGTAAGTAGTCCCACAGCTTTTCTGCATGTACGATCTGTGGTGCCCATACGGCTGCAAGGATCATCACGATAAAGGTGACGATCCGACCCGTGGTCATAAGTTGCTTTTTATTGGCCTGCGGATACCATTTCTGATAGAAGTCCATGGTGAAAAGAGTAGAGACTGAGTTAAGCCCCGAATCGATACTCGACATGAGTGCTGCGATAAAGCCTGCTAAGACTAAGCCCAAGATGCCCTTAGGTAATAAGTCAAAGAGCATCGTAGGATATATCTGGTCTGCTTGGTCAGCCATGTCTGGATACAGGACTCTAGCGAATGCACCTGGAAAAATCATGATAAAGAGGATCGTCAATTTTAAAAATCCAGCGAACATAGCTCCCCATTGACCTTGCCTCTTGCTTTTAGCCGCAAGCGTTCGCTGAGTGATGTATTGATTCGTCCCCCAAAAATAGAATCCTAATAATAAAACGCCTGTAAAGAGGCCAGGCCAGGGCAGTGCTTCGTCGCTGATGGGCTTGATGATGTCAAAGTGCGAGGCGTCGGTGATCTTCAATACAGCGTCAAAGCCGCCCGATTTATCCCATGCAAAATAAGTGATCAGGATACTACCGAAGATAAGAATCACAGCCTGTATGGCATCAGTATAGACGACAGAACTCAGTCCTCCTGAGACGGTGTATAGCCCTGCGACGACTGATAGAACGGCGATGATTACCCATAATGGAAATTGTGGAAATATTAATTGAATTAAGATGCCACCTGCATAGAGGGTTGCAGCTATGTCTACTAAAATATTAAGTATGATCGCTATGCCTGATGCATAAGCGCGTGTGAAATAGTTATATCGCTTTTCTAAAAATTCTGGGATAGTGAAGATTTTATTCTTCAGGTAGTACGGTAGAAAAAAAATAGCAAATATAATCAAGACCAGAACCGCCATCCACTCATAGCTGAATACTGAGAAGCCATCATTATAGCCTGCACCTGTCAGACCCACGAGACTATTACTTGACATGTTAGAGGCAAAAAGAGAAAAACCGATAATCGGCCAAGACAAAGATCTACCAGCCAGAAAATAATCCTCGGCGTCTTCGTGCTTACTGCCAAAATAGAGTCCCAACAACACTACAAAGACCAAATAGCCAATAATGATCCCAATGTCTAAGTTAGATAGTTGCTCATAAAATCCCATAGCTCTCTTTAATATATTTTGGCATCAGAACTGAAGGTCTATTAGCTCATTGCTAAGCTCGAATTTATAAATCTTTATGCTAGTTATCATTGGTTATAGACGTATCATATGATTCTACAATGTACAAAACGGTTGGAGTATTACCACATGCAATATGTGGTTCTACATGTTGCAAACGTTTGTGTAGATAAAAAAATGCGGACGTGCTATAGGCTGACCTTGATCTGAGCATCATATCCATGCAGGTCTGCGTCTATGGTGTTTAATCTGCTTTCTAAGCTATTAATCGCTTTTTTCTCCTTGCCGAGATGCTCGTCAAGCTGATGAAAGTTAGAATCAATTTTATTTTTGATACTGCCGATGTAGTCTTTCAGCTTTGTGCTGATCTCGCCTTTCAGTAGCGCTCGCCCTCTGTCAATTTCTTCTTTGAATCCCGCCAGAATTTTTCTTTTCTTCAGACCGACTGTAACACCTGCGAAGAGTAGGCCAATGGTAGTCAGAATACCTCCTGTGATATCGAATACCATACCATTAGTCACCGTAGCGAGGATCACACCGACTATGGCGATCCCTCCACCTGCGGCCATATTAGGTGTCAGATTTTGAGAATCTGTGGCAAGGGAGTCATCATAAAAGTTCTCCGAGTTCTTTAGAAATTTGCTGAATGCACCTTGAAGGTCCTTTAAGACATTAGAGCGTCTCTCTGCAATCTCACTGAAGATCTCGTGATCCTTCTGCAAGATCGTTTCAGAATTTCTAATTTTGAGATCAATGATGCTTCCCATTTGTTGGATGCTTTCTGCTATATCGACCACTCCCTCATTTAGTTTCTCTTTGAGTCCGATATTCAAGTCGCGCTCTAAGTCCGTGGCGAGAAGATTAAGCCATTCTTTAGGGCTTTCTTTTTTATCCATGATAGACTTAAACGAACGCCGAAGCATCGGGATGAATGACAACCCATCACGCATCTGATTATATTTTTCAGCTGTGATCTCATTGTAGGTGTGGACTAAGTTTTCTATAAGGGTGTCCACCTCCTTGTCTGATTTTAATTTTTGATTATCCAGTGTTACCTTGATATCATCTCTAAATCGTTGATCAGAATCATATTGTTCCTTGCGAGTGATTAGGCCCTTAAATATCTTGTCATTGATCGTCAGAGCGGTTGAGATGTTATTCTTGAGCTTGAGCTTGCCAGCCTGACCGCTGGTGATTTTATCTTCAATGAATTTTCTTAGGGGTAAAAAACCGCTCCCTTCTATATCCTCTGCCTGCTCCATCTTTGCAGATACTGCGAAGACCGTAGGCTCAGAGATGCCTTTTTGGATGGCGTGATCTCTGACTCCATTAATGTTAGTGACTAAGTCATCTGGTTCCATCAGATCTTTCTGCTGAAGGACGAAGATGATCTTCTTGCGCCATTCGTCTTGTATATAGTCGAAGAATTCCCAAGCAGATTGCCGATAGGGATTCTTTGATTCGAATACGAAAACGATCAGATCTGACGCAGGTATGAAGCGCTCCGTAATCTCTTGATGGTGATCTACGATGGTGTTGGTCCCTGGTGTGTCTACGATGGCGATCTCCTGCAGGATCTCAAATGGCTGAAAGATCTTGTGCAGATATGGATTTACCACCTCGACTTTCTGTACTTCGCCATAGGTGATCTGCTGGATGGTGTCAGTCATAGGAGAAGCTGCTACTTTACATATTTCCTCTTTTGATTTTAGTAGTGCATTAATGAAACTGCTCTTCCCCGCCTTGACCTCGCCGACAATGACAAACATGTAGGGCTCCTTGATTCTATCTTTAAGGTCACCTACAGTCTGCTCCAGAGAGCTATGTTTGATTTCTTTAGTGATATCATGAAGATTGATAATGATCTCTTCTACATGATGCTTGACTTGCTCGATGTCCTTATCTTTCTTAAATAGCATATGTTTAGATTGATCCATTATTGAGACTAAAGAATGAAGAGAAGGTCATTAAATCCATAATGTACATTTGGTAAATCGTCGAGTATACGTAATCTGTGCATGATCAAATTTATGCATATCATAAATAATATATTGATTCTTTGCCCATACAGAACAGTAAGTCTAAGATGCTGACATTATTTATAAACCCATGCCGCTCTTCAAAGATTTGAGGGTATGCTACAGTTTTATAAGATCTATAATTTTTAGCAGTTATGCTGGAGCGCATGTCCCATATGTTGTCTTCGGGGTAGATTTCATAGTACGATGATGTTGTCCTTAGTTCAGTCTCTATTTCCAGAAAAGTAACTATCCAAGACATGATAGCATGATTGAGGTCTACTAATAACTCGAAATTTTGGAGCAGCAAGCGCTCTAATTGCTCGCATACATGATCGAAATATGGACTTCTCCCATAATGACTCTGACAAAGTTTGATGAAGGTCTTATGCCACGGCATGTCATAGGATATGCTGACCTTTTGGATTGATTGCTGTTCGTGCTTACCCTTAGCCAGAGGGACGGAGATTTGGGTGATGCCATTTGGTCCAAGCAGCTGGCATCTATTCCTGAAAGAGCGTTTCTGGTAGTTCTCGTGTGTTTCTATCAGGCAAGTATCGGCCTTGGCTATGGCTGATAAAGCATACACCGGCGGAAAGAATTGCGTTTCTATGACAATAGTTTGGCTCATTCGTAATAGGGCGAAGATGTAATAAAAATTAGTTTTGTCCTATGGCTAAGTATGAATATTCGGATTTGCCAGAGCGTCTAATTGATAGTTTAGTAGCTGAGGATCTCAGTATGGTAATCTGTATACCATGTTATAATGAGGATCATGTAGTAGAGGCAGTGGCTTCCGTGTTGATGTGTGAGGTCCCCCACGGACACAGTATAGAGATCATCATCTTAATGAATGCGTCTGATGATGCGCCGACGGACACACACCTGCGTAATGAATCTGCGTATGCAGCTATAGATAAAATGATAGTTCCTGTAGAGTTCGCGGTGCATCCGATATGTATCAGTAAGATTCCAAAGAAAAAATCCGGGGTAGGACGAGCTCGTAAATTGGCTATGGATGAGGCAGCCCGTAGGCTGGCTGAGTCAAAATCGAAGCTTAGCATAATAACTTGCTTTGATGCTGACTGTAGCTGTGATGAGAATTATATTACAGCGCTGATCGACCATTTTAAAAGTTCTGATAAGGAAGCTACATCTATCCACTTCGAGCACCCTGAGGCTCTGTTACATGGAAGTAAGACTGCCCATGCTATTTACTTATATGAACTGCATTTACGCTATTTCATCCAATATCAGAAGTTGATAGGACTACCATTCGCCTTTCAGACTGTGGGCAGCAGCATGGCTTGTAGACTGAGCGGCTATCATAGGATAGGCGGTATGAATACCAGACAAGCCGGTGAGGACTTTTACTTTATGCATAAATTCATCAAGGATGACCAGTGTGATCGCCTACATATGACAACAGTGTATCCGTCTGCCAGAGTTTCAGATCGGGTGCCCTTTGGGACGGGGCGCGCAGTGGGAGATATGCTGCAGGCCGCAGAGCCATATCGTACTTATCACCCATTTTCGTTTGAAGCGATAGAGTGTGTTGTAAAGTCCGTCAACCAGTTATATGATGCAGAGGTAAGTTGTAGTATATCAGATACTTATGACAAGAAAATTAAAGAATATTTACAAGGTATCGAATTCGACAAGAAGGTAGACAGCATCAGGGCTAACACCAGAACATTAGCGAGTTTCAAAAAATCATTTTATCAATTCTTTGACGCTTTTGTATTTATGAAGTATCTGCACTATATGAGAGATCACCATTATCCTGATATTGAGGTGATGACTGCAGCTCAAAGCCTGAGTAGTAAGTTAAATTTAAGCAATAGGGAGCCAAGTACATTACTTGATGCATATCGCAGCAGGTCGAAACTTATCCATTTATATTGAGTACGAGCGGGTATTAATGCAGGGCAGCTTTGAGCTCTAAGCCTTGTATAATTTGGCCCTCTTGGTCGACCCACCATGCTAATCTGTCGTAGACCTCCTGTTCGGGAAAATAGTGGAGCGCCATCTTGACAAAAATGTGCCCGTGCTTGGCTTCTGATGTCCACAATGTCTTATAGAATTTCTTGAGCTCTTCATCTTCAAGATGATCCGCGACCATCTTAAATCTTTCTGCACCTCTTGTCTCCACGACTGAGGCGATAAGTAGCCTGTCTCTAAATCTTTCTAATCTTCCAGAGTGACACCTCTTAATGAGCTGCTTCACATATAGATCCTCTGACATTTGATGATTTAGCTTCACGCCGCGGTCTTGCATAAGGGCATAGACCTGCTGAAAGTGCTCCAGCTCTTCAATACCCGTTTCTATAAGCTCTGGTATAATCTCTGTGCGGTCTGGATACTTAGCCACAAAGCTCATGGCCATGGCCGAAGCTTTGCGCTCGCAGTCTGCGTGATCTTGTAAAAAAGAGTCAAAATCAGCCATGACGGTATCTATCCAAGCCTGGCTGCTGGGCACGGCTATATCTAAATTAAGTTTGATAGCTTGTCTTTAAGAATTGAGAAAATAAAGAAAGGCTAAGATGACGCAGATGATCGTGATGATGCCTGTCCATATAAAAAATGCCTTCTCCTGCTTCTGATCTCTTAGCTCTGATTTTCGTTTTCTTTTTGATTTAGACATGGTCAATATTCTGATGATCGTCTAATTTAACAGGACCATACTGAAATTCAAAATGTAATTGAGGAATTTACCAATTGTGTGCATCCGAAGTAGCCGAATACTATTTGGCATAAGTCATATTTATTATTAAATTTTAACCTGCAAAATTATAATTGAGTAAATACACTGTAATTATAACTTGTAACAAAAGCTCACAGACAGGTGAATCCATCATCGCGCCCGCTGATAAAAATCTGTCACTCGGTCATCGACCAAGACATCAGTGGGCTTAATCGGCCTCTTCAGTATGATACCACCCATGGTGCGGCAGCGACTGAGGGCCACATAGGTCTGCCCATACTCGAAAGCTCCAGTCCCGATATCTATGATGACCTTATCAAATGTCTGTCCTTGAGACTTATGCACAGTGATAGCCCACGCCAGTTTGAGAGGGTATTGAGTGAAAGAGCCAGTCACCTCAGAGATGATTTGATTAGCATTTTTGTCTATAGCATACTTGGTCATTTCCCAGACCAGTCGCTCTACTTCTACATATGTGGTTGTCTCATCTCTATTTTGCACAGACACAGTCAGCTTGTCCTGCGTGACCTGGACTATCTTACCTATAGTACCGTTCACAAATTGCTTTTGTGGATCATTTTTGACGAACATAACTTGCGCTCCCAGTTTAAGCTCTAATATAGCTTTCGTCGGGTAGGTGCCTGGATTGAACTGACCAGACACCTTAGCAGGAAAATAGAACGAAGGCATATCTATCGCCTCCAGTTTTTTCTTATTAATGGAGTCCACTATATTATTGCGAGTAGAGATAGTGATATAGTATTCATCCTCTTCTTCGCTGATGGCTACATGTCTCTGGTTGAGGTCCTCCATATCATCGTAGTCAAAGTGGCGCATCCTGATATTATCCAATAGTCTGATGAAATGTTTTTCCTCCTGTCTGAAGACTTTATGCAGTTCAATAAGTTCAAATGACTCCAACCTCTCCATCACAGCCGCCGAGAAGAAGTAAGGACTCTCATATTTTCCAGTAATCACGCTTCGCTCTACTGGGTCAGCTATGATGGGCGGCAGTTGGTATAGATCACCAAAGAAGATCATCTGTACGCCTCCGAACGGTTGTGAGCTTTCTCGGTTCACCTGCAGAAAATGATCTATGATGTCCAGCATATCTACGCGTACCATGCTGATCTCATCGATAATAATAGTCTGCACTTTTTTATATATCCAGTGATTTTTCCGCTTTGTGATTTCTGACGGATTGATCATTTTAGGCGGAAGCCTGAAGAAAGAGTGGATGGTCTGGCCTCTTACCTGCAGAGCGGCAATACCAGTGGGAGCAAGCACCACAGCCCTCTTTTTGGTTGTAGAGGTGAAAAGATTGAGCAGGGTCGACTTACCAGTGCCTGCTCTGCCAGTGATGAATAAACTGTCGTTGCTTCTCTCCATACGATCTAGCGCATAGCTAAATTCACTACTGAGCGATATAGGTTCTTTAAGTTTATGTTGTTTCAATAAGTAGCAAGTTTTTGAATATATCCATAAGTTTGCACCCTAAAACGAACTATGCAGGTGGATGACATAATCAAATTTAAGGATTTCGACATTGTTCAGAAAGATAATCAAATGAAAGTGAGCACCGCGGGTATCCTTCTGGGAGCGTGGTGCGACACTCATGATTGTCACAAGGTGCTGGATATTGGTACAGGCACTGGCGTTATAGCTCTCATTATTGCCAAGAAAAATCAGGCTGCAGAGATTGACGCCATCGAGATCGATGATTTAGCCTACGTAGAGGCCCAGCACAATGTGGATCATTCTTCATCTGGCCATCGCATAAATGTCCTTAAGGGCGATATTAGAGAATTTGCGCTAAAGGGTGCGGGCCCATATGATCATATCGTTTGTAATCCTCCCTTCTTTAGCGGGGGTACACTTACAGATCATCAAGATAAGGACGCTGTGAGACACACCACTAAGTTGGGTCACGGTGATCTCCTGATAGCAGTGTCTAAGTTACTACAGGAAGATGGATACTTTAGTGTGATTCTGCCATTTATGGAGGGCTTGAGGTTCATTGAGATGGCAGAAAGGTATAAGTTACAGGTAGATGAAAGAGTCGATATCAAAAGTATGGAGGCGGGACCAGTAGACAGGCTCTTAGTCAAATTCAAGAAATGTGTGGATACATTTGAAATCACTCAAAGTGAGCTGACCATCAAAAATTTGGATGGAAGCTACAGTGAGGAGTTCAAGTCATTAGCAAAGGACTTCTATCTATAATAAATAAATATAAGGCAGTCTATCTTCCGAACTTTAGAAAATCTGCAAATCTATACCCTTAACCCTATGTTGAGATTAAGTCAACCGCGGCTACCAGCTACAGCTGGCATATTGACTATCATATTTTTAGCTAATTCCAAAATTGTTTTGTCTTGCAGGAACACGATGCCACCGCTTGGGCCAGGCTGGATGTGCTGACCTACTATCTTACCGTTTTCATATTTCTTAGCTCCGAAGTAATTGCGTACCGTCTGTTCTTCAAGATGGAGCATTTCGGCAATCCTCTTAATGCTTCCTGTAGGTAGACTATGCTTGATCTGTCTAAGCTCTTCGAAAGTGATATTCATATATTAGAAGTTATGAGTTTAAAGAAATGAATTAACAGCAATAAGATACAAATTTTATTTGTTTATGTTAAACTTCACATCTGATTAATTCTAACATACTGTTAATAAATAGAATTAACTATGCACAATAATTATATTGTTGATATTTATTAATCTACGTCACTCAGAAAATTATGTAGCTTCTCAGCTCAATGATTTTCATGCTCCATCACTACATATCCCTAATGCACGGTACATCGAGCTATACATCATTAGTATTAACTGGAGTCTTCTATGGGCTCAAATATTGGCATTATTTACTTACTTTTGCGGTTTTTATTAACTAATGATTGTTGTGCAAATGTTTGCAAATATTGACGAAGCAGAGCTAACCAAACTGATTGAAGCGACTGACCTGATTACCATCCTAATAGCTGGAGCTGATGGTGATATAGACGATGAAGAGATGGAGTGGGCTCAAAAGCTTGCAGATATCCGCTCTTACGCATACGCAGAAGAACTGAAAGATTATTACTCAGCTGTCGGCCAGCATTTTGATATCAGATTAAAAGCACTGATAGCAGCCTTACCCAAGGAGGTCGAGCCCCGAAACAGAGAAATCAGTATTCGTCTCACAGAACTAAATCCGATCCTCCAAAAGTTGGATAATCAAATTGGAGCAATGCTATATGATAGTTACACCAGCTTTGCAGAACATGTCGCTAAGGCCTCTGGCGGATTTTTGAGATTCGCCTCAGTCAGTAAGGAAGAGAAAGCACTGATCAACCTGCCTATGATAGAGCCAATCCATCTACACTCGGCTGAGGACGGGGTATAACTGTCTCTATGCCTACAATTAGGCTGATAGCAAGTGGGTCCAAACAATTTTAGCCAGTCATGTGTAATTCTTTATACCATGGTGTTATCCGAAGTTAGAAGAGATCACCAAAGGAGTAGAGGGGCTTTGGTCTCATTGATGCTGACTGATGGTAGAGCTCAACTTTAAAAGTCGCGACACCTGCAGTAATTTTAATGATCAGATATCCTGAATAATGATAGCTTCCTAATTGGTAGTACTTAAGATCACCCGTTAAATATTCACAAATGAAAATTTTTACTTTAATCATGTTTTATAGTCTGCTGGCATGTCAGAATAATGCCGCGACTAAAAGCGATACTCATGACAATGTCGATAGCACAGCGGAAACACCAGTATTACATTCGGACAGCGCTCTGAGCGCAGGAGAGCAGCTCAATTCAGATGGCGGCACCTTAGAAGACGCTGGACAAGGAAAAGACTCTGAAAAGATCATAGATGAAAAATCTAAAGAGATGTCGAAGACATCATCATCTAAATCAATAGAAGTTACGCAAAAACGGGCAGTATCAACGATCTCCAAATCGACAGTAGCAAAAGTAGAAGAAAGGTCTGCAAGCAATAAAACTAATTCAAATAATGCCTCTGAGGAAAAGCGGCGCGCTCAAAATACAAGCTCTAAAGTTGAAGAATCCAGTCAGGTAGATACGGAGGTCGCAAAGAATATAGCTGGTGCAGACACTTCTGAAATTGAGAGTACAGCGTCAGATAATAAGTCATTAGATCATAGTGATTTTCATCAGCTATTGCAAAAGCATGTCAGCTCTTCAGGTACTGTAGATTATGCGGCGTTTAAAAAAGATGAGGGTAAACTAGATGCCTATCTGAGTCTTCTGTCTAATCATGTGCCTACAGATGAATGGTCTGAAAATAACGGATTGGCCTTCTGGATGAATGCCTACAATGCAGCCACCATCAAATTAATCCTCAAAAATTACCCAGTCAAGAGTATCAGAGACTTACATAATGGAGAGCCATGGGACCAGAGTTGGGTGAAATTAGGTGATAAGACCTATTCGCTCAACGATATAGAACATGTTATCATCAGACCCACCTACAACGACGCCCGTATCCACTTTGCAGTAAATTGTGCCGCTAAGTCCTGCCCGCCTCTTTGGAATCAGGCTTTCACAGAAAGTAATGTTGATGATGCCTTGACTAAGCTGACAAAGCAGTTCGTCAATTCTTCGGCTAATCAAGTGTCGAAAAACAGCTTGACACTGTCAAAAATATTCGAATGGTATTCGGAAGATTTCGGGGATATTACAGATTTCATTTCAAAGTACTCCTCAGCCAAGGTTTCCCCTGATGCAGCTGTCAGCTACTCGGACTATGACTGGACGTTGAACGGTAAGTAGTCATTTAAGCTCGATCGAACTGTTAGGGTGTCCGCAAAATTATATTAGCTGACTTCTATCTTGACTTGTTATATTTGCATTCATAAATATCTGTGACATGCATGACGATAAGATCCGCAAGTGATCAATCGAGAAAATTGGCTGTCATAAGTTCAAGTTTTCATACTTACATTCTAAAAATTAAGGCTATGGTTAGAATTATATTTTTATATCTCAGCATATGTATCATTTGTACTGCATGTGGGTCTGTTCAATCTAAGGAAGCAGCAGCTGACAGCATCTTAATGCCAGTCAGTGCGGTAGAGATTGAAAAGGCAGAGAACATCTATCGGGGTCGATTTAAATTAGATAGGTTTGAGTCGGAAATAACGGCCTTTGAGGATAAAGATAAGGTCAGTAGATATGAGGATGATCAGGTATTATTCGTAGGTAGTTCATCCATACGATTATGGAAAACACTTGCAGAAGACATGGAGCCCTACCCAGTTCTGAATCGAGGATTCGGAGGATCTACGCTTCCAGAGGTAAATCATTATTTTGATAGGATAGTCGCTAAGTATAAACCTGCACAAATATTTATTTACTGTGGTGAGAACGACATAGCAGAAGGGCTGAGTGCCGATCAAGCGTTTAGTGAATATGTCAATTTTGTCGGGCTGGTAAACAAAGAATTACCTGGTACAGATATATTCTTCATTGCAATGAAGCCATCACCAGCACGCTGGGAGCTATGGGACCAATATCGGGATGCAAATGAGAAAGTGAAAAATCTCAGTTCATTATCGGCTAATCTCTTTTATATAGATATTACTGAGGTGATGTTAGATAAGAATGAAGAGCCCGACGAATCTATATTTATAGAGGATAAGCTGCACATGAATTCATCTGGCTATGACCGGTGGGAGGGAGTCATCAAGCCTTATGTAAAAGCCATCAGAGATAGAATGAAAAAATAATGGTCTATAGTAATAATAGATTTAAGCACTAAGAAAAGCAAAGCGCCCTAAATTGCTAAGAGCAAGTAGGGCGCATAATTTATTATAGAGTCTATAGTTACATAGACTAACAATGATCTCGGTTGGACTACATGTTGGGAATTCTGAGCGTTTGCCCTGGGTAGATTTTGTTAGGATCTTTAAGCATTGGCTGATTAGCCTCGAATATAGCTGTATACTTCATTGGATCTCCATAGTGTGCCTTCGCTATCTTAGACAGGGAGTCACCGCTTTTTACCTCATAAAAGACGGCCTCTGGCTCAGGTGTGACGACTGATATTCTATCATCCACTGATGCGACGCCTCTGACATTTCCTATCGTTAGTATAGCCTTTTCCTTTTCAGCTTGAGATTCTGCTTTGCCGTACACCGTAACAGCATCATCTTCAACTTCGACTGAGAAATCATCAACAGGCAATTTGTACTCATAAAAAACTTCGATAAGCTTTTTCTCCATAACGCGGTCAGCTGCTTCAGCAGCCTCTTCAGCTTTAGATTCTCTTGTCTTTTTTCCAGCATTCTTTAAGAATGAAAATAGTCCCATAGTATTGATAAGATTTTAAGTTTTGAATAATTTTAAATGCACTGCGACACAAAAAAATAACGGGGAAAGCGCTGTAATAATTCCGTGCAGATCAATTATTTGTCACTACTTTTGCCGTGCTTTTCAATTTTGATTATGGAGGTTTATAAATTTGGCGGAGCATCGGTCAGAAATGCTAAGAGTATCAAGAATGTCGTTAAGATCATTTCAGATAATAGGAAAACCAAGCTATTAGTCGTGGTCTCAGCCATGGGGAAAATGACAAATGCTCTCGAGAAGGTCGTCAATGCCCTATATACCGATGGTAAGGCAGCAGGCGAATTACTTTTAGACGAAGTCAAGTCATACCATACTAAGGAGATCATCGATCTTTTTCAAAAAGAAGATGAGGTCCTGCTGAAGATGCTTTCATTCTTTGATCAGGTGTCTGATCTGCTGCAACGCTCAGTGATAAAGCAGTATGACAGAGATTACGATCAGACGGTATCCTGTGGTGAGCTGGTGTCTACTACTATTGTAGATGCTTATATGCGAGAAAGTGGTCTAAATTCGATCTGGCTGGATGCGCGGACAGTCGTCAGGACGAATAATAGATATCGAGAAGGTAGAGTCAATTGGAAGGAGACAGCAAACAGAATTACTACGCAGGTCAATCAACTATTTGAGGACCATGACATCGTGGTCACCCAAGGATTTATAGGCTCAGATAAAGCTGGGTATACGACTACCCTTGGCAGAGAGGGCTCTGACTACACAGCTTCCATATTCTCTTATATACTTGATGCTGACCTCATGAGTATATGGAAGGATGTCCCAGGCATTTTGACCGGTGATCCCAGGCGATTCGAGAATCTGACCAAAATAGATCGGCTGTCATACCATGAGGCTATAGAGATGACCTATTACGGCGCCAAGGTCATCCATCCAAAAACCATTAAACCCATTCAGAATAAAGGTATACCATTACACGTCCGTTCATTCGTGGATCCATCAGGTTCGGGTACTCTGATATCTGATGAGATAGAGCTTAACTACCCGCCTGTAGTGGTAGTAGAAGATGATCAGGCACTGGTGCATATCTCCACCAAAGATTTTTCATTTGTAGCCGAGCACCACCTAAGTAAACTTTTTGACCTTTTTACGAAGACGCGTGTCAAAGTCAATATGATGAGGAATACCGCCATCAGCTTTTCTATATGTACGCATGATGACGACCAGAAGTTTGCTGCTCTTGAGGCAGAGATGAATGATGAGTTTAAGGTGGTCATTGATCGAGGCTTAGAGTTGATCACGATCAGGCATTTTAATCAAGAAGTGGTAGATGAACTTAAAAAAGGCAAGATAGTCTTGTTCGAGGAGCGTCTTAGTAATACCTTGCAGATGGTTGTCAAAAATGTACCCATCGTCAAAAGAAAATAACCGTGGCAAAGATAGCAGATATAGATTTAGGTGAATTTCCATTGCTCCTGGCGCCCATGGAAGATGTTAGCGATCCTCCATTCAGGGCTCTCTGTAAGCAGAATGGTTGTGACATGATGTACACAGAGTTCATCTCCGTGGAGGGCCTTATCCGGGATGCGACGAAGAGTGTGCAGAAGCTTGATATCTACGATGAAGAGCGGCCGATTGGCATTCAGATCTTTGGAGCTAACATTGAGTCTATGAAGCGTGCCGCGGAGATGGTCGAAGAGGCTCAGCCAGAAGTCTTGGATATTAACTATGGATGTCCGGTGAAAAAGGTAGTCTGCAAGATGGCTGGTGCAGGTATACTGCAAGACATAGACAGAATGGTAAAGCTGACAGATGAGATAGTTAAGTCCACCTCACTGCCAGTGACTGTAAAAACTAGGCTGGGATGGGACAGTAATAGCCTCTATATCGAAGAAGTAGCAGAGAGACTCCAAGATGTCGGTATCAAAGCCTTGAGTATACATGGGCGCACGCGCAAGCAAATGTATAAGGGCGAAGCTGACTGGGCACTCATTGGAGCTATCAAAAATAATCCAAGAGTACATATTCCTATTTTCGGGAACGGGGATATAGACTCTCCTCAGAAAGCAGTGGAATATAAGGAGCGCTATGGAGTGGATGGCATCATGATCGGGCGAGCCAGCATCGGAAATCCGTGGATATTCAGAGAGATCAAAGCTTATGTTGAGACTGGCCAAATCATTGACCCACCCACGATATCAGAGCGTGTACAAGCAGCACGGCAGCATCTGACTCATAGCATAGAATGGAAAGGCGAGCGACTTGGAATCTTGGAGATGAGGAGACACTACACGAATTATTTTCGGGGGCTACGTAACATCAAGCACTATCGGTCAAAATTAGTCACCGAGCTAAATTCACAACCCTTGTACGATATCTTAAACGAGATAGAAGCCACTTATAGCCACGAATATGAAGTCGTCTAATGGTCTTCAATATAAAACCACACGAACGAAGAATATTTGAACTCATCTCAGAAACTGCGGCAGAGCTAGGTTATCCTGCTTACGTCGTCGGTGGATATGTGAGAGATAGGATCTTGGGTCGTGAGTCCAAGGATATCGACATTGTATGTGTGGGTAGCGGTATAGCTTTAGCAGAATCCTTAGCGGAGAGGCTCAGACCTATTCCAAGAATAGCCGTCTATCGCCGGTTTGGTACGGCTATGATTAAATATAGAGATTTGGAGATTGAGTTCGTTGGAGCGCGCAAGGAATCATATAATCACTCGTCGCGTAAGCCCATGGTCGAAGAAGGTTCTTTAGAAGATGATCAGAATCGAAGAGACTTCACGATAAACGCCATGGCTGTATCACTGAATAGCGAGGATTTCGGACATATACTGGATCCTTTCAATGGTATGTATGACATCGAACGCAAGATTATCACCACACCATTAGAACCTGGTAAAACTTTCTCGGACGATCCGCTCAGAATGATGAGGGCCATCAGATTTGCCGCACAGCTCAATTTCAGCATTAGTAAGGATACACTCGAGTCCATCGAGAAGTCCCGTTATCGGATCGGCATCATCTCTAAGGAAAGAATAACGACTGAGCTGACTAAGATCTTAGCTACAGAAAAGCCATCGATCGGCTTCAAACTCTTGTACGATACGCAGCTGCTGCACTTGATATTGCCCGAGCTGGCAGCTCTACAAGGTGTAGAAGTAATTAATGGAAATGGGCATAAGGATAATTTCTATCACACGCTTCAGGTAGTGGATAATCTATGTAGGCACTCCGATAATATTTGGCTGAGGTGGGCCGCGTTATTCCATGATATCGCCAAGCCGGCCACTAAGCGATATGATACTAATCATGGATGGACATTTCACGGACATGAAGTCGTCGGCGCCAGGATGGTTCCCAACATTTTTAAAAGACTTAGACTACCGCTGGATCATAAAATGAAGTACGTTCAGCAACTTGTACGCCTGCACTTGAGACCAATTAGCTTGACTCATGAGGACATCACAGACTCAGCAATCAGACGCTTACTCTTCGATGCAGGGGACAACATTGATGATCTGATGAAACTCTGTAATGCAGACGTGACTTCTAAAAATGAAAGAAAAGTCGCCAGGATAAAAAAGAATTTTGAGCTGGTCAAGCAAAAATTAATCGAAGTAGAGGAAAACGATAAGATTAGAAATTGGCAACCCCCCATCACTGGAGAGATGATTATGGAGCAATTCAATCTAAGCCCCTGCAGAGAAGTCGGACAGATCAAGGATGCAATACGAGAGGCTATACTGGACGGTAAAATCAAAAACAGCTATCAAGAGGCGCATGCCTTTATGATCGAAGTAGGAGAGAGTCTCCTGACAGCAAGGTGAACGGTACCCATTGTCATACTGCGAGCCTTTCTGGCAATGCAGCGCTAAATTTAAAGTACAATTCCCTTTAAGCCTTGCAGCAAAGATTATTGTTAAAAATCAATTTTATCCGGATTAAAACTTCATATCTTACTTTACTAATCAGCTCATAATATCCGCTATGAATTTGACAGCATTCACTTTAGATATAAAAGATCACATCGCTCATATATCGATTAATCGACCAGAGAAAAGAAACTCCTTGCATAAAGAAGCCTGGGATGAGATGAGGACGGTCTTTGAGCATTGCAGCCTAAATCCTGATGTGAGAGTCGTGGTACTCAGCGGCGAGGGTAAGATGTTTTGCGCTGGTATAGACATCAGCCTCCTGATGAATATGACTCAGTATGGATCTAACTGTGAGGCTAGAAAACGTGAAGAATTCAGGCATCACTTATTGAAATTGCAAGATGACGTTTCCTCATTAGAGAAGTGTCAAAAGCCTGTCATCGCAGCAGTACATAATGCCTGCATAGGTGGAGCGGTGGACATTATCTCAGCAGCTGATATGCGGTTTTGTACTTCTGACGCCTACTTTGTGATTAAAGAGGTAGACATGGGCCTTGTAGCAGACATTGGGACTTTGCAGAGGTTACCTAAGCTAATATCTCAGGGACTCGTTTCAGAATTGGCGTTCACAGGCAGGCCTATGCAAGCTGAAGAAGCCCATCAATGTGGATTAGTAAATAGGGTCTTTCAAGACAAAGCCGAAATGATGGCTGCTGTCATGAATACAGCGAAGGCGATAGCCGAAAAATCTCCCGTAGTCATAAGAGGGACTAAGGAGATGATTAAATATACAAGAGACCACACCGTAGATGAATCCTTGCGGATGATGTCCGTATGGAACGCGGCCTATATAATGTCTGATGACATCAAAGAAGCAATGACAGCCTTCATGGAGAAGAGAGCACCTTTATATCAAGAGGGTTAGATTTATCTGTAAATGATAATATATCTTGCCTCTTCATGAGGTTACGATGGCATAATGCTAGAAGTTAGACTTCTCTATTGGTGACATACGTAAAGACACACTGAACGATGCGCAGCGGCATGATTAGCGAAATGAGGATAATATGAGTCTTATGGATTTTCATTATGAGTATCTTCTTTGTGTTAAATAGTTTGACACTTATTTGCAGCTAATAGAGCAATTTACGCGCCAATATATTTATGCACATTCCTCCTTTTTCTTCGAGTATGGCGTGTCTCTAACAAGCTTTTTCTATCTTTGTATCCCGTAATGAAGCTTTAGCCTTCACTTACCTTTTTTAAGTGTTTTAACTTCTTATATGGCAAAATATATCTTCGTTACGGGTGGAGTCACATCTTCCTTAGGTAAAGGCATTATTTCAGCTTCGCTGGGTAGGTTGCTGCAGGGTCACGGATTTACGGTGACCATCCAAAAATTAGATCCCTATATAAATGTAGATCCAGGTACGCTCAATCCCTATGAGCATGGTGAGTGCTATGTCACTGATGATGGAGCCGAGACAGATTTAGACTTAGGCCACTATGAGCGATTCCTGAATATATCTACCTCTCAAGCAAACAATGTCACCACAGGCAAGATCTACCAGACAGTCATTAATAAGGAGCGTCATGGTGATTATTTAGGTAAGACAGTGCAAGTCATCCCGCACATCACCGATGAGATAAAAAGGAAGGTGCTGCAATTAGAGCTATCTGGTAAGTACGACATCATCATCACTGAAATAGGGGGGACGGTAGGCGATATAGAGTCTCTACCGTATTTAGAAGCTTTGAGACAGCTCAGAAGAGATCTTAAGCGAAAGGATATCCTCTGTATTCACCTGACTTTGGTCCCATATCTGAGTGCAGCTAAAGAACTGAAAACTAAGCCGACGCAGCACTCCGTGAAGGAACTTCAGGAGACTGGCATACAGCCCGAAATATTAGTCTGTCGGACGGAGAAACCGCTCCCGAAAGACATCAGAAAGAAACTTGCTCTATTCTGTAATGTTAAGGATAATTCTGTCATTGAGGCTATCGATGCTTCGTCTATTTATCATGTACCCCTGCTGATGCTTAAAGAGGAATTAGATACACGGGTCATAGAAATGATGGATTTAGAACCGACACAAATTTTAGATTTATCTGGATGGAAAGACTTCCTATACAAGCTGGAGAATCCAAAATATCACATCAAGATCGCATTAGTAGGTAAGTATAATGAACTGCCTGATGCGTATAAATCAATTTACGAATCATTCGTACATGCTGGTGCGACTCATCAGTGTGCGGTCGATGTATGTCCTATTCATTCAGAGGAATTGGAAGGTGAAGTTGACTACGAACGGGTATTCAAAGGAATGCATGGTGTGCTCGTAGCACCGGGCTTCGGGGTGCGAGGTATCCAGGGTAAGCTGAATGCAATAAAATATGTTCGAGAAAATAAAATTCCATTCTTTGGAATCTGCTTAGGCATGCAGTCAGCAGTAGTCGAATTTTTTCAAAATGTAATCGGTAAATCTACGGCTCAATCCACTGAGATAAATCAAAAAGCAGTAGATCCAGTCATAGATCTCATGTCAGAGCAAAAAGTCATCTCTCAGAAAGGGGGCACGATGAGACTTGGAGCTTATAAATGTGTCCTTAAGGAGGGTAGTCTGGCTCAGAGAATCTATCAGGCTGATGAAGTCAATGAGCGCCATAGACATAGATACGAATTCAATAATGCTTATTTAAAGGAAATGGAAGCATATGGAATGATAGCCTCAGGCGTCAATCCAGAGAGTGGCTTGGTTGAAATCATAGAATTACAAGACCATCCATTTTTTCTGGGTGTACAATTTCATCCAGAACTTAAGAGTCGAGTCGAAAGATCTCACCCTCTTTTTGAGTCATTCATCAAGGCCTGCATTGTGCATGCTGATGAGAGTGCTTTAGTCACTTCTTGATACAAGGCAAAGTGCGTAAGCTAAAGCTCAAAGAACTGAATCGGCTCACAAAGCATGAGTATATTCAAGCTAATAAAATCCCCCTTTCGATAGTCTTAGATAACATCAGGTCTGGGATGAATATTGGTTCCATATTTAGGACTTCAGATGCATTCCGCGTCAACCATATCTACCTGACGGGAATCTCTTCAACGCCACCTCATAGAGAAATACTTAAGACAGCTATCGGTGCTACAGAGTCTGTATCTTGGTCATATATACCCAATACAATAGATTGCATAACCACACTTCGAGATCTGGGCCATCAGATATATGCTGTCGAGCAAACTACCGATTCTATAGATATCAGGCAGCTATCATCCATCAATAAGCAGCCCACTGTCTTAGTATTTGGTAATGAGGTGGGAGGCGTCAGTGATGATATACTGCACCTACTAGATGGCAGTATAGAGGTGCCCCAGTTCGGGACTAAGCATTCCCTTAATGTGTCCGTATGCGCTGGTATACTAATTTGGGAGTTTTATAATTTATTTTCTTAGTATATACCATATACCTATTTACCTAAGCTTTTTCGTTATGGTATCAGTATTTGCCTTCATATAGCAGACAGGTCATTCATTTATTTACACTGTTATACGGATCAACTTAACGTATTTGGATCGAATTATTCTCTATATTATTGTGACTCTCATTTTCAACCTTTCATCTACTGCTCAGCGTATATTGATATCTGATCAGTCAGGCAGGCTATACGATTTGGAGGTGAGTACCTGTCAAGTCACTAATCAGGTGGATACCGATGCAGATATTCAGGATATTAGCTACCTTCCAGATGGAACATTAATTGGTATTAGCGCTGATGGTGAATTATGGGAGATCAATGCAGTTACAGGAACTACAGTAATAGTACATCAATTTGGACGTCCAATTGGAGGCATATTTAACTCACTGACCACCGATGCCGACGGAACGGTATATACCACAGGTACGGCTGGAGAACTATATGCGTATAACATTAATTCGGATATTGAAACATTCATAGGTAGCTTGCCTGCTGGCGCTACAGGAGATCTAAGCTTCTTTGATAACGAACTTTATGTGGCAGCGGATTTCAATAAGATTTACAAAGTCGATCTGAATAACCTTGCCATCAGCGATGTGATCATTATCTCTGATCCTAATCAACCGATAAATGGGATAGTGACTAATGTAGAAATTTGCAATATAGCTCAGATGTATGCCATCTCTGGCGGTGATCAGCATGTGCTTTCCGCCGTTAATTTAGAGACTAAAGAATTAGTAAGGAGCTGTGTCATTAATTTTTCAGGAGCAGGTGAGATGAGTGATGTAGAAGTGCTCGGAGGTGCAAGCGTGTTAGAGCACCGGGCTGCGGCTGTCTTAATGATTGATGACGTCATTGTCGATAACCCTGTCTGCTGCGGAGAGCTCGGTAATATAGATGTTTTGACTAGCGGAGGAGTAGGGTCACTATCATATTCTGTTGATAACGGACCTTTCCTCGCTGGAGCCACGATAGAAGGTATTGCGGCAGGAAGGCATACACTGCAAGCTATGGACGAAGAGGGATGCGTGGTTCAGGCAGAATTTGAGATCCAGCCAGAGGAGATTATTTCTATGGGTCCATTAGCATTTGAATTTATTGATATCACTCCAGCTGATTGTTTTGGAGACAACGGAAGGATTCGGGCAGCGATTACTGGTAGCGGTACCCAAGCCACAGGTAGCGGAACTATCTTTTTTAATAATGCTGCATTTGGAAATGAAATAGACATATCTGTGGACGCGGGAAGGTATGAGCTTTCAGCCATAGATGGTGGGATGATTAGATTAGATAGTCTGATCATAATAGAGTCAGAGGGATGCGACATATATATTCCAAATGTAATCAGGGATAATAGTGTTCAGGGTGACAATAACCGATTCATCATTTTTGCCGAGGAAGGGCTTAATCCGACCATCTTGGTTTATCAAATCTTCGATCGTTGGGGCAATAAAATGTACGAGCGATTCAATTTGGAAACTACTCAATTTTCAGAATGGTGGGACGGCAGCTGTAATGGCTCTCCATGCGAGCAAGATGTCTACGCTTACTATGTGAAAGTAGATTTAGGCAGAGGCAATGTAGTAGAAAGAACTGGTACGGTCACCTACTTAAAGTAGGCCTTGATCAAAAAGAATCTGTTATCTCTGAATTGACTTCATCTTGTAAAAAACAATCATCAAAGAGTTATTAAATTAAGATATTCAATTGAGCTACTTCATAGTTATTGGTAGGTCAAAATTTAATAGTCACGTCACGATTGCCCCAGCTCTACACACTCAAGTATGGCTATGTATTTATTTATATTTAATCTTTCGAGCTTTCATGACCTCACTAATAGGGCAGACAATCAGCGTATGCCTCCCAGGTCCGATAAAGTACAAGCATGGCTGTATCTTGGTATTACCTAATGCTAAAACTCAGATCACATCACAGCAATCTGACCTACTCCAAAATTAAATTTTCTTTCTTCTCAGTTCCGTTCTTTTTGACCAACAGCTGATAGCTACCCTTAGGAAGATACAGGACACCATTGTCTGCTGTCGAGACTTTGTCTTCTGTAGTTAGATGCTTTTTGTTTTTTTCATCCATGCTTAGATCATACTTCAAGATCGAATATCCCGCAGGTACCTCCTCGCCCCATTCCTTGAGCGTTTTACCTTTCTCTGTGGTTAAGCTCACCTTAACTCTACCAGCAGTTTTTGAGAATATGGTCATATCTATTTCCTGCTTGACGGGCTCTCTATAACTAGCATAGATTTTTCCAGCGTTAGAGTTGTGTTTAAGTTTTTCTATATTGAATATGACTATTTCCTCATTCTTGATGTCTTGATAATTTCTAATAGCGGAAATATCTGCTTTGTAAATGGATCTGCCATGTGTCCCAATTAGCATATGATGGTCGCGTGGATGGATCACTATATCATGTACTGGCACATGAGGTAGCCCATTCTTTAGTCTCTTAAAGTCACCGCCCTGATCAAAACTGATGTAGCTTCCGAAGTCGGTGCCGACGTATAGGATGTCTACGTTTTCAGGATCTTCTTTTATCACATTCACGGGATGATCGGGGAGGGTCTGACTTATGGAAATCCATGTCTGCCCAAAGTCATCACTACGATAGAGATATGGTTTAAAATCATCAGTGCGGTAGCCATTAAGTGCGACATACACACTTCCCTTGTTATGAGATGAGGCTTGGATGCGACTCACCCATCGATCAGCTGGTAGCCCTTCCGTAATTAATGTCCAACTATGGCCTCCATCCTGAGTGACGTGCACATTACCATCGTCACTTCCGGTATAGATGAGACCAAACTGCAAAGGGCTTTCGTGTATCGCAGAGAGTGTTCCATAGGGCACATCTCCTTGCTTACCTCCTTTGGTAAGATCTTCTGAGATGGCCTCAAAGTGTTCGCCTTGATCCAAAGATCTAAAAAGCTTATTCGCCCCCATGTAGAGTATATCTTGATTATGATTGCTCAGATGGATGGGGGCCATCCAGTTCCATCTTAGTGGTGCTTCTCCCAAATCGTGCGTAGGAGTGATTTTTTTCCTCTCACCTGTTTGACTATTGATCCTGAAATAATTGCCGAATTGGTACCCTGTATAAAAAGTTTGATTATCTCGGGTGTCAATAGCGGTCTGCATGCCATCTCCTCCCATGAGGGCTTGATAGGGGTATTTTCCTGTGGAGTGCCACCTGGAGTTAGCTTTATAAGTATGCTTACCCTTCCAGACACCATTGTCTTGAAGTCCTCCATAGACGTGATAGGGCTCATCCATATCCACCGCAATATGGTAGAACTGACCCACGGAGGGCGAATTACATTTGATCCAGTGCTGACCGTCATCATAACTTATATTGATACCTCCGTCATTACCATTGATGATGTGCCCATCTCTCGCAGGATTAATCCATAGTGCGTGGTGATCCGAGTGCACATTTTCTGAGCCTATGTATTTGAAAGTTTTACCACCATCTGCTGATCTGATGAGCGGGACGCCGCCGATGAACACCTCATTTAGATCCTTAGGATGAGCGCTCACTAATCCAAAGTAATAACCATATGAATTATATACTCTATCTAAATAATCATCATGAGTCTTCCTCCAGGTTTTACCCTCGTCATCACTGGCATACAGTTCTGCAGCGATCACTGGTGTGTCGAAGAGTATACTGTTGGCATTTTCAAGATAACTGGCTAAATCAGCTGGCACAGCTTTTTTGTTCTTGATCAGAGTCCTTACTGACTCGACGTCATATTTTTTTGGAAAGTTATTGTCTTCTAGATAGCTGCTCAGTTCTTTGTCAGAGAGCTTTTTAAAAGCTTCGTTGGACATGCTTTTAAAATCACCTTTGGTTAGACTTTGGTCATCTTTATCTTCATCAGGCCTTCTTGAGTAATTGTCTAAGAGAGCATATATTCTTGTTGTGTCACCTTTATATGAGATGCTAAGACCGATCCTGCCGACACCTTCTCCTTGAGGAAACCCACCCGATAGTTTTGTCCACGAGGTGCCGCCATCGACTGACTTATAGATGCCTGATCCCTCTCCAGATTCTACAAAATCCCACGCCCGCCGCTCTCGTTCCCATGCTGCTGCATAAAGAATATTAGGGTTATTAGGGGCTCTCACCAAGTCGACCACACCGCAGTTTTCATTTATGTAGAGGGTCTTGCTCCATGTAGCACCCTGGTCCGTACTGAGAAAAATACCTCGCTCTTCATTAGCTGAGTATAAATGTCCCAATGCCGCTACGATGATATGATCTGCATTCTCAGGATGAATGAGGACTCTGCCGATATGATGCGTGTCCTCCAATCCTTTCTTAGTCCAGCTCTTGCCATGATCTTCGCTCATGTACATACCCTTACCAGAATAGGATGACCTGCTGGAGTTGACTTCTCCAGAGCCTAACCAGATACGATCATTTTCCCAATCTACAGCAAAGTCGCCTATGGTTATGACATCTTCATGATCAAATATGGGATCAAAACTGGTCCCATTATTATCAGTATACCAGAGACCTCCTGAGGCGTAGGCCACATAGAACTTTGTTGGATCAGCAGGATTGACTTCCAAATCACTGACTCTCCCGCTGAAGACAGTAGGCCCTATATTTTCGAATGGTAAGTGTTCTACTGGATTGATTTGGGCAGCTGTTGCACCTTCATGTACCTGGCTATAGCAAAGTGACGTCAGAAGGATAAAACTTAGGCAGATGATGAACCGCATTAGATAGATTTTGGTGACAATTATGATTAGGTATTAGAATTTGAATGTACGAATATGCAGCGGTTACTCATAATAATTCCAATTGGGATCGCTTCCCGTACCTAATCATTGCATAGCCTCCTGGAGTAGGATAGTCACACTAAGAAATGTGACAATTTAATTCGGACATACATTAGTAAAGTCAAATCTCATAAGCTTTACGGGCGTAACTCCGATTTAAGCGTGTAGTTCAATTCTTCGAAAATTTTAATCGGTAAGTCTAATTTTAGGCGCAGCATAATAAATGCGTCTTGGTCGTCTACAAAAAATACTAGCTGTTTTATCTTCTCATTTTTCTCTATTGCGAATAGGTTCACATTGGTTCCTTCAGATCTGAAGCGTAGATATTCTTCGTGACCGTCACGGGTCACCATAGTTTGTATCAGGTTTTGTACTGATTGCTCTGGTATATTGTTGCCAGCTTCTAATACAAAGACTCTAATATTTTTCACATAGTCGGAAAGCTTAACATAGTCACTTAACGCACCTTGTCCTTCCATCTTAGAGGCAAACTTTATGGATCCTTTGAATAACCAGCCAGGGAGTGATAGGGCTGTGACGTTATCGTATTTCAGGTGCTTATTAATGAACTTATCAAGACTTCTCTGTCCTACTGAAAGACTGACACAAGTGATCAATAGCAGGGCTGTACTGATGAATCGAATGTGATTATTCATGGTCTAATTTTTCAAGCTTATCCACATGCTTAATATCCATACTCTTAGCCAATCTGCCGATGGTCTTTAGGTCTATATCGCCTACGAAACTCATCAGCACAAATTCATCTCCACCCACCAGCAGCAGTAGCTCCTGTATCGTATTACCATCATCCGTGTCCTTCACCAGAAATTTGACGTGATCGCCATCAGATCTCACAGTCATGAGTTCTTCGTAGCCTTTCGTATTAATGGTAGCTATGGCTTCTTCATAAAGGGCAGTACTATTTTTCTCGGAGGTCAGTATTTTGAGTCCTTTCAGATTAGCTAGCATGGCCTTAATTTCTCTGTCTTCATCCTCATCCATGCTCTCGGAAACTTTGGAAAACATATTGAACATCTTTGGGCTGATATAGACCATAGTGAAGCTTTCGTCGTCTTTATACTTAGAGAAGTACTTATCTATCGCGTCAGCCTGGCCGTAGCTTGAGCTCGCTCCGATGAAGAGTATGATGATGATACCTATATATTTCATTTTATTGATTTTTTAAAAATTTAGTAATGCTACAAATCGAATGCGCTTGATGTAGCTTAATATTTAATTTTATTAATAGCTTTTCCTATGGGTATTAAAGGACTGACTACTTCATTTTCAGTCATATTGATTTTTGTCTTCAAGTATGATAAAGCCTCTATGGTGATTGCATATGCTTCATCATAATCTTCGCTATCGTTCAGCTCGGTATACTTACCTGCATATAGAGTGTTTTTAGCAGTAAATTGTCGGTTACTCAGCTTGAGAAATAGACTATAGCTTATCATCAGAATGAAGATGGCGGCAGCGTACTTCATAAAGGGCTTTACCTTGTGAACAAAATTATGATCTGTGCTATGTGCAGCTATGATATCTTCTGATAGAGTGACATGGTCACTCACCGATATCTGGGAAGAAACTTTATAGTGTCGAAAAAGATCAACATAAGAGCGGTGAGTTTTGTCAATCGCTTGGCTGCTAAAGTAATCTCGAAGCTCATTCTCTTCATCTATACTCGTCTCAGCATCCCAATATTTTTCGAGCAGTTTATCTATATGTATTTTATTCATAGTCTTTTCTGTTAATTTTTTTCTTAAGGTATTGTCTTGCTCTATGTAGATGCACCTTCACTTGGCTATTAGTGAATCCAGTGATCTCGCTGATCTCACGGTAAGAATATCCCTCAATGTCTCGCAGTTGAATCACCGTCTTCTGCTTTTCAGATAGACCATTTATGATTGACTCTATTCTACCCAAATTATCCTTGGACTGCACTTGCTCATATGGAGATCTTCCTAAGTCTTTTATAAAGTGATAATTTGTGATGTCGCTTGTAAGAACTTTCTTTTTTCTTGTTTTATCTATAGATAGATTTCTTGCCAAAGTCATACACCAGGCTTCTTTATTGTCGATGGTATTAAAATACTCCTTTTTTCTCCATAATTTAATCAGGAGCTCCTGTACGACATCTTCTGCTTCCATCACATCGCCGACTATTCTTAATGCATAGCGATAGAGTTTATCTTTAAATGGATTGATAGTTAGTATAATTTCTTTCATTTGCATTACAGTAAAGAGACGGTCTCGTCGTTATTAATGTTACAGCGCAAGCTGCTTTTTATAATTTTATAAATTCGTGATACAATACAAGGTGGCATTAGACCTCCTAACGTGCAATGATATTCGATAAACGCATAGATAATTTTGTCGCAAGGTCTTATGTAGTGCCTTACGTGTTTTCTTTTCTGACTGCCCAATTTGTATTGGTGATGCAATTTTTATGGCAGTACATTGATGATATCACTGGTAAGGGGATTGGCCTATTAGAAATTTTAGAAGTAGTATTCTATTTTTCATTGACGCTCACGCCAAAATCTATCCCCATTACTATCTTATTGTCTTCTGTCTTTGTATTCGGAAATATGTCAGAACGATTTGAGCTCACCAGTCTAAAGTCAGCTGGAATATCGTTTTTTAGGATTGCAAGGGTAGGTATATTCTTGGCTATTCTGACTGCCTTTTTATCTGTGGTAGCAAGTAATTTATTGGTGCCCAAGGCCAATTTCATTTTCTATAAGAAGTTTGATGCGATCAGGAAGCAAAAGCCAGCATTAGTTATAGAGCAAGGCATCTTCAACGAAGACTTCACAGGATATAAGATCTATGTGACTGAAAAGGATGAAACAGGACGTCTTATTTCTAATGTATATATCTATGATCAGTCCGAAGCAGATCTTGGCAGGATCAACCTCATAACTGCTAAGCATGGCACAATGAGCGTGACGGATGATGGCCAGCATTTTATCATGAGTCTATTTGATGGAGAACAATACCGAGAGATCAAAGAGAAACCTAAAGCTATAGCGGAGAGTGGTGAGAAATACCCATTTTCGCGCACCAAGTTTGACTCATGGGAGAAGCGATTTGACATGAGTGAGTTCTCTATTAACGAGAATAACAACCTATCTACGCGCAGAACATTTGACTTACTAAATACACCTCAGCTACTTAGCTCGATTGATTCTGTAGATCGAGAAATAGGCATACTGACTAAAAGCAATCTACACGATTTTAGCAAATTAATCGATATCGAAAAATTCCAAGAATTCGATACAGGCGCCGACTTAGACAAGGAGGGTAGCTTTGACTCTGCTATTGCTAGAGGTATCACGAGGGTGAAGGAAAAGGCCTCCAAAGAATATTTCGAAAATGTAAAAAATCAAAAAAAATATAACTACATAGTTTCTAATTTTCAACTTAGTGACATTGATTTGGATACCATATCATCCTTTTATGAAACGCTTAGTATAAAAGAACGTCAAGGTGTAATCAACTCTGCTACGACAAAAGCTAATCACCTTAAAAATCAGCTGAATGGCACAAGCTCTAAGCTGAAAAACATCGGCATAAAAAAAACCTGGTACACCTATAAGCTAAATGTCCAATACAGTTGGGCGGCCATTTGCATCTTATTCTTATTTATCGGAGCCCCCTTTGGTTCTATCATTAAAAAAGGGGGATTTGGGTTTCCATTATTGATGGCCATCATATTTTTTATGAGCTTCATCATCCTGAACATCATGGGAGAGAAGCTTATGAGAGCTGATACCTTGGGCCCATACATGGCTGCCTGGTTGCCTAATGTAGTCCTGCTACCATTTGCTGTAGTATTTACGATAAAAGCGATTAATGATTCTAACCTAAGCCTCGATAGTTTCTTCAGCAAGTTTACTTAGGCATATTCAGAAGTAATCATAGTTAGGTGTGATATCTTGGTAGCCCAGTACGAAGTACTGGGAAAGATAGTAGAGAGAATCCCTGGTTGGTGAGATTTTTGATAAAAATCATGACAACCAATATTTACTGTGACCCCGTTTTCTTTGAGAATTAATTATCACAGTGTAACAGTTCCATACATATTATCAAAGCAGCATAATTGACAATTTCAAAGCGATTAATTTTCAGTCATTTAGATTCTTCAATTTCAAGCATCAGGTTCATTTGAACATGCCTACTTAGATGTATCATCTTCACTGAGAGCGGTCTCGATGTCTGTCTCTACTTCTCTCAGCTTGGATTTGCAGGCTTGTAATAATTCCTTAGCACGCTTTAATTTAACTGATAGGTCCTCTATACTGGCATCAGGAGCTTGTATGTCAGCTAGTATTTTTTCCAGCTCTGTCACTGATTTATCGTAGTTAAACTTTGCCATGCTAATTCTTTTTTATGGGTTTCGCCTCGATGTGCCCATCAAGTAGAGACACTGTTATATTTTCTTTATAATCTATTTCAGTGGTAGAGGAGATAAACTTGTCGTGTTGCTTGATCATGGCAAAGCCGCGCTTCAGCACGTTTACAGGATCAAGCAATGAGATGGATTGCCCTAAATTCTTTAATCTAAGACTCTGATTATGGATGAGTTGCTTAGTTGCATTGCTGATGGCTCGCTGTATGGAGCTTATATCGTGAGAGCCTTGACCGAGCATAATTTTAGCCGAGGAGTTTAAGTCAGATTTTAGCCTCTGCAATGTGAATTCTTGCTCTCTGATCATACCGCGAGCAGCTTGCTCTAAGGTGTGCTCAAGATCTAAAAGGCCGGATTCCCAGGCCATATTATGTTCCACCAGATAATCTGCTGCGGCAGTAGGTGTTTTAATGGATGTGTGAGCTACAAGATCAGCGACGGTATTATCGATTTGATGGCCAATACCAGTAAATACCGGTAGGGTAGAGCGGGCGATCATCTTGCCTATATCATAGTCATCAAATGCTGAAAGGTCTAACTTGGATCCACCTCCTCTCACAATGACAATGCAGTCGAAGGAAGAATCCTGATTAGCTGATTGTATGGCCCTGCTGACTTCCGCTTTGGTTCGGTGACCTTGCAGAGTAGCTGGAAATAAGCTCAGCCTAAATGTATACCCGTACCGATTGTGCTCTAGCTGCTTGCAGAAGTCAAGGTAGCCAGCAGCCGTAGCAGAGCTAATGACAGCGATATGCTTCATCACGGAGGGCAGCGCTATTTGTTCATTTAGCGAAGTTAGCCCTTCACTTTCCAGCTGCTCTACAATAGCCTGTCTCCTTAGTTCAATCTGGCCTAGAGTATATTTAGGGTCAATGTCCTCTATGACCAGCTTTAAGCCATAGCGCTCGTTGTAATCTATTCTGACCTTGAGCCTGACTTCTGTACCAGTGTCCAGTAGCGAGTGTACGAGCTTGCCTAACTTTTTCTGAAGAAAGAGAAATGTTTTATACCAGATGACCGCATTAGAGTGAGCGATAATTTTCTCACCATCTTCCTCTTTTTGTATAAGGCTGATGTAGTACTGGCCGTTTTTCTCATTAGCTTGAGAAATTTCAGCGTGCACCCAGATGGCTTCGCTAAAGTTGAGAGCTATGACTCTCTTAATATATTCGTTAAGATCGTAGAGTGAGTACGAATCCAATACTATTGAATCACTTTCTTGACTAAATCCGCCGCCTCTTGCAGCAGGGTAGCAGAGTGAACCTCAAGACCGCTTTCATCAATGATCTTTTTTGCTATGTCAGCATTGGTACCTTGTAGTCGTACAATGATCGGCACCTGTACGTCTCCCATATTTTTGTATGCATCCACGATACCATTAGCCACTCTATCGCATCTGACAATGCCACCAAAAATATTGACCAATATGGCCTTAACATTGGGATCTCTTAAGATAATTCTGAACGCTTTCTCCACTCTTGCAGCGTCCGCAGTACCTCCGACATCGAGAAAGTTAGCAGGCGAGCCACCAGACAGCTTAATGATATCCATGGTCGCCATCGCTAATCCAGCACCATTAACCATACAACCTACGTTGCCATCTAAATTAACGAAATTGAGCCCGAAGCTCTTCGCTTCTACCTCCGTCGGGTCTTCCTCATCTGTGTCTCTTTGAGCCTCTAATTCAGGGTGCCTAAAGAGAGCATTTTCGTCCAAGGATACCTTACAGTCCACAGCAATGACCTTGTCTTCACCAGTGACCATGCACGGATTGATCTCAAATAAAGAAGCATCAGAACCGATGAATGCCGCATACAGATTCTTGATGAATTTCATCATTTCTTTCTGAGCCCCTTTTGATAGCTCTAAATTGAACGCTATTTTCCTTAGTTGATATCCTTGTATTCCTAAACTTGGATCTATGTGTTCTTTATGTACTAAGTGCGGTGTTTTCTCTGCTACTTCCTCAATATTCATACCTCCCTCAGTAGAATAGATAATGACGTTCTTCTTTTCATCTCTATCCAGCATAATTGATACATACAGCTCATTACAGTCTTCAAATTTGGGAACATATGAGTCTTCTGCAATCAGCACCTTTTTAACGAGTTTGCCTTCACCCTCTAATCCGCCTGGCGTCTGAGGTGTCTTTAGCATCATACCAATGATGTTGCCAGCATGCTCTTTTAGACCATCAAGGTTTTTAGCTATCTTCACTCCGCCTCCTTTACCTCTTCCGCCTGCATGAATCTGAGCTTTGACCACTGCGATGTCTGATCCAGATTCCTCCTTAACTTTATGATAAGCTTCTATAGCTTCCTCTAAGCTCTCTGCGACGTGCCCTTTCTGAATGGCTACTCCGTAAGAGGCTAATAAGTCTTTTCCTTGATATTCGTGAAGATTCATTTGTTTTGATTTTTGACTGAATGTCTAATTGTAAATATATATGGACTACCAAAGCTTCTGGAGCCTCAATGATACTCATGGTAGACGATTCATTTTTTCATTTAGTTATTTATGATGACTTTGCGATTTATCGATCCTTTTTTGGTGCTTAAAGATAACATATATATCCCCGATGTAAGATCATTTAGCGGGATAGATATTTCATTGTATCCAGTCAAAATCATCGTATTAGACTGTATTATTCTTCGACCACTTTGGTCGTAGACTTGCAGCGATCCGTTTAGGTTAGTGTCAGATTCAAAAGCTATTCGGGGGATTTGTCCTGAGTAAACTGGATTGGGGCTAAGCGTTATCTCTGTGGAGAATATTGGATCGTCAGTAGCAGTGGTCATGTCATTGGTCTTCAATATGTTGGTGCTCTTACCTGCACAGGCCGATGATTCATTATATGGTGTGACCGACCATGTGTAAGTTCGATCAGGTGATAGCTCTGTTATATATAGAGCCGTATCTTGAGTTTGAAATGCTAGCTCATCTTGACCACCCCTAATCAGAATAGAATAATTTGTAGCATTCTCTGAGGCTGTCCATTTTAATTCTACACCATTATAGAATTCCGCGGTGGTGTTATTATTCGGCGACAGCAGAGCTACCTTTTCGGTTACAGGGTCAAGATTAGGTGTATATCCAGTACGCAGATATGACTTAAGTGAAGAATTATAGTCAGCCATCATAATATCGTTCTGCTGAGGTGAAAACTCATAAGGTCCGCATCCTAAGAAGTACGACATATAGTTATTTTGTGCTGGCACAATCGTATCTCGATTTCTGTCAGCTACGTCTAAATCAAATTCTGGGCATCTCGTATCCCAAGTCAGTCCAAAATTATAATCTGGGGGTGTATCACACACCATATCACCAGCTGATTCACAGTTACTTTTGTCTACCAGCTCTATCTGAACGCCATTGATGGATCGGATTAGGACTGGATTACCATGATCTGACTTATTCCATGGATCAGATTCCCATCCGATATGAGGGTGATTGAGTGAGAAATAGTGACCTATCTCATGTGCCAAGGTGTTTTCTCCATTACCCACCTGGCTTTTACGGATCACGATCCAATCATTCTGGATGGAATAGAATCCTAATACAGTTCCGTTTTCTATACTTCCACGATCAGCATTTTGAGTGATGAAAATATTGAGGGAGTTAGGTCCCTCCTCTCTAGATTCTCTGATCATTCTGGCTACGCCTGTCGCTGTAGTAGGATTTTCGAAGACATTAGTATTGTTGATCAGGTTAAAACCCGAATTAATGTAGAATATAAATCCAGAGGCCTCAAATTCTTTGTTCAATGCACACAGCTGATTTAATACATCTGCTACTTCGATTCTGCCTGCGCCATCAGACTCTGCCGCTAAGTGAAATTTAACAGGCACATATATAGACTCCCTCGGAAAAGCTCTTCCAGATTGCAGTGCCTTTTTGTTGGCGATAAGTCTTTGTCTCAGCTCATGAGGAAGATCTACGCAGTTAGACCCAGCGTAATCAACTTTTTGAGCTTGCAGGTGACAGAGTAATCCTAAGGAAAGAATGGTAAATACTAGTCTCATAGGATAGAAAATTTTGTTGATACAATAGTAACAAAAAATTGTTAGGCCATGTTGTGTCACTTGCACAACATTAGCCATATGAATCCTTAAAATATCATACATTTGCGGCGTAAATAGTTAATCATTTTAAAATTGTAAATTTTTAAATAGCATGAGTAAAGTTTCTGTTATTGGAGCGGGTAACGTCGGCGCCACCGTAGCTAATGTATTAGCGCATAAAGATATCGTTAGAGAAGTCGTTATGTTAGACATTCGAGGCGATTTTGCTAAGGGTAAGGCATTAGACAGCTGGCAACAAGCTTCCATAGACCACTATAGTACCAGACTGAAGGGAACTGATGACTATGCTGATACAGCAGGATCAGATATCGTCGTCATCACAGCGGGAATCCCACGTAAGCCAGGTATGAGCAGAGACGACCTAATTTCTACTAATGCTAAGATTGTCTCATCAGTGGTAGAATCAATTCTTAAACATTCTGAAGATCCAATTTTCATCATTATCTCTAATCCTTTAGATGTGATGACCTATGCGGCTCACAAAATTTCAGGTCTTCCGACGAATAAAGTGTTTGGGATGGCAGGTATACTGGATACAGCGAGATACAGAGCCTTCTTGGCCACTGAGCTAAGCGTATCACCTAAAGATATTCAAGCTGTACTCATGGGAGGTCACGGAGACACGATGGTCCCTCTACCAAGATACACGACTGTAGCTGGAATACCTGTCACGGAGCTGATAGCATCTGATGTACTTGATGCCATAGTGGAGAGAACAAAGAAGGGCGGTGGAGAACTTGTCAAGTTGATGGGTACATCAGCGTGGTATGCACCTGGAGCCGCAGGAGCTCAGATGGTTGAGGCCATAGTAAAAGACGAAGATCGAATCTTTCCTTGTTGTGTTAAATTAGAGGGTCAGTACGGAATAGATGGTGTATACCTTGGGGTACCAGTTAAATTAGGTACTGGAGGCATTAAAGAAGTCTATGAATTACAGTTAAATCAAGATGAGCTTGACTTATTGAAGGCTTCTGCTGGTCATGTAAAGGCAGTCATGGATACCTTTGATGGGATGAATCTGGCATAATAAAGCATTTATATTTGGAAAATACGACAAAAATACTTTCCACAACATATACGACAAGCGGTGCTTCATTGAATGATCTTTCGATGGAGCATCCTCTCTTGGTGGTCTTCCTTAGGCACTTCGGATGCGTGTTTTGCAAGGAGGCACTGAGCGAACTTTCTAAAAAGAACGCATCACTTGATCTAAAGGGGATTAAGTTGATATTCGTACACATGTCCAATTACGATACCGCTAAGGATTACTTTAATCAATATAATTTTAGTAGCTACTACGATGTTGCTGACCCTAATTGTGAGATTTACGAGAAGTTTGGTTTGACCAAAGGCAGCTTTGGACAGCTTTTTGGATTGACGGTGATGATCAGAGGAGTACAGGCTAATCTCCAAGGCAACAATTGGTCGCTTAAACAGATCGGTGATGGCTTTCAGATGCCTGGTATATTCTTGATTCACCAAGGTAAGATTGAAGAATCCTTTATCCATAATAAGGTATCTGATAAGCCCGACTATGATAATTTGATCTCCTGCTGTGTATCCTAATCGCTAACGTTTCTCTAACGGAATCGCAGCAATTTCGACTGTTTTTTAGCGTTTATAATATCATGAGTCGCATCATTTTCTCATCAATTATTTTCCTTATTCATTCAGCTACGATCACAGCTCAAACAGACTTCAGCAAAGATGAGTCTCATCTATCTTTCTACGCTGACGTATTGGTTAATGCTGATTCTGGTATCCATAGAGATAAAGCTAATCAGGTCTTCTACCAAGATTTAAAAAATATCCTACAAAAAGCAGGTTCATTCGACCATGATTTTTCAAGTATTAAGTGGGTTTCATTTCAATATCCAGCGGATCGATCCTTTAGATTCATCACGTGGCAGCTCAAGTCAACTGATGATGATTATGACTATTTTGGTTTCTTCCAAGATCGAGATCAGGTCATCGAGCTGAAATCCACAGTCGACTATAGTAAGTCGCTTAGCTCACAAAGCTTGGATGCTCAGCAATGGTATGGTAGGCTAATCTATGATATGGTGCCCATTGAAGACCAAGGAGAGAAATACTACCTACTTTTTGGATTTAGGCAGTTAGATCAATACAATAAAACTAAAGTCATCGAGGTCCTGCGTATTGATAAGGGTAAGCCATCGTTTGGTTCACCCATGTTTAATAAGGGGACAGGAGATCAGCACATGCAGCGATTAGCCTTTCTGTACTCCGCCGATGCGGTACTGAATGTGGACTATAATCCCGGACTGAAGATGCTTGTCTATGACCATCTGGTCCAGCGCATGGGTCGCATACCTGGTCAAGGTCCTACATACCTCCCAGACGGATCATATGAAGCCTATAAATTAGAAGCCGGAGAGTGGGTGTATGTAGAGCAACTTTATAATGACATCATAGAAAAACCTCGAGACAGCTCCCCAAAGCGAAAGGTCGATATCTTAGGTCGAGCGAAGAAGAATTAAATCAGGGCTCTTTGAGTGTGATATAATCTTAATACTACACTTTTCTAATTTTTCTAATTAACCATAGACTACTCATTATAACAAGTCCAATAAAGCCTCGACACCCTCCGTGGCATTCATCTCTAACACTGTGACGTGAGCTGCCCGACGCAGCTCGTAGCTAAGTTGAGGCTTGGGATCAATATAATATATTTTAGTAGCTGGACGCGCATAGCCTACCAGTCCGGCAGCAGGGTAAACCTGCATTGAGGTGCCTATGATAACTACGATATCAGCGGCAGCCACTTCATGCGCTGCTCGTTCCAACTCAGGCACCATCTCCCCAAACCAGACAATGTGCGGTCTGAGCTGATGCCCATCCTCTGCCTTGTGTTGTGCACTAAGATCACCTGGCCAGTCATAGATTAATGTGTCATCAGCTACACTTCTGACCTTGGTCAATTCACCGTGCAGATGGATAATACTGGTGCTGCCGGCGCGTTCATGGAGATCGTCTACATTCTGAGTGATGATGACGACCTCATGATTAGCTTCTAAGCGTACTAGATCTAAGTGACCTTGATTAGGCTGTACTTCTTTAAGCTGCTTGCGCCTTTCGTTGTAGAATCGCAATACTAATGCCTGATCATCAGCCCATCCTTGTGGGGAAGCAACAGTCATGACATCATGCTCCTCCCAGAGACCATTATGATCACGGAATGTCTTAATTCCGCTTTCGGCACTCATGCCAGCACCAGTTAATACTGCAATCTTCTTTAGCATAGATGTTCTGTTATAGCTTGAGGTATAAAGGTAATGATATCCTCAGCGCTCATGCCATATCTGCCTACACAATCTGCGCTCAGATCGCCCGCATAGCCATGCAGATGGACTGCTAAGACTGCTGCATCTTCTGGCTTATAACCTTGAGCTAAGAATGAGGTGGTCATCCCCGTTAGGACATCGCCACTTCCTGCTGTAGCCATACCTGCATTGCCCGTATTATTGAAAAGACACCGCTGGTCGGGAAGTATGATGGCTGTATGCGCTCCCTTAATGCATATGATGATTTGATGCAGCAGAGCCATTTTTCTGGCAGTATGAATACGCTCGAGCTGCGATTCATGCATTCCAAATAGTCGATCAAACTCCTTTAAGTGGGGTGTCAGAATAGAATGTGGAGGTATCATGGTATCGGGATATGATTGCTGCATTCCTATAGTTGTAAAATACTTCATAGAAGCTAATAGGTTAAGCGCATCAGCGTCTAGCACCATAGGTTTGTGCCATACCTTAATAAAACTATTTAGTCCTTCTCTGCTATACGGTGAGGTACCCATGCCACATCCGATACCATAGTGCATGTCAGGGTGTATGCTAATGGAGTGTGCTGTCTTTTCCGACGCTGCTGGAGATCCCAATACAATGGCAGATGGATGAAGACCAGTCAATATCTCTTTCTGAGAAAAATGACTTTGATAATATACATAGCCACACCCAGAAGCGGCAGCGGAGCGACCTGCTAAGCTGAGAGCTCCTACCATACCTGAGTGCCCGCCCACTAAGCATGCCTTCCCATGCGACCCTTTATGCGCGAACTTTCGTTTCGGTCTTAGGATAGAAGAGATGTCTTTTGATTCTAAGACATAATTTTCAGTATGCGCTTGATCTATTGCCGTAGTATCTAATCCAATCTTTACAATTTTAAATGACTCAATAGCATCCTGACTTTCTGGTAGCAAGAATGATAGTTTGGGCATTTCAAAACTGATGACTTCATGAGCCTTGATGCAGCTGAGCCCTTTTTGATGTCCATCTGCGTAGTAGCCAGAAGGGATGTCAATGGAAATGATGTGATTTGCGTCTTCATTAATTCTTTTGATGAGGGTAGCCCAATAGCCAATGATCGGTCGGTTCAGTCCACACCCTAAGATACCATCTATGATCAGCCCATCACAAGGTGGCATGGCCTGCCCCTTATGAATGTCTACAATTTGCGAGTCTGCATACGCCTGTAATCGATTAAAGTTAATCATGCAGTCTGCTGATAAACTTGTTCCAAATCTGCACATATAGACATGACTACTGATACCTTGATTTAATAGAAGACGACTCACAGCAAGAGCATCTCCACCATTATTACCTGGGCCCGCGAATACCCTGACTGGCTTAGTCATATGCGCACTCCAGTCGATTGAATTTACAAAGGCATGGGCTGCTCTTTCCATCAGCTTGTGCGATGGGATGCGCTGAGCGTTAATGGTGGCTGCATCTATTGCTTTTATCTGCTTGTTGAGTAAGATTTTTTTCATCCTATAAGAGACATTCTATTTTTATTCATATGTCAATCTGGAGTCTTAGGCTTAATTGATGATTGAGTTTGTAGTACAGTTTTTGCAATATACTAAATCGTTCATAACTAATTGACTGTCAATTAATTAAATTATTGATAGTCAATTGCAAATACATTATTACAATGTCTAATGTAAATACAGTTTTAGGAAAATTCTCTATTAAGTCCATCGCTTTGGTCTTATTAGTAAAATTTTTATTTGTTAATTTTGCACAAGCTCAGGATATACATTACTCACAATTTTACAATCCAGTATTAATACTTAATCCAGCTAAGACAGGTATTTTTAACGGTGATGATCGCTTCTTATTAAGCTATCGAGATCAGTGGAGCTCTGTGCCTGTGCCATGGAGAACGTTTACAGCCAGTTATGACAAAAAGTTTTACCCAAGTCGCTCCGATAATCATTTCTTTTCTGGAGGTCTAAGCTTTAACTACGATCGGCAGGGAGATTCTAATCTGAGCCTGAGTAATTTAAATCTGTTCGGCTCCTACACGAAGATCCTTAATAAACGAAATTTACTGACCATAGGACTTGGGTTGGGTATAGCCTCCAGGGCTTTTGACACTGAGAATTTGGTGTGGGACAGCCAGTGGAATGGGGCCACCTTTGACCCTGGGCTCCCGTCCCTGGAGAGATTTGATGCAGAGCGGGTCAATTTTCTGGAGAATACCCTTGGGATCAATTACCGCTGGCAAAAAAATAAGCGAACCAAGTTTGACCTTGGCCTAGGTGTATATCATCTACTGGAGCCTGGTGTTGGATTCTATGATGAAGAGGATATCACACTGCCTAGAAGATATAATCTGTCAGGTATTTTCAGCGGAAAGCTAACTACCCGCTTGGATCTTCAACTACAGGCTTTAGGTCAGCTGCAGGACGAGTATAACGAGCTATTAGTCGGAGGACTGCTCAAGCTATACGTCAATCAAAATAGAGGGAAAGAAACCGAGCTGCATGTAGGCATAGGGTATAGGACATCTGGCTCCTTCTTCCCAACGGCAGCTTTACAATATAAGGAGAGATACTACTTCTCTATAAATTTTGAAAGAGATGTATCAGGATTTGGCCAATATACAAATGGTAGTGCTGGATTCGAGGCCCACTTTAGATACATCATACATAAAGTAAAACCTCTAGAACAGTTTAAGATTTGCCCGATATACTAATCTGATTTTTTTGATCGCCCACAAAAGATTATGAACCGATATTATTTAATTATTCCATTTCTGCTCGCTTATCTAAGTGTTGCCTTTGGTCAGACCAAAGATGCTTATCTTAAAGAAGCCGCAGATAAATACGCCAAGCAGGACTACTACAGTTCGCTCACGTATAATTTAGAGGCATATGAATTCGACACGACTGATGTTGATGTAATTCATGATGTTGCTGAATCTGCTCGCCTATTTAATGCCTATGCTCTCGCCGAGAAGTTCTACGAGAAGTCCATCGATCGAGACACTGAAAATATTTATCCATTGGCTAGCTATTGGCTAGCGGATGCTCAGCAACAATTAGGTAAGTACGCTGAGGCCAGGACTCAGTACAGCATCTTTATCTCTGAATACGAAGAGATCGATCCCTACTTTACTGCCAGGGCACAGAAGGAAATTAAGGCATGTGATTGGGCGATCGAGTTAGTGCAAAATCCTCGTACGTATATGACAGTCAATCGATTGGGCGATGGCATTAATACGCAATACTCAGAATTTGGTGCTCTTAAGACAGAAGGTGGTCTCTATTACACATCCCTCAGGTTCAGGGAGATGGACCCAGAAGTAAAACCTGCAAGACTCATATCTAAAATATTGATTAGCGAAGATGAGATAGAAGCTGATACGCTTAATTCTGAATTTAATAAAGACAATCTTTTCACTGCCCACTCTACCTTCAATAGAGCAGGTGATAGGTTGTACTTCACACTTTGTGAATACATCAATGGTGTGGATATCAGATGTGATTTATTTCAGAGCGAGGTGACTGGAGACGATACTTATGCTCAGCCGACTAAGCTTCCAGATCCGCTAAATGTGCCGTCATTCACCACCACCCAACCCTCCTACGCCTATAATGAAGTGACGGGGCAGGAGAGGCTTTACTTTGTATCAGATCGCGAGGGAGGCAAGGGTAAGCTGGACATATGGTACGTAGATATCTCGGTGAATGGTGATTTTTCATTGCCTATGAATGTGCCTAACATCAATACTAAAGAAAATGATATTACACCTTATTACGATAGTAAAACCCGTTCGTTGTATTTTAGTAGTGAGGGGTACCGATCTTTAGGAGGATATGATGTCTATAAGACGAAGGAGACTGATGGTATATTCGGAGACGTAGATCATATGGGAGCTCCGATTAACAGTAGCTATGAGGATATTTATTACTCCACTGATGGAACAGGAGAGACAGCCTACTTTTCTTCTAATCGTTATGGATCGAACTTTATCGATATTCCACAAGAAGCATGTTGTTTTGATATCTATAAGGTAAATATAGCGGATGTTGCCCTTAGCCTGAATGCTAAGTCCTTCGAAGCAGAATCAATGGACTCCCTGAGGGGCGTGACGGTTCAGCTTTTCGATGCAGAGACCGGCGAGCTGATCAGCGAAGTCAGAACTGACAATGGTGTAGATCATCTTTTTGACTTGGAGCCAGATAGGGACTACATGATAATAGGGGAGAAAATGAACTACAAGTCAGATACGATCATGCTTAATACGCGAGGCATGTATGCCACAGAAGATTTTGAAAGGAGACTCTTCTTAGAGTTAGAACAGGTATGTTTGGACTTATCGATATTTGATGAAGCCTCTGGAGATGGCCTGGAAGGAGCTACTGTCACTATAACAGATCTAACAGATCCTAATGCTGAGGACATTCTCATCACTATGGCAGACAGTAACCGTACGCTCATTAAGTTAGATCCTAATAAATCATATCGAGTCGAGGTGAAGAAGGATGGCTTCGAGCCACAGACATTCATTATAGATGAAAATACGGCACGTGACGGAGGTATCATCAGTCGCAAAATCTTTATGAAGAAGCGCGATCTAAATATCTTCTTGCCTGCACTACTATACTTTGATAATGATCGTCCGGATCGTAAGACAATGCGCGTCACCACTGGCAAATCGTATACAGATACATATCATCCGTACGTGTCGCGCAAAGAATATTTTCTACAGCGTACAGGAAGAGGTTTGAGTGGTTATAATAAGGATATTGAGATACAACGCATGGATGACTTCTTCGAATATGATATTAAGGGTGGATATGTTAAGTTAAATCTGTTTTTAGAGCAAGTCAGTCAAAAGCTCACAGAAGGATATGACTTTGAGATTTTGATTAAAGGTTTTGCTAGTCCCTTGGCGCCGAGTAGCTACAATCAGAACTTGTCGAAGCGAAGGATTAACAGTGTGAAAAACGAACTCGGTAAATACAGAGGCGGAATACTATTGTCATATATGGGCTCTGGCAGTCTTCGGATTAGAGATGTATCGTACGGCGAAGATTTAGCGCCTGCCAGTATTAATGACAAAGCGAGTAATCAGACTAAGTCGATTTTCAGTGTAGATGCTTCAAGAGAGCGTCGCGTAGAAATCATTAAAATAAACTCAAGCTCAAACTAAGAAGATACAAATGGAAAATTTAATAAAGAATAAGAGCTTATTTCCAAGGAATGTTTTTCAGCTGTTACTGCTGATGGTTGTTCTATTACTGACACCGGCTATGCTTAGTGCAACTCACATTGTTGGAGGAAGTATGTCATATACCTGCTTAGGTAATGATCAGTATGAGGTCACTTTAGTGGTGAGAAGAGACTGTTTGCTGGGAGCCGACAACGCCCCATTCGACAATCCTGCATCTATAGGTATTTTTGGCGCTGATGGTCAGCTACTGACAAGTCTTGGTACAGATGGAGAGCTGCGCCTACCGTTCAGAGGAGACGAGGTACTGAGTAATGAGATAGAACAAATCTGCTTTGCTAATCAGGCCTCTATATGTGTACATATTACTAAATATTCTGCCATAGTGACGCTTCCTAATAATGGTGAAAGCTATACTCTGGCACATCAGCGTTGCTGTCGTAACTCTTCTCTGAATAATGTGGTGAATCCCTTGGAGACAGGTATGACACTATTCATAGAGCTGACCCCTGCATCTATGGATGTATGCAATAGTAGTCCCATCTTTAATTTCCGTCCAGATGTCTTTGTTTGCGTTGGAGAGGCTTTAAGCTTTGATGGATCTGCTACGGACGCTGATGGTGATCTCTTAGTTTATAAAATTTGTACTCCTTTTGCAGGTGCTACCAAGGAAGACCCAAGGCCTCAGCCACCTTCTGCTCCACCATATAATAATATAGAGTGGGTACAAGGATTTGGTCCTGATAATTTGTTAGGTGGACAAGAACTGCAACAGGATGGACAAGGCGCCATGGTGAATGGAGTTCCTGGCTTCGTCGGCCAATATTTAGTAGGTTTATGTGTAGAGGAATATAGAGACGGAGTACTACTTTCTGTCAGTCACCGAGAATTTCAATACAATGTCGTCAATTGCAATGATGAGATTGTCGCTGACTTTAATGTGACTCAAAGCGACTGCGGACTGGAGAATGTGCAATTTGAAAACACGAGTCAGACTACTGATGCGTATACTTGGTTCTTTGATTACCCTTCTGATGACCCAGCGTTTATCAGTCAGGAGGAGTCACCGACATTTTCTTATCCAGAGGCAGGTACGTACACAGTCAGATTAGTGGCAGAGAACACAGAGGTGAATTGCGAATCCATTAAAGAGCAGCATGTCACGATACTTGACGGTACGACGACACAGCCGTTCAGCACCACCATCTTATCATGCTCAGGTGGTCAGGTCACAGTGAGGCTGACTGATGTCACTCAGATAGAGACTTCTGATAGATCATGGGTGGTGAGTATTAACGGTAATGAGATCGTAGGTTCTTCTCAGAATATAGAATTTCAGGCCGATACAGCAGATGAGATTACTGCTAAGCTTACCATAGCAGGTTCGACAGGTTGTCAGATAGAAGTGGAGCGTCAGGTAGATGTCAATTATCAAAACGCAGTCAATTTTCAAGTCAACTACAATCGTTGCAATGATCGCTCAGTCGAGTTAGACTTCATAGACGATACCGCGCTAATTGGAGGCTTAGTTCCTGCTGATGTAGAGTGGATATTTGTGAAAGATAATGAAGCTGATATTATGGCAAGTGGCCTGAGCACCACCCAAAGCTTTTTAGAAAATGATGTCATATTGGTCACTCAGACGGTCACCTATAGTAATGGCTGTCAGGCAAGTAGTCAACAACTTCTGGACTTGGCCTTAGAACAATTAGTATCATTTGAGACTGACCTCGTCCAATGCTATGCGGGGAGACGTAATATGGCGAGAGTCGCTTTTATCTCAACTGGAGAGCTACTTCCGATCAATAATTTAGCGAGCCAGTGGGAGTGGACCGTCATCAATGGTGATAAGCAATTAAGCTTCTCAGGGGATAACACTATAGAACTGGATCTGGACTTTACCGATCCTGTAATAGTTAGCCTGACGACTAGCTTCACGAATGGGTGTTCCGCTACTACCGAAAGGATTATAAATCTGAATGAGTTGCTTCAGGCTGATGTCACCATCATGTCAGAGTATACCCCTGAAAGTTGCGATGGGGATGAGGTCACGGTGATATTCAGCAATGATACGCCGCAGATCGATGACTGGGTATCCACAATCATTCAGAAAGCATGGCGCATTACCTCTCCTAGTGGTATTTTTACAGATGAAGGAAATGTTATAAGGTATACTGGTCCAAGAGGCGAGAGAATCCAAGTCAGCTATTTATTCGTGGGGACTAATGGTTGCCAATTTGAGCAGCTGCTAGAATTTACACTTGATCCATTCGCTGAAGATGGACCTCTTAATTTTGAATATGAAATACTCAATTGTAGTGATGGTGAAGTCGATATACGATTGATTGACACTAGCTCTGCTGAAATGACTACTTGGTATATCAAAGTGAATGATGAAGAAACCATCCGCACGGGGTCACCTTTAGATATCACCTTTAATGAAGATGATGTTGTCAGAGTTAGCTTAGAAGGATTTTCAGAAGCCATCTGCGAGGATCCTAATCGAGGAAATATAGTGATTAATCCCGATAACAATATTGAGTATCGTATCGACTATATAGATTGTCCGCTTGGACAGATAGAATTACAATTCGTCGATGTGTCTCCGGATATAGGAGGAATTACAAAGGGTGAGGTGAGTTGGGTATTTCAGACATCAAGTGGTGCGACTACATCCGCTGTCGGTAGTTCTACGGTTCAGACATTTAATGAAAATGATGTGCTCATTATTATGCAGAGTATAGCTTATGATAACGATTGCTCGGGGACACTCATTGATACTATTAATCTGGACTTTGCAACCTTTCTCTCCTACGATACTGAGCTAGTCAGCTGCGATGGGCCTAATCTATTTACGGTCACTCTCAATGCTGATGCAAATGACCTCCCTCCATCTACAGCTAATGCTCAGCTCTTTTGGTTCATCACGAATGGTGACAATATCATTAATACTGATGGCCCATCAGTTACAGCACAACTTGACTTTAATCAGCCCGTCGAAGTCGAATTGGCGGTGAGTTACCGCAATAGATGTACCTACATACTATCTGAATTACTCACATTTGACGATATCTTCGGAGATACTATTGAGGCGCAAGACGATGTCGAAATTATCATCACGCCGACCGTATGCGTTGGAGATAATATTACAACATCTATTTCTAATCAAACCACAATCGTGTCAGGAGGAGACGCCTCAGTTGTAAGTAGGTCATGGATGGTATCAGGTGATGGTATAGATGGAGTAATCACAGATTCTTCCACAGAAATCATCATAGAAGGGATGGCTGGAGACATCATCAACATTAAATTAGAGCTCTTACTAAGCAATGGATGTGAGATTACGATAGAAGAGAGATATACGATTAAGGCTGTTGACTTCACATTAGCAGATGATTTTCCAGACGATGGCGAAGACGACGACGGTTCATCTGGTGGTGGAGATGATGACAGCATGAATGGCCCTAATGACCTTGACAGCGGAGGAAATACTATTATTATCTGTGATGGGGTAGCTAGACCATTAGTAGAAGATGCTGACCCAGACGCCACCTATGAATGGAATCCTACAGATGGACTGACCTTCCCAGATGGGGATTTGTCCAATCCATTAGCACTGCCTAGTAGCCCTACCACCTATATTGTTACGGCAACTAATGGTGGCTGCGTGACTATTGACAGTGTCCGAGTGATTCCAATTGAGGATGTGGAGATATCAATAGTCGTCACTCCTACTGATGGAGAAGATGGAAACGATGGAGAAAATGGCGATGACGGTAATGATAACGGGACTGAAAATGATATTTGTAATGGCAATCTCACACTGACAGCAAGTGGCGGCTCAGGAGTATATGAGTGGTCACTTGATCCCTCATTTACCACGCTCATTGGGACTGGACAGAGTATAGATATCATGCAAGATGCGGCTGAGCAGACCTACTACGTGAGATCACTGATTACGGAAGATTGTTATAGTTCTACTTTTTCAATAGACATCTCCTTAGAAGGTGGAGCTGCCTCTAATTTTGATTCAGACATTCTATCTTGTGATGGAGATCAAGTCAATGTTAGACTGACTGACCGGTCTGGAGCGACTAATACAAGTTGGGTTCTGACCATTAATGGCACAGAAGTGTCAAGGATAGGGTCGCCTCTGGATCTGACCTTAGATAGAGACGATATGCTTTTCGCTAAAATAGATTCTGATGAAGAGAGCATTTGTCCAGGCGCCAACGGCAAAATAGTAATCATTGATCCTGATGAGCTTCTGCAATTTAGAATAGACTACATCGACTGCCCACTGGGTCAAGTCGAAGTGCAGTTCGTGGACATCAGTCCTTCCTTAAATGGAGATAGACCGCAGCGGATTGACTGGGTCTTTCAGACGCAATCAGGTGAAACCATTAGTGCCACTGGTAACTCCACGGTTCAATCTTTTACAGAATTAGACGCAATTACTGTGATGATGAGCGCTCAATATCCCAATGGATGCTCGGCTACTCTGATCAAAGACATTAATTTAGATTTTGCGACCTTTTTAGATTTCTTTTCCAATTTAGTGAGCTGCGATGGGCCAAATTTATTTACGGTAGACTTTTCAGCTCTGACTAATGATATACCATCGAGTGACTCTCCAGTAGAGTTGTCATGGTTGATTACTAATGGTGATAACATTTTTAATGCAGGAGGCCTCACCACGCAAGCGCAGTTAGATTTTAATCAGCCAATCGAAGTAAATCTGGCGGTGCAGTACAATGGTAAATGCATTTACACCTTGACCCGAACCCTTACTTTAGATGATGTGTTTGGTGACGATATAGAAGCGGATGATGATGTAGATATCATTATTAGGCCAACAGCCTGTGATGATGAAGCTATAACAACATCATTCTCTAATAGGACTACAATCCTGCTAAATGGAGATGCCACTGTCACGAGCAGAAGTTGGATGATTTCTGGTGACGGCATTGATGGCATCATCACTGATCAGTCGACTGAGGTGATCATCGAAGGAAAAACAGGTGATACAATTGATATCAAATTGGAATTAGGATTAAGCAATGGCTGCCAACTTACGATAGAGAAAACGCACATCGTAAGAGGCGTCGATATAATACTTGCTGATGACTTTCCGAATGATGAAGCAGGCGGTGGCACCGACGTCGGATCTGAAGATGATAATGATCTTGATAATGGAGGTAACACCATTGTCATCTGCGATGGACAGCCAAGACCTTTAGTTAAGAATCCCGACCCTAATGCGACCTATGAGTGGAATCCCACAGAAGGTCTAGATTTTCCTGATGGCGATACTTCTAATCCACTGGCCTTTCCCGATGGCACAATCACTTACGTTGTGACCGTCACTAACGGTAACTGCATCACCATAGATAGTGTTAAAGTTATTCCCATTGATGATGTTGTGATTATTATTGATGTTACATCTACCGGTGAAAATGGCGACAACGACGGTGACGGTAATGGTGATAATAATGGTGATGGCGAAGGCGTTGGTATATGTGATGGCAATATCACGCTTACCGCCAGTGGAGGTTCAGGATTATATGAATGGTCACTAGATACATCCTTTTCTGAGCTGATTGGTACAGGTGTCAGCATTGATGTAGTCCAAGATAATGCAGTAGAGACTTATTATGTCCGCTCGCTCATCTACGAGGGTTGCTACAGCTCTACCTTTTCTTCTGAAGTGGTATTAGATGATGGCGCAGGATCTAACTTCGACGCGGATATTATCAGTTGTGATGAGGATCAAGTGACTGTGCGACTCACTGACAGATCAGGAGTATCTAACACGGCCTGGATAGTTACCATTAATGGGCAGGAGGAGACAAGAAGTGGATCACCATTAGATATTATATTAAACAGAGAGGATGAATTATTTGCAAGAATAGATACAGAAGACATAAGCGTATGTCCTAATGGGAATGGAAAGACCGTTATTGTTAATCCAGATGATAATTTAGAGTACGGCATAAGATATATTGACTGCCCTGTGGGACAGGTTCAATTAGAATTTTTCAACGAAAGTCCAGATTTAGCGGGCCAGGCGCCAGAGCGTATCGATTGGGTTTTTCAGACCTCTTCAGGCATAACGACCAATGGCTCAGGAGTCAGTACATTACAAACCTTCTCAGAAGACGATTTGATTACCGTCATGATGACTGCGCAGTATGCTAATGGCTGTACTGCCACGCTGATCGAAGAGGTGGATTTAGATTTTGGCCAGTTATTAGATTTTAACGCTGACTTGATTAGTTGTGATGACGAAAATTTATTTACAGTAGAACTATCGGCACTTACTGATGATATACCTATCAGCGATACGCCGATAGAAGTATCGTGGTCCATACGAAATGGCTCCACTGCAATTACTGCTAACGGCGTGTTGACGACTGCCCAACTTAACTTTAATCAGCCTGTCGAGATTAGCCTATCAGCTCGATATAATGAAAATTGCGAATATACAGTGACCAGACCTCTGACATTTGATGATGTCTTCGGAGACGGTATAGATGCAGAAGATGATGTGGATATTACAATCACGCCGACCTCTTGTGAGGGAGAAGATATAACGGTTTCGATTTCTAATCAGACTACAGTAGTCTTAGATGGTGATGCTGATGTAATTAGCAAAAATTGGATGATTACTACCATGGGTGGTAGCGACGTTGTAGCCCCAACGCAGATTAATACCTGTAGCGATTCAGATCTTACCTCTATAGTAGGGCAGCGAGTGAATGGCTTGCCAGGTGAAATAATCTGTGTCCCTTTTAACGGTTTTAACTTTACAGATATCACCAGTATTCAGACAGCTTTCAGGTGGGACCCAAGCTTGCTTAGCTATTCTAGTATCCGAGCTTTGGCTTTAGACGATATAGATGTTAATGAGGCATTCGTCAGTACTGGCGAGTTGAGATTTGTCTGGCTGATCGGTCTCGGTGTATCAGCTGTGACTGTGAATGATAATACTGAACTATTTGAGATCTGCTTCGAGCTGGTAGGCGATGTAGGGCAAGAAGCTGCGGTGACCATGACATCATTCTCCAGCTTAGATATAGAAGTATCGAATGATGATTTGGAGCTCCTCGACATCTGCCTGCAGCCAGCAACAGTTGGTCTTGGTCAGGAGACCACCACACCAGGAGGTACGATGATTATGGGAGAAGGAGATGAGATTAGCTTCACTGGACAAGAAGGGGAGATGGTTGATATTAAATTGACCCTTGAGCTAGATAACGGATGCGTACTGATCTTGAGAGAGACTTATACCGTAGAGAAAGTAGATATAGACATCCTTGATGAGGTACCATCTTCAGGTGACGTAACAGACGATGAAAACGGCCCCGGTGGAAGTACTGAGGACGGCCCAGATGATGGTGGATTAAATGGAGATGGTACTGGTCTCACTGAGCAAGAGCTCAGTACAGGAGGTGTGAATGATGGCGATGACTTATCAGGTAACACGGTAATTCTGTGTCCTGGAGAATCTAAACCACTGGTCACTAATCCCAATCCTGACTATACCTACGAGTGGAGCCCAGAAGATGGTTTAGTATTTGATGGTGAGGATCGGTCTAATCCTCTTGCATCACCCACATCACAGACTACCTACCGAGTGACGGTGACTAATGGGGACTGTGTAGCAGAGGAAGCGGTCACGGTCATACCGATCAGCGACTACGAGATACCTATTTTCGGAGCGACTACCATCTGTGGTGAGCAAACTGTCTTGTTGGAAGTACCTGATGTTGTTGGCTCTCGGACTGAATGGTCTACAGATGCTGATTTTGCTACGGTACTCTCCGTCGGCCCAGTGCTGGAGACGACTCAGAATGGTAACCAAACTTATTATGTTAGACAACTATTTGGAGCAGGATGTGTATCAAGCATTCAGTCAGTGACTATAGAGCAGCTGAGCATTTCGATTGATGGAGTCATCATTGATCCCGTGACGAATCAGCCGACTGTAGCTTCTTGTACGGGTAGCACCACGTCATTGTCAGCGACCACTAATGGTGATTCAAATGATATCGAGTGGATCAATGCTGCTACAGGTGAAGTCATAGGAACAGGTATGACGCTGGAAGTGAATCCTGAAGATATAGAGAGTATTATAGCCAGAATATCTGCAGGTGATGACTGTGTCCGTATGACAGCAGAGACCTCTTTTGTTCCTTATGATCTCAACGATGATATATCATTGGAGGACAGTGATATACCAGGAGTGGTCTGCGTTGGTCAGGATACTCAGCTATCCATAAGTATGGAGACGAGCTCAGCTTTATCATTCATATGGTCACCTGAAAGCTGTATCGTTGCGGGAGGCAGAAGTTCGACACCCATAATTAATCTGACAGCGAACAAAGATCTCATTTTGACGATTACAAATCTGGATAATGGGTGTACAGATGACTTAGTCTTTCCCATCGCGATTTCTGAAAATGTAGTCTTTGAGGTGATGGGTGATCGAGCCATCTGTGATGAGAATGTCTCGCTTAGTGTGTCTGATATTGCAGGTGCTTCTGCGGAGTGGTCATCCGACCCAGACTTCAATAACATTATTGCTGAAGGCGATGAATTAAGTGTGGTTCAAGATCAGCCAAGTATGACCTACTACGTGAGACAGGCTATAGCTGGAGGATGCTTCTCGGAGGCGCAGGAGATAGAAGTTATGCGTACCATGATCTTGATCGATGGACTGAACGAAATGAATAATACCTTGGTATTTTGTGACCCCGCTGTGATGACCATTACGGCATCCAGTACTGTCGGTGCAGAAAATATTATGTGGTACAATGCTGCTACCGATGAGCTGATTGCGACGGGGTCACCGATCGAAATCGATCCTAATGAAATCAATCTGATTTATGCAATAGTGGAAGGAGATAGCGGTTGTCAAGTCAGGACGGAAAATATTATGTTGACACCCTTTGACCTCTCATCCATCATTGACCTAAATTTGGGGGAAGTGGGTGGCATACCCAATGGGCTTTGTGCTGGTGAAGATACACAGATCAATATCACCAATACTACTGGTGACAGCCTGATCTATGAGTGGGGACCTCCTGAGGTCATTATATCTGGTGGGAATACTAGCTCACCTGTGATCAATAGTTCTGCTGACATAGAGCTGACCTTGAGAGTAGTGGATCTAATGACAGGATGTGAATCTATGCTGAACGTGCCGCTACCTGTATCTGAGTTAGAGTCCGATTTATTCGCAGATCCCAGTGCTGATATTTTCTTGGGTAGCGATGTCACTCTAATTCCTGAGTCGAATGTTGATAATCCAACATATCAATGGAGTACCGGCGAGACCACAGAGACCATCACCGTTATGCCTACGGAGGATACGGAGTATAGTGTCACCATCACGGACGAGAACGGCTGTTCAGTAGTAGAGACGATTCTCATCACTGTGATGACCGATTGTAGTGAAAGTGGGATCTACCTGCCAAATGCTTTCACTCCAAATGGAGATGGTAATAATGATGTGCTCTTCGTTAGAAGTAATTCGCTTATGGATGTGGAGCTTATCATTTACGATCGATGGGGGAGAGAAGTCTTCCAAACCACTTCCTTAGATGTAGGATGGAATGGTCAATGGCAGAATACCGGAGAAGAATTAGCGCCTGATGCGTACGGATATCACCTGCGAGCGACCTGCTTTACAGGAGAGGAGTATAGCGCTAAGGGTAACGTTTCCATACTGAGATAACACTATGTAGTATAATCTCTAAATAAGAGATACAACTGATGATAGGTGGCATTCTGTTTAAGAGAAGGCCACCTATCCATTTTATTAGAAAGTGCAGGGTATAAGTCATGGATTGCTAAGCTACTTACCTCCCATGGCTCTGTTATTAACAACAATTTTTCTAAAATGCGATACGTATGATCCTATTTTCTGTGTGCATGCTGATTCTATTGATGTTCGGTGAGACGTTGCTAAAAGATAACTTCATACGCCGAATTAAATAAATAGAAAATAAAGGTCAGATAGACCTCTTTGGTTTTAATTATAATGGTCTAGAATTTGGATAGGCAACTTAGATCTTAGCGATATAGTAGCTGAATAATATTGATACCGATTGCCACGAGGCCCATTAGAAGTCAATGAGAATCCTCAGTCAGAGGATAAGCATTATGCTTAGGGCATACTCATTTTAATCACGCAGTAGCCGATCAATGGTGAGACGACTCAGTTTCTGAAGCTGATTGCAGAATTGCTCTTTATAAAATTACCGGCACAAAATCAGTAAGAGTAAGCTGTAGAAGACTTGATGTTTGATGATGAAATAACTGAAGCATTATATAGGCCTATAAAGTAGTATCGTGCAAAATGAATGTTCGAGAAAGAGAAGCTGCAATAGCTATCGATTGCACTTTATGTTAACCCATAAATCAATGATTTAGTTATTTGGTAGATTGGGGAACATCTTCACCTTTGCGATAGGCTTCAGTCATCTCTCTTGATACAGCTCCCTTTACAACTTTCACAAATGTTTTCTGGTCTAATTGCAGAGTCACGTCTCTATCCTCGACCTTGCTGATTCTGCCGATGATACCACTGGCAGTTACTATCTCATCACCCTTACCTAACTCATCTATGAATGCAGTCTGCAGCTTAGCTTTATTTGCTTGGGGCCTGATGAAGAAAAAGTAAAAAACCACCAAAATCAATAGAAATGGAAGCAGCTGAATTATCATATCAAGCGAAGCACCTGACTGTAGGCTAATAATTGAAGATAGGATCATAATTCGTATTTTCTCTTAATGCTCAAAGTATATAAATGGGGAAAATGGGTGGTTCTCACATAGATATTCTTCGTCTCACCCGCCTTCCATGCGCGTGGGTCAAAGGTAACATTTAGCTGCGCTGATTCCCCTGGATTGACAAAAATAATTTGGCCCATCGGATAGACGCATTTACAATATGAGAAATAATCTATGATAGTACTCACCTCTGTTCCACTATTATAGAAGTTGAATTCGTGACTCAGTCGCTTCTTATCTTCAGTCAGATCAAAAATAAAGCTATCAATAGTAATCTCGAGTATCTCAATACTGTCACTTGGTAAGGGCTCTGGCCTTTCTAATATGATATCTTGGTAATTCTCTCCAGCAATGGATACGAGGAAGGGATCAAGATCCTTTCTCGCCCCTGATTCTGGTTGACAAGCTACCATTATCATTACTATCAAAACTGTCACGGCCCTCAGATACATGACCACAAAAATAAAATAGAATCTCATAATTACACTTAGAATTCAATTTTCTAATGCTTCAATTAGCAACACAGTTATTTAAATTACCATACTCAAATTCTGGGCAAGACTTAGATAATTCAGACACCACCAACTCATATCTCAATCAAAAATCTTCTATCTCAATTCCCATTAGTTATCTTCACCAGATGATCATCACACTCATAGGGTTCATGGGATCGGGTAAGTCATCTATTGGTAGAGAGCTGGCAGACATTCTTAGTTGGAACTGCATAGATCTGGATTACTATATCGAAGATATGGAGCGACGATCCATCACCACTATTTTCGAAAAGGAGGGAGAAGCTTCCTTTCGAGCAGCGGAGTCTAAGTACCTAAAAGAGCTACTGGACAGGCACCACAATCTTGTCTTAGCTCTCGGTGGTGGAGCAGCTTGTCAAGAGCAAAATTGGAAGTTAATCCAGCAGTCGACTTCGATATACCTTTATCGATCGAATGAAGATTTATTTCAGAAACTGAATGCACGCAAAGCAAAGCGTCCACTTATTGCAAGTCTTAACGACAAGCACCTTCGAGAATATATTAAAAACAGTATGGAAATCAGAAGTCCTTATTACAGTCGAGCGACGTACAGAGTTCACGTCCAGCCTTCAAAGGTTAAGACTGCAAAGCAGATCAGTCAATATTTAGTAGGGTCGAACAATCGATGAACATAAAAGTCAAATGATTAACACATAACTATTTTACAATGACAGGAAGAAACGCAACCATAGTAGCCATGATATCGATGGTTATTATGATAATCCTTTATGCACTGACTGCCACAGGCTATATGGGTGACAATCCAGTGGGTAGAGGAAGCAACTACGAAGAACCCTTAATTGTTCCAGCTGGGTATGCCTTTTCTATATGGTCGATCATTTATTTGGGTCTAATTATATTCCCATTTTACCAGTGGTTTAAGAAATCAGATCATCCGCTATGGACTAAAATAAAATGGCTCTACGGCGTGAATGTCATATTAAATGGGCTCTGGTTGGTGGTATCCTCTTATGACATGCTAGGCTTATCAGTGATCATCATTGTTGGGATGTTGGCCACACTCTATATCATTAATAGAGCGCTTATTGCACTAGAGTCAGAAGGCGTTCCGATCAATTACTGGATAGAGCGATTGGTGTTCAGCTTATACTTTTCTTGGATTACCTTAGCTACTGTGCTCAATGTTTCTTCAGCTCTGACTTTCTATGAGTGGGATGGCTTTGGTATATCCGATGTGACCTGGACATGGATCATGATACCAGTAGCTGCGCTGGTGACCTCAGTCGTATTTTTCACCTATAGAGATAAAGCGTATGCTTCAGTTGTGGTCTGGGCTTTCATCGCTCTAGCTGTCAAACACTTAGACCAGTATCCAATGATTGGATATCTATCAATTGGAGTGGCACTCTTATTTATTGTCTATATTTTGACGCACTTGAAGATGGATAAAATAGCCCATGCGAAGTTGTGACTCACTTATTCACATTGCAGCGATATAGAGGATATTGGCATGACATGATTTTTCTAAATTGATATCAATGTCTTTATTGATTACAAAGCTTTTAGCTATACTGAATGACAGTCTCAATTACTCAACTCCTCCATCAACTTCTTTACTGCGGCATAAGGTTGTATCATATGACCAGTCTTGTACGGTTCTGAGGTCTGCATCCCTGTAGCGTGTAGAATTCTAAAAGCGTCCGCTACATTCATCTCTGGTTTGATGCTCTTAAGGACGCTGACGAGTCCAGCTACATAAGGTGCTGCCATAGAGGTGCCTGAATACACCTTATATTCATCATTGGGATATGTAGAGAAAATATCTTTACCTGGAGCTGATACGCCAAATTTAATATGCTGTAGGGTATTGGAGAATACTGTCCTCTTTAAGTTTTGATCTACTGCCGCTACGGTAATGACCCCCTCGCTGTTAGCTGGAGAATATTGGGCTGCATTTTTGCCTGCATTACCAGCAGCGATGATGACCACCACATTCTTGCGGAGTGCATATTGTACGGCCTCTGTATAGGCTTTCTCTCTTGTATCAGAGCTCTTACCACCTAAAGACATAGAGATGACATCTGCTCCAGCATCGACAGCTTTTATCATGCCATCGATGATCATTTTCTGTGTACCAAAGCCAAATCCTGAGAGTACTTTGATACTGCTCACTTCGACAAAGTCTTCATTTGGCACAGCCGAGCTGACGCCTACTTTATTATTGGATGTAGCAGCGGCAATGCCTGCGCAGTGGGTGCCGTGTCCGACCTCATCATAGCTTCCCTTATCATCAAAGCTTACGTATTGTTCTTTCAGATCTTCGTGCGTACCATCGACTCCCGTATCTAAGATGAAGAGCTTGCTTTTTTTGCGTGGCTTCAGCTTTTGACTGACCATGTAGTTATAATATTCATTCATCTGGAGTGGGGCATACTCCCATTTTTTCTCATTAAGAGGATCATTTACCGCGTATTTACTTATGGGAGGAGCGATAAGATCAGTTTGTGACTCCACGAGCGGATCATATTGTAGACGCTCATTATATTCCAGCCACTCCACGGCACGGTGTGCTCTCAATTTTTCAGCTATCAGGTGTCGGTCAGCTTCATAGGAGGGCGGTATATCTATGCTGTAGTAGTCATCCAAATCCGTTGCGTCAGCTTCTTTTGGTGTAAAGGCCCTTGTAAGTTTAAGTTGGTATTGAGCTTGAATCGATTTGATGTCGCTTATTTGAAAGCCAGGTTCTATTTCAATTAATATCTCATTGTCAGGATCCACTTGACTCAATTCAGTTAGATCATCAATTTTAGTAAGATCTTGACCCGTATCTAAGTTAGACTCCACGCTTGTACTGTGCTTTTTTTCCTTTAAAAATTCGTAAATAAGTGGCATGGATGATCCGAAGAAAAAAAGTGAGGCAAGAGCAATAATCTTATTATCCTTCACTAAGAAGAAAAAATAAGACGTACCTCCCAAAACCAAGATGTCTCTTACCAGATAGCTGACCGAGGTATTGCCTATCAAAACTGATTGAAGACAGATTCCTGCATAAATAAATAGGCATAGATAAAATATGCTGGTGACGACTTGAGAGAATATGCCTTTCTGAAACACCTGCCATAAACATAGTGTGAAGAGTGTGGCTAGATATGATACGATATAGATATCCATATTTTAATAACTAAGATTCAGCTCTGCTTAGTTCACTAAGCTTCAGATATGTAATTTTCGATTTATTACAGCTGATAAACGAAGTCTATCGACGTAAGAGACGAAATATTCGATCAGTCCATATAGTAAGCAATTTTGATACACTCAGTTGGGGTTTCTACTGATGGTCATTACAGAGGATACCATAAGACTTCTTTAAAGGGGTAAAAGTACATTAGAGCAAGTTTTAATTACTCATAATAGAAACCACTGAGCTATGTACCTTCAATTGATAGTCGCTTGTTTTTTACTTCCCCTGACAGTCATCGATATCCCACACTTCACGTCAGTTGATGATGCAGCTCTGGACTTTAATGAGTTGATGTCACACAGTGATCTTGTTATAATCGCCCAAGCAGTCGCCGATGAATCAATCGAGAATGGGCGGATCATAGAGCAGTACCACTACTTCGAAATCTTGGAATCAATTAAGGGGGGTGGACATGAAGCCATCAGTATAAAGACTCATGCGCTTTATCAAGGAGATATCGTTCACGAAGTCAGTAAATTAACGACCTATGAAAAAGGAGCAACCTATCTTCTTTTTTTGCCTAATCAAAGCGGTAGATATGACGCTGATGACATCATCATCTTGAAAGAATCTGCATATAATGGGGAGAGTAGCTTCGCTCTGACATACGCAGGAATTAATCAGATGGCAGGTGAAAAAAGTCAACACCACTTCAACAGAGAGTCATTGCTGAATGCCATTAGTTCATTTCACTTCAATGAGATTGAAATCATAGAGGCAGAAATATCGGTTAACGAACAATGAAATAGCGAGATGACGATAGACGCTTACACAATCCTACTTAGAATATCAGAATAATGGCATAAGCAAGAACTGTTAGTATCATGACATTCTAATCTAATATCTGAGAGCTTTAGCTTGACATGTATGATGAAAGAAAACTACCTTTGCATCTCTTTAAAATAGAGATGAATATGTCAGAATCAGAAGTTAAAAAATGTGTCATTATAGGATCAGGACCAGCTGGATATACAGCGGCTATATATGCGGCTCGAGCGGGCTTAGAGCCAGAACTATACACAGGGCCGGAGCCCGGCGGACAGCTTACTATTACAACTGAAGTGGAGAATTATCCTGGGTATCCTGACGGAGTGCAAGGACCTGAGATGATGGAAATGTTCAGGAAGCAAGCCGAAAGATTCAATACTAAGGTCCACTACGAACTCATCAAAAAGGTTGATTTCAAGGGACCCGTACACAAGCTATGGACAGAGAGCGATGAAGAAATACACGCACACACGGTAATCATATCTACAGGCGCCAGTGCAAAGTGGTTGGGCCTACCTTCCGAACAAAGACTGATGAATAAAGGCGTATCAGCTTGCGCCGTATGTGATGGATTCTTCTTTAAGGGTCAGGAGGTAGCGGTCGTGGGTGGTGGAGACACGGCTGCAGAAGAAGCGAGCTACTTGGCTAAGCTTTGTCCAAAAGTGCATATGTTGGTCAGGCGGGATGAAATGCGGGCATCTAAAATAATGCAGGCAAGAGTAGAAAGTATGGAGAACATCCAGATCCACTGGAATACGGAGACGGAAGAAATTTTGGGTGAAGAAGAGGTGACAGGAGTGAAGGTAAAAAATCGGGTTACGGGTGACGTTTCTGAAATTCCAATTTCGGGATTCTTCGTCGCAATAGGTCATAAGCCCAATACTGATATCTTTAAGGATTGGCTACCCATGGATGAAAGTGGCTATCTGAAGCCATACCCAGGTACAAGTAAAACAGAGCTTGATGGTGTATTTGTCAGTGGAGATGCTGCTGATAAGGTCTACCGGCAGGCAGTGACAGCAGCGGGCACAGGGTGCATGGCAGCATTAGATGCTGAGCGATATCTGGTTGAGCAGGGTATAGCGTGATCATAACGATTCTTCTAGCCAACAGAGATAATTCATTTATTATATATTTGTTGCTCCTGACATAACGCTAAAATTAAACAAGACATGACAACCAATACTAAATTCAGGCCTGGTGTGCTCCACGGACAAGAAGTCACAGACCTATTCGATTACGCTAATGACAATAACTTTGCTATTCCAGCTGTGAATGTCGTTGGGTCTAACTCAATTAATGCTTGCCTGGAGACGGCAAGAGATGTTAATTCTCCCATCATCATCCAATTCTCGAATGGAGGATGCGCTTTTATGGCAGGAAAAGGACTATCTAATGATGGCCAATCAGCTGCTATTCTGGGGGGCATATCTGGAGCACAGCACGTGCATGCTATGGCTGAGGCTTACGGTGTCTCTGTGGTTCTGCACACTGATCACTGTGCTAAAAAATTACTCCCTTGGATCGATGGGCTATTAGATGCTGGAGAAAAGTATCATGAAAAAGTCGGCCAACCTCTCTACAGCTCACATATGCTCGATCTGTCGGAAGAGCCTATAGAGGAAAACATAGAGACCTGTAAGAGATACTTGCAGCGCATGGTTCCACTAGGGATGACCATCGAAATTGAGCTGGGAGTCACCGGTGGGGAGGAAGATGGAGTTGATAATACTGACGTAGATAATGACCTGCTTTATACCCAGCCATCAGAAGTGGATTATGCCTACGCAGAATTAAAGAAAGTAAGTGATCGTTTCACAGTTGCTGCAGCATTTGGTAATGTACACGGGGTCTATAAACCGGGAAATGTAGAACTGACACCGATCATCTTGAAGAATTGCCAAGATTTTATTAAGGAAAAATATGGTTTAGATTCTACTCATCCGGTTAATTTCGTTTTTCATGGCGGCTCAGGTTCTTCCAGAGAGGAGATCAGAGAAGCTATCGATTATGGCGCTATAAAGATGAATATTGATACAGATCTTCAGTGGGCCTTTTGGGATGGAGTGAAGGACTATCATAATGCGAATGTCGACTACTTGAAAACTCAGCTGGGTAATCCCGACGGCGTTGACAAGCCAAATAAAAAATATTATGACCCTCGAAAATGGTTGAGAGAAGGCGAGAAAGCGTTCTCCAAGAGGCTGACGATTGCGTATGAAGACCTTAATTGTCTGAAGCGAAATTAGTTCAAACATTTTTCAGTAAAATAAGATGATAAAGGCTCTATGGATTATTTCATAGGGTCTTCTTTGTCTAAAGTCGTGCTTGGTGTATCCTCACTCTACATCTTCAATCGCGCTTGAGGAGATACATCCAAGCCTACAAAATCCTTGTCCAGATATTTATACTTAGCAGCTATAGCGATCATTGCAGCATTATCAGTACAGTACTGGAATTGTGGTATATGAGTATTCCAATCTAACTCCTTTCCAGTCACCTCTATTAAGTTTCTAAGACCTGAATTAGCGGATACACCACCAGCTATAGCTATCTCTTTAATACCTGTGACAACAGCAGCTTTCTTTAATTTATTCACGAGGATAGTACAAATTCGATCCTGAATGGATGCGCAGATGTCGTGTAAATTATCTTTAATAAAGCTGGGATTTTGCTTTTGCTGATCACGAAGAAAATAGAGTATACCCGTCTTTAACCCGCTGAAACTGAAGTCAAGTCCGTCAATATCAGGCTCAGTGAAAGAGAATTTAGGCTGGCCTAACTGAGCCAGCTTATCGATTAGAGGTCCAGCGGGATAGTCCAAATTGAGCATCTTGCCAGATTTGTCAAATGCTTCGCCGGCTGCGTCATCCAGCGTCTGGCCGATGACCTGCATATCACGGTGGGACTTGATAAGAACTATCTGCGTGTGTCCTCCTGATACGGTGAGGCAAAGGAAGGGGAAATTAGGAGTGGGATCATCGATGAAATGTGCTAGGACATGGGCCTGCATGTGATTCACCTCAATCATAGGTATGTTTAGACTCATTGCTAGAGCCTTGGCAAAACTGACGCCTACAATCAGGCTCCCCAGCAGTCCAGGTCCTCTGGTAAAGGCGATAGCGTCTAATTCTTCCTGCGAGACTCCAGATTTTTTATAGGCTTGATCTAATAAGGGCACAATATGTAATAGATGTTGTCTAGACGCGACCTCAGGCACTATTCCCCCGTATTCTTTATGTATGGTTTGTGATGCAACTAAATTGCACAGTATGGCATCATCTTTATAGATGGCTATGGACGTATCATCGCAAGATGACTCTATGGCAAGTATTGTTGGATTCACACTGATTTTGATATTAGTTCAATTTTGAATTATTCGAAGGTCACAATTTCGACGAAAATTAGTAATATTGTACATATTCAAAAACTTAGAGAAACAAAATGAAGTATATTATCAATCTCATTCTCTTGGCTGCGATAGTTGTAGCTGGGTATTTACTGTATAGCGGTATCAACGAGCCAATCGCCTTTAACTCTCAGAAAGAAGCAAGGAAGAACGCCGTAGCTGACAGGCTGATCCAAATTCGGGAGAGCCAGGAGATATATAGATCGATTACGGGAGAGTTCGCTCACAATTTCGACACCTTAGTTCAAGTGCTCAAGACTGACTCTATCCCATTCGTACAAGTATTTGAAGATCCAGAAGATCCAACTAATGAAGATAAATATGTCTATAAAACATTGTACAGTAATGCTTTAGACTCGGTTATGGCAATGGGTATCAATCTTGATTCTCTACGATATGTTCCTTACGCGGCGAGTGGTACGACCTTCGATTTTTATGGTGATACCATGACATATCAGAAGACGATAGTTTCAGTTACAGAAGTAGGAACAAGATGGAAAAACTTTATGGGCGAATACGCTGATCCGAGATTTAGAAAATATGATCAGTCGTATGATCCTGAAAGGATGATTAAATTCGGCGATAGAAACTCACCAAATTTATCTGGTAACTGGGAATAAGATGTAAGCAAATTCTTCATGACAACAGAAAGAAAACAAGAAGCTTCTCTTCAATGTATCATTGAAGAGAAGTTTTTTTATTTCGGGGTATTTAATTCTGATCAAGAACTTATAGAGTCTGATCACTTAGACATCAGTAACGGTGGAGATCTGTTTAGTAATCCATACCTGATCATCGCTTATATGGATCAGAAATTGAGCTCATACAATCTTACAAGAGTCCAGTTTGGCGTCATTAATCAGAATTTTGCTCTCATACCAAAAGACATCACGATATCTGATGCCTTACAGTGGATGGATGCTTCAGGAAAGGAATCCGACGGGCTGTATTTAGATGAGCTTGAGTATCTTAATGTCGTCTACCAGGCGCCTCAGGCACTTATAGTTGCATTGCATAAAAAATATGTATCAGCTTCTCTTCAGCATATCGTGTCTATAAATATTAAGAATAATTACGGAAAGTCTGGTGTATTCTCATTCAGAATCAATGGCTTTCAGCTATTACAAGTGAACGACAACAATGGTAGATTGCAGTATAGTAATATATTTGAGAGCAAGACGGTCAATAGCAGTCTATACTATACTCTCCTCCCATATCACATGCATCAATTAGATAGAGAAAGTGATACGCTACACCTTAACAATAGGAGCGATACTATCCTGAATGATAAACTCAGTAAGTACGTAAGATTCATAGAAGTTTTGGGCCATACTTCCAATCAAGCACATCAAAGTGAGCTCACGGAAGATCAACTATTCCAATTACAAAACTTGGCTATATGCGAGTCATAGGAGGCGAACTGAAAGGCCGCAAATTTCATCCGCCAGCTAAAAACTGGCCTACGAGGCCAACCACTGACTTTGCGAAAGAAGGACTTTACAATATATTGCAAAACCGGATAGACTGGACAGAGACCAAGATGTTAGATCTATTTGGAGGTACAGGTAGTCAGGGATACGAAGCGATCTCTAGAGGATGTCAGGATGTCACATACGTGGATCAGTTTAAAGCTGCAGCCACCTTTGTTAAGTCCACAGCTGAACAGTTTAAAATAGATGATCGGCTCACTGTAGTCCAGATGGAAGTAGCCAAATTTATCAGAAACCACAAATTAAAATACGACTATATTTTTGCTGGTCCACCATATCCGCTAAAGTGGTTAGATAAGATACCTATGATGATTTTTGAGCAAAATCTTCTGTCTGATGATGGGCTTTTCGTCTTGGAGCATAATCCGCATCACGATTTTACAGACTACGTACATTATAAAGAGCAGCGCAAATACGGCACGACTATTTTTAGCTTTTTTCGAATGACCACCGATAATGCTAAGTAATCCAATTAAAACTCGTAGCATCCCAGTTTTGACGTAGAGCGTCTATGTCCTTTAGTATGATTCGCTTGCCAGAAGGGGAAGAAGCTGAGCTTCATGTAGATATCACTACCTCTGAAATCTTGACTTAAAAAGACCGAACTGAGATGTTCTGACCCAACCGTCAGGAATCCAAATCTGGCTGCTAAGCCAAGCCTTGGTTTCGAATATTTATATAGAGTCACAGGCATGAATACACTCAGCCATTTCGACTCATACCTGGGGGTGACCTGTAGGAGATTATCGGCTTTCAAACTGTTCTTAAACACTGGAGTCCTCATAAAGAATGAGCCAGAAATCTTGAGAAAGTCATTATACTTCCAATCGCCATGGATGTGCAGCGCTGTAGGAAGCCCTATTTGAAGATTTTCATTGCTACTGATGATTGGAAGATCTGATAACACCTGAGACTCTAAAGCTAATGGATCGCTCAAAGCCCTATAGTCAGCAAGATCCAAACTAAGATTACCAGTAGTTCTCGTCAATACGGAAACACCAATATTAGAGTTCCTGAGAGTACCTATATCCAGTAGCGATATCCCGGCGCTGAATGTAGAACCAGTGTAGGCATAACCTATATCGAATCCAAGACTGATATCGCCGTTCGTCAAATCAAGTTCTGAGTTATCTATGCTTTCAAAGTTTAGTGCATAATCTAAATTAACTCCCGTTTCTGGTATCGTAATTACATCATCAACAAATGCAAAACTGCTGCTAGAATTATTATTAAGATAACCCGTAGCTCCACCCGACTGAAGAAGCTTAATAGAAATGCCGAATGAGGAGGTGCCCATCGACTTAGCAAGGTTAAAGTTCACCTCCGACCAAGTGGCATATGCAAATTGAGACTCTGATAAATTAATGACCTGGGTCGAAATCGATTCGTTCAGCTCATAGGTCCCCAAATTCTCCGGAATATTAAAACTAGAGGCATGCCCTCTATAGCTGGTGCCCACACCAAAACTAAAATTGGCAACAGAGAATCTAAGTGATGGTCCCAATATTCGGCCATGTACTACACCACTCTTGCTACCCCTGTCTTCATCGAATATCAATAGTGGGACATTGTTAGCATCTGGTACTTCTGATTGCGCTTCAATCACTTCTAATCTGTTAATAGCTGATCGTAAACTCAATAAGCTCGACTTTCTAATATAAGCATAGTCAGAGTATCCAAATCCGTGAAGCCCTGCTAGCGTGAAATCCCAAGCGTAAGGTGAATAGGTGGACAAAGCTGGATTCGCATGGAGCTGTTCGTAACCACTATACCGATCACCATAGAATGCCATCGATCGCTGAGCATCCACTGTGTTATAGTATACCACTATAATCAGAGCAAAGAGAACAATTTTAAGTGGCATACTGATGTAATAAAGTTAATTGTATGTCTCGTAATGGATACAGATACTTAAGTGAGTAAAGAAGTTAAGTTAATTTGCTGAAAGTAATTTGGTCTGTAGTATTATCACCATAAGCTAACGGAGTGGTTACGCTATTTGTTATTGCAATCTAATAACTAACTGCTGTATGATTATTTGAACATATTGATGGCTTAAATAAATACTCTACTGGATTTATAAGCGTGGCGCTCGGCGCTGCATTCACAATTTGGAGGCGCATGCAGTATATGGATTAAGCTCAGATACGGTCCATTATTACCTCTAATACACCATTTTACGATCATCTATTTTGTTAGACATAACTTTAACTTGGTAAAGCCGAATTATCTACCTTTGCGACTCTTAAATACATCATGAATTTTTTAAAAGATATATCACAGCAAGTCAGCCAATCTCTCAAAAACAAGTTTGACTGTGACGTCGCTGCAGCTGACATTCTCATCAATCATACTAAGCCTGAATTTGAGGGAAGTTATACCGTGGTTTTATTCCCATTCGTGAAGAGAACTAAATCTAACCCGCAGACACTTGGAGAAGCGATTGGGGAGGATCTGGTGAACCACACTAAATCAATTGAGAAATTTAACATAGTCAAAGGCTTCTTGAACCTCAGCTTCACTAATGCATTTTGGCTCCGCCAATTAGAAAGATCGATAAGTGGAGAGTATCGCGAGGTTAATGTAGGTAATGGAGAGAAAGTGTTAGTCGAGTATTCTTCACCTAATACCAATAAGCCGCTTCACTTAGGACATATTAGAAATATCCTACTAGGATGGTCCACTGCTAATATTTTGGAAAAGACTGGCTACGATGTCATTCGCACTCAGATAGTTAATGATAGGGGAGTAGCGATTTGTAAAAGTATGTTATCCTGGAAATTGTTTGGTAATGGTGAGACGCCTGAGTCAACTGGAGTTAAAAGCGACTTTTTGGTCGGTAAGTATTATGTAGAATTTGATAAGCGATTGAAAGCTGAATATGAAACTTGGCAGAAATCCGAGAGAGGTCAACAAGTCTTAAAAGAGAAAGCTAAATCATCTACAACCTCGGGAGATTTCTTCAAGGGCTTCAAGAATCAATATTTTAACGATTATAGTGAGCTCGGTCAGCAAGTAAAGAGCATGTTGCTTAAGTGGGAAGCCGACGATGATGCCGTAAAAGCGCTTTGGAGAAAGATGAATGGCTGGGTCTATGATGGCTTTGATGTGACCTACAAAAATCTTGAAGTAGGATTCGATCAGTCATACTACGAAAGTGAAACTTATCTGACAGGTAAGTCTATGGTAGAAGCCGGTGAAAGCGCAGGGATATTTTATAAAAAAGAAGATGGCAGCATTTGGGTAAATCTAGAGCCAGAGGGCTTGGATCACAAGATACTGCTGCGGAGTGATGGTACTTCAGTATACCTCACACAAGATCTTGGTACAGCAGATATACGCTACTCAGACCATCATGCCACGCGGATGATCTACGTCGTGGGAGATGAACAAAACTATCATTTCAAGGTCCTATTTGAGATCATGAAGAAGCTGAATAAGCCATACGCTGACGGCCTCTACCACTTATCATATGGTATGGTCGATCTGCCGACAGGCAAGATGAAATCCAGAGAAGGGACCGTCGTAGATGCTGACGTGCTTATTTCAGAAGTTATCGAAGAGGCTCGTAGCGGAGCAGAGGAGCGTGGCGATATGGGTGGACTCACTACCGATGAACATGAAAAAGTCATCAAAGATATCGGTTTAGGAGCACTGAAATATTTTATCCTGAAGGTGAACCCGCAGAAGCGTATCGTATTTGACCCGAAGGAATCAGTGGATATGCATGGTCAGACAGGTCCATATATTCAAAACGCATTCGTCAGGATTAAGTCCATCTTCAGAAAATCCGAAGAGGCCCTGACCCAGTCGTTTGGAGAATATGAGTGCCATGAATTAGAGCGAGAACTGGTGAATCAACTCATCCAGTATCCTACAGTATTATCGCATGCGGCGGCTAACTATGATCCTTCATTAGTAGCACATTACAGCTACGACTTGGCGAAGGGATTTCATAGGTTTTATCACGATCTGAGGATTCTCGGAGCAGAAACACCTGAGGCCAAGTCATTCAGATTAAATCTTTCAAATCAAATAGCTAATACTTTAGAATCATCTCTAAACTTGTTAGGCATTAATCTGCCGCAAAGAATGTAGATTATGAAGGACAATAAAGAGGAGTCAAAAAATTTTATAGAAGAAATCATTGAAGCTGATATCAAGGCAGGACTCCATGAAGGGAGAATACACACAAGATTTCCTCCAGAACCTAACGGATATCTCCATATAGGACACGCGAAAGCTATCTGCCTCAACTTTGGCTTGGCAGAAAAATATGGAGGGCTGACGAACTTGAGATTTGATGATACGAATCCTAGCACAGAAGAGACAGCATATGTAGATGCGATCAAGGAGGATATTAAATGGCTAGGATTTGACTGGGGAGGGAGAGAGTACTACGCCTCCGATTACTTTCCACAGCTTTATCAGTTTGCCCATGAACTAATAGATAAGGGTTTTGCCTATGTGGATGATCTCTCACCAGAAGAAATGGCAGCTCAGAAAGGCACACCGACTGAAGCTGGTACTAATAGCCCGAACCGAAACAGGCCTATAGCTGAAAATAAGCGTCTATTCACTGAGATGAAAGAGGGTAAGCATGAAGATGGCTCAATGGTTTTGCGGGCGAAGATTGATATGAGCTCGCCCAATCTACTGATGCGCGATCCTATTATATACCGCATTAAAAAAGAGACCCATCACAGGACTGGCGATACGTGGGCGATATATCCTATGTACGATTTTGCGCATGGTCAGTCTGACTCTATAGAGCAAATTACCCATTCGTTTTGCTCGTTGGAATTCAGGCATCACCGTGATGTGTATGATTGGTTGATTGAGCAGCTTGGCATCTTCCCGTCTAAGCAGCGCGAATTCTCCAGAATGAATGTGGGCTACATGATTACCAGTAAACGCAAGCTACTCAGGTTAGTGAATGAAGGCTATGTCACAGGATGGGATGATCCTCGCATGCCAACCATTGCAGGCATGCGAAGAAGAGGCTATCCGGCAGCGGCCATTCGTAATTTCTGTGATAAAGTGGGTATGACTAAGCGAGAGAATTTAATTGATCCCAGTCTTTTGGACTTTTGTATTAGAGAAGAGCTTAATAAAACGACAGATCGAGTGAATGTCGTGTTAGATCCATTAAAAGTCGTCATTACTAACTATCCCATTGGGCAAACACAACATCTACAAGCCCTAAATAATCCTGAAGCTGACGAGCCAACGTACAGAGATCTACCATTTTCTAATGAACTCTATATAGAGCGCAAGGACTTTATGATCGACCCGCCTAAGAAATTTTTTAGGATGGGACCTGGCAGAGATGTGCGGCTAAAATTTGCCTATATCCTACACTGCGAAAGCTATAAACTAAACGAAGATACTGGAGAGATAGAAGAAGTGTACTGTAGCTATTATCCAGATAGTAAGAGTGGTGAGGACACATCTGGCATTAAAGCTAAAGGGACGCTCCATTGGGTAGCAGCAGCCCACGCAGTTCCAGTTACGGTTAATATCTACGATCGGCTATTCACCGACCCGACGCCTGATGGCCATGAGGACAAGGACTTTACGGAATTTATCAATCCCGAATCTTTACAACAAGTAAAGGCTTGGGCAGAGCCTCACTTGGCGAAAGCCCATCCTGGAGATACATTTCAGTTTATGAGGACGGGTTACTTTGCCATAGATGCCGACTCAAGACCTGATGACATCATCATCAATAGGACAGTCACTATGAAGGACGCTTGGACTAAGAAACAGACCGCAAGTAGAGGAGCAGAAGCAAAAAAATCAAAGGATTAGATAGCTCGATGGCAAAGGGAAGAATCATATTGAAAAATAAAAAATTTCAGCTTACCATAGAGCGACTATGCAATCAATTAATAGAAGAGTATGGAAATTTTGATAACACCTGTATCGTGGGTATCCAAGAGAGAGGTGTGCTTCTGTCCGATAGAATCGTGAGCGTTCTCTACTCAATTGATAAGAATTTCGCATTTAAATATGGCAAAGTAGATATCACTTTTTACCGAGATGATTTTCGGCGAAGAGATACACCTTTGATGGCTAGCAATACGGAGATGGACTTCCAGGTAGAGAATTCCCAAGTCATTCTCATAGATGACGTGCTGTATACAGGCAGGACCATTCAGTCAGGATTGATAGCGCTGGGGCACTATGGTAGACCAGCTAAGGTAGAGCTCCTGACTCTGGTAGATCGACGCTTCAATAGACATCTACCAATTCAGCCAAACTACGCTGGCATGGTCATTGATGCTATTGATGAGGCCTATGTGAAAGTAGAATGGGATGAGATAGACACTAAAGATCAGGTGCTATTATATCAGAATAGAGAGTCGGCTACCTAATGATGAGCTTGGAATTTAATTATTAACACACTAATTGAGTATATGGCCATAGTCTCGGCATTATCTACGAAGCATTTACTTGGAATTAAATACATCACGCCCCAAGATATCGAGACTATTTTTACAACTGCCGATAACTTTAAGGAGGTCTTAAACCGACCAGTTAAAAAGGTACCCTCACTCAGAGACATCACGGTAGCTAATTTGTTTTTTGAGAATTCGACGCGCACTAGAATGTCATTTGAGTTAGCAGAAAAGCGGCTCTCTGCTGATGTGATCAATTTCTCTGCATCCTCGTCCTCAGTGACTAAGGGAGAAACTCTCCTGGATACGGTGAATAATATCTTGTCGATGAAGGTAGACATGATCGTCATGCGACACCCAGCTCCTGGAGCTGCATTCTACCTGTCGCAGCACATTGACGCAAGTATTGTGAACGCTGGAGATGGCACGCATGAGCATCCCACTCAAGCTTTGCTTGATGCATTTTCGATTAGAGAGAAGCTGGGTGCTGTGCAGGACAAAAAAATAGTGATCGTGGGAGACGTGAAGCACTCTCGTGTAGCCCTGAGTAATATATTCTGCCTGCAGAAATTAGGTGCGCAGGTAGCTGTATGCGGGCCGCCGACTCTGATCCCTAAGCACATTAGAGAGTTAGGAGTACAAGTATTTTATGATATTAAAGCAGCATTAGAATGGTGTGATGTAGCTAATATCCTTCGGATACAATTAGAAAGACAAGACATTAAATATATACCCTCCCTCCGCGAGTATGCACTTTATTACGGAGTCAATAAAGACCTGCTTGACTCACTATCTAAGAAAATTGTCATCATGCACCCCGGACCGATCAATCGGGGAGTAGAAATTAATAGCGATGTGGCAGATTCTGGTCAGTCCATCATTTTAGATCAAGTGGAGAATGGGGTAGCAGTAAGAATGGCCATTCTGTATCTGTTAGCTTCTAGCAATCCTGCCTGACGGCGAGCTCTCCGTTAATAAACTATTAAATGCAAATGCCTCTCGAAATTAGAGCTTACCTTTGTGGCTGACTAATGATAACACGACATAATGAGACTTATATTTGCGGCTCTAATCATCCTATTTACCCTTTCACTTTCCGCTCAGAATGGGATGCTTATTAACATTGATATTGAGAACTACCCTCAAGACACAGCTGTCATAGGTTACTATTACGGCAAGAATACGCTTGTTCAGGATACCCTCCTTAAGCAGCCTGATGGCGGATTCGTATACCAGGATAGTACAGTGTTGGAGCCAGGCGTGTACATTATATTACTTAAGCCAGATAATCGATTCGTTCAATTTTTAGTAGGGCAGGGAGATCAGAATTTCGACATCACCTTCGATTTTGATGATCTATCTAAATTAAATTATAAGGGCTCTCCAGAAAATTTACTCTTCAGCGAGTATATGGGCTTTCTTTCAGAAAAGCGTCAAGTGAGGACCGATTTGGAGGCTTCATTTGCAGAGGCCTCAGCGGCAGGTACAGACTCTCTTACTATTCAGGCGTCGATTGACCAATTGGATGAAGAAGTTGAGAATTATCAGGATCTGTTTATTAACGAACATCCAAAGAGTATTACCACATTACTGATCAAAGCCAATCAGCCTATAGACAATCCAATATTTGAAGGAACGGCTGAGGAAATCAATCAGCAAAAATATCAATATTTCAGAAGACATTATTTTGACAACTTAGAGCTGAGTAATCCTTTAAGTTTGAGGACTCCATTTCTGCACGATAGAGTAAATTACTATATGCAGAAATTGACTTATCAAGTTCCTGACTCGCTAAATAATTCTATTGATTACGTATTGGATAAAGTTTCTGGAGCAGAGGATACATATCAATACTACCTGAGCTATTTTCTGAATGAATACGCTAATTCTAAAGTGGTGGGTCACGATGCAGTCTATGTATACCTCATTGACAATTACTATAAGAAGGATAAAGCCCCGTGGGTTGACGAAGAAAATTTGAAAAAGATTATTGATAATGCAGATAAAATTTCACCCACGCTGATAGGTAAGATCGCTCCACCATTTGAAGTTTTTCAGAAGGACGGTAGTAAGATAACACTTGATGAGTTTGAAGCTGAATATAAGGTTCTTTTCTTCTGGAGACCTGACTGCGGGCACTGCGAGAAAGCTGTCCCTGACATCAAAAAGTTTTATGCTGATTATCAGGATAAAGGTGTAAAAGTCATGGCAGTCTGTACTAAGCTGGGCAAAGAATATGACAAATGTTGGACAGGTGTCGAGAATAAGGATATAGGAGAATTTGTCAATGTAGGCGATCAATACCAGAGGTCAAAAATCTTAGCTAACTATAATGCTAGTCGGACCCCCAAAATCTTCATATTAGATAAAAGCAATAAGATCCTGATGAAAGGAATTGGAGCTCCTCAACTACCTGATGTAATGGAGGAGCTATTGCGCAGAGCTGACGAAGAAGCGATGAGGTAGCTATTCTTTCGCCGCTGAATCTTATAATGATATGGCAGATGAGGAGTCAACTATTGAATGAAGTCAATCGTCTGCTCAAATTCAATATCCTTGATCTTTTCATCGAGCTTATATAATTCAGAATTCATCTTATAGTCACTTTCATCTACATAATGATGAGCATAGCTAATCTCTCGCTTAGCTTCATAACAGAAAAATCCCGCGTCATAGCAGAGTGTCGCATATATTCTGGCTAGATTGATCCTTGGCTCCATTCTTTCTGGGAAGATAGATTTAGCTAAGAAAAAGTCCTCGGTAGCTTTTATCAACTCCATGGTATCCGCGTGTATCTGCGCTTCTTGCAATTTTTCATGATACCAAAATTCTAAACGCTCTAATTTTTCTCTTTCGCGCAGGAGTAGGACAGAATCCGCCTGCGTTTGTAAGTAGGATTTCTTTTTAATTTCAAATACGGGAGCTGTCGTGAGATAGTGATGACCCAAGAATAGGATGATCAATGCGCTTCCAATTAGCATGATAGTCTGTCTATTAATTAGTCCACTCATATGATAAATGTAATAATTTTAACTAATTTTTATTCAGGGCTTAGCGACATTTTTATACTATCGACGATACGTGTGGCCTATATAATGATTAGAGTAGATAGAGGGTTAAGACCCCCTACTATTTTAGCTGACTATGAGAATGAGGCAAGTCGTAAGCGATAGCATAATAATGTATTAGACAAACTCGTAATTACCCTCCTCCAGAGAATCAAGGATGTCTGAATCCAGATTGATTTCTTGGCTATTCATGTATAGAGCTGCAGTAATCCCACCCAAGATGGGCGCTAAGACTATTCCCAGCAGTGGTACTAAAAATAATATATGGGCTACCATACCTATACCTACAGCGGCGCCAGTGTGGGATTTGATTATGGCGAGACTGTCTTTGATAGTCAGCCCAAACTGTTCTGTGTAATTATCAAGAAAAACAACACCGATAAAATAAAATTGAATCAATAATATCGTGGGCGATTTCAATATTGAGAATCCGACAACACTCAGTAAAGTGCCGATAATAAAACTGATCGTAATCTCTAAAATCCATGCTCGGACACTTACATGAATCATTCTCTTCTGAGCCTTGATGAAGTCATTGAATTGAGGTCGAAAGTTTCTATTCCTAAGGATATTTAGAGTATTAACCACGCAGTAAAATATAATGATTTCTACGAAAATCAGGATCATATATTTATAACTACCCGAAATGAAAAGCTCGGTGCCAAACTCAGTGATGTTCCCTGCCAGCATCGAGGCTGACTGAAATGCAGTCACTTGTGTTTGATCATTATTTATCTGATCAAACCAGTCTATAAATACAGAAATGAATTTTAGTGAGATAATTGCTGAAAGTACCAGGCCAAGAATCACTACCCATTTGATCTCAAAGAGGCCTCTCCATACTCTATTCTCTCTTGCAAAATGATAAGCTCTTCTATGCAATGGCAGTACCGAGACTAATTGGTTTATGACTTTAAGAGTAGAAGTTAGTTGACTCATTTTTCGTTTTTGTTTTGTAGAACTTAATATATCTTGGAGTGGGATATTTAGTTCGAATACTCAAGCTAAAATGGATATTCTCCCTGAGATCTTTCATAAGTTATGTATAATTCCTCTTTTATGAGTTATTTTTGGTTCTGCGTAGCGAAAATATCTACCAGTGTATGAGTTTATGCGACAAGCAAATATTTGAATCTGTCTATTTAGAGCTAAGCGAGCCGCTGCAGAGATTTATGCAAGCAAAAGGATTAGCAAAGGAGGCGAGTCTTGATATAGTACAGGAGAGCTTCATCAGACTCTGGAATAACTGCGCCAAGGTGTTAAGAGCTAAGTCCAAATCGTACCTCTATACCACAGCAAACCATATAGTAATAGATGAACATCGAAAGGCTAAGACAGCTCTCAAGTACAAGAAGCAGTTATCAAGCAGTAGGGTAGAACGAGAAGACGGACAATACCTCTTAGAGACTTCTGAATTTAAGAATAGGCTAGAAGCTGCTATAGACTCTATTCCAGCGGGGGCTAAAGAGGTTTTCATGATGTCTAGATTTGATGACAGATCATATAAGGAAATGGCATCACTGCTTGGGCTCAGTGTGAAAGCAATTGAAAAGCGTATGTCGATCGCTCTAAAGTATCTTGCTGAGAAAGATTTAAACATTAAAAAGCAGGGTACAACCAAATGAAAACGTTATAGGTGTAATGGCGACTGACACAGACATATTATTAGCTAAATGGTATGAGCAAAATATCACAGTAGAGGAGCTAAAAATCCTACAGTCTCACTACGATTTAGCATCACTGTCTAATTCTCTCAAGCGAATGGATGAGTTCCAATTAGACGTGGTGCCAGCAGCTGAAGGCTGGGCTGGATTGGAGAAGATGATCGAGAGAGCTAGTCCGACAGTAGTTCAGCGCTCGGGTCCTTTTGGCAGAAGCCGCGTCAAGTTCATCATATGGTCAGCAGTTATAGCTTCATTGGCTATCCTAAGTTATTTATATCTGACGAAGCGTCATACGGTCATAACTAATGAGAGTCAATCTGAGTTGATGTACGCATTTTCAGAAGGTAGCAGTTCTTTGATTAGTCCTGGATCTCATATCATTTATGATAAAGATGGATATGATGAAAATCGGGAGGTCACACTTTCAGGAGAGGCATTCTTCGATGTGGCCTCAGGAGAGCCATTCAGTGTGAAGACAGCATCAGGACTAGTGACGGTGTTGGGGACCTTATTTGATGTTTGGCAGATAAGTAATCACTCGCTCAGAGTGGAATGTTATGAAGGACGTGTCTCCGTTAGTTCCGCTCTCGGTGACGAAGTGATTCTCGCAACACAAGAAGCGGTGTATATTCGCCGTGGAAAGGTTGAGGCAAAGACTAAGATAGACCGCCAAGAACCAGATTGGAAGGCCGAAATAAAACATTATGTCGGCATTGCAGTTAAAGATTTGATTGAGGACTTATCGAGATTCTATGAATATGAATTAATTTTAAACGATATAGATCAATCTGATTTATTTACTGGTGTGATACCCATTAATGATATAGAGAAAACTTGCGATTATCTGGCGACTACGCTGGGTTTAACATATGAAAAAGATAATAATTCATATACTTTTATTCGGAAATAAACTCAGTGCCTGCTACCTAATTAAGCTTTGTCTTCTTTTCATCTTTACACACCAAATCTCTGCCCAAGAACAAGCCACGCTACAGTTTTCAGAAGCCTCTTCCTTAGAGATATTACAATCACTAGAAGCCAGTCTCAATCAGACCATAAATTACAACCATGATTTTTTACCTCGGGGCATATTTAGTTTCTCTGCCTCTGGAGATGAAGATGAACTTCTTCAAGTAGTATTCAATGTCCTTGATCGAGACTATGTAAGATTAGGAGATAAAGTGATAGCGCTCAGCCATCTCCCACTTACAGCTGAGAAGAAGCTATCTGTTCCAATCATTGATGGGACTATACGTAATGAATCAGGGGAGCTCATGCCCTATGCTCAAATCCTGTCCGAAGATATAGCTTATTTGACTACATCTAATCAAAGAGGGGAGTACAGCATTGAGGGCTTTTACTCAGATGACGAGGTGTTTGTTTTCACTTATTTGGGCTACGCTGATGTAAGCATCAGCTATGCCTCACTGAGGTCCAAGCCAAATGTCAGCCTAACTGAGAAAGACCACCAGCTATCAGAGATCATTATAAGGGACCAGATCATCACCGCAGACATCGCATCAGGCTATGAAATTTTTGAGAAGGCTGACATCGATTTATCTAATAGTGGTTATCAGGATGTGGTAGACATGTCATTGCTTCAGACTGGAGTATTTAATTCGGGGGAGTCAGTGTCTGAGCTGCAGATCAGAGGCGGCCCTACAGATCAGGTAGGCGTGGAGTGGAATGGCATCAGGCTGTTTCAGACCAGCCTGATGTATGGTAAGGTATCCAGCGTGAACCCATTTATGGTCAGTCAGATAGCAATTTCAAAAAATGGTGGTGATGCCAGTGAGTCGGGCCAGGCCTCAGGAATGCTGCGGTATAGCAGTCATCAGCAGATTATTGATACTTTTTCGTTTAATCTTCATGCTAACTTACTTTACAGTAATGTAGGCATCAGCATTCCCCTGTGGAAGGATAAACTGTCTGTTAAGGCTGCCTACCGATTTTCTCAAAATAAGCTGTTTAACTCCAGGTTCTATCAGAATAATATTGATGCTGTCTTTCAGGAGTCAGACATCCTCAATGATCGGGATTTCTATCGCGAGATTGGCAATTTTGCAGACTTTACACAAGATTTAGACGTAGAATTTAATGACGTGAATTTGGCGCTGCAATTTCATCCCACTGAGCGAGATGAAATTACAGCAAGCTATCTATCCGTGGGCAATGATCTGACCTACAAGTTCACTTTAGACAGTTCGGACGAGGAACCCTACAGTGAATTCTACAACACTAATTCGGGATATTCTGCTGCTTATCAACGAGAGTGGAATTCGTGGTTCAAAAGTAGCTTAGCTTACAGCAGCAGTCAGTATAATCAGGATTACTTTAAGCAGATTCCTTTTGTCCAAGGATTAGTGATCTTCAACCGCACTAAGCAGGAGACCATAGATGCTCAAATAAGTCTTAGGTCTCCTTATGGGCAGCTTATTTTCGGTGCTCAGACTATTTACGGAGAGGCCGCAGGACTTGATTCTTTAAATCATAAAGAATTTGGAATTTTAGAAAATAATAGGTTTAGTACTTCAGGAAGAGAGTACAGTGTCTTCGCACAGTATACTCACCAATTTTTTAATCGAATACACCTGAATGCAGGCTTGAGATACTCTGACTATGAACCCATACCGGAGGATAGACGCTTATTAGAGCCCAAAATTCATCTAACTATTGATCTCAGCAATAATTTAATGATACACGGGCATTACTCCAGATCCCATCAGCTATTTAATTCATTCCTTTACGGGCTCTCTCTGCAAGCTCAAAATGACTTCTTCTATCTAGCTAATACACGTGACCAGTCAAGTTCGTACATTCTAAAAGTTAAAAATGATCTTCAGAGCTTAGGAGTAAAGTATCATGAGGGAGGATGGAAATTTGATTTAGAAGCCTATCACAAAGTAGTCAATGATGTACAAACCACAGCTCTAGATCTAAGATGGTACGAGGACCTCTACACCTTTGCGCAGATGAACATCAAAGGGATAGAAGCATCGTTAACCTATCAATCTGAGATAACATCAATCATAGCCACCTATCAGCATGTGGATGAAGAAGTCCGCTACAACGATAATTTTTCAGAAGTTTTTCGAAGTCCTTATTTTCAGCCACATCGGATATCCCTATTTCAATCAATTGTGTTGCATCCATTCACCATTAACATACAGTGGAAATACGCGACGGGAAGATTGTATTCTGCTCCAGCAGGTATTGACGTCAGGTACAATGACTTTTACAAAGCGGATGATTATATTCCGTATTATGATTCCAGGTTTGATCAAAAGATTAGGGACTATCATAATTTAGATCTTCATTTCTTTTATCAGCTGCCCTTTCAGAAATACAGGGTACAAGCTGGATTGCATATTAATAATGTGTATCGACGCGACAATGCATTGCTCGCTTATCACGTGATTAATTACGCAGATACGCCAGCCACCACTTTCTATTTTGAGAGAGAGGGCCTACCATTCTCATATAATTTTTCTCTTGATATGCATTTTTGAAGAGTCATATTGCTGCTATCACTCATGATGATATTTCTCACCTTTTAATATAGTGAACGCTCTGTAGAGCTGTTCTAAAAAAATGACTCTAACTAACTCATGTGGGAATGTCATTTTAGATAACGCGAGTGTCGCGCCGGCTCTCTCATATATTGACTGGTCAAATCCGTAGCCGCCGCCGATCAGAAAAACGACTCTTTTATGATTGGCCATTCGGCAGCCTTCTATGAATAGTGAGAAAGCACAGGATGTGAGCTGCTTGCCTTTTTCATCTAAGAGAACCAGATGGTCAGAATCATCTAATTTTGAGGTAACCAGTTTTGCTTCGGCATATTTTAGCTGTTCTGCTGTAAGATTTTTGGTGTTTTTAATGTTGGGAATAATGGCGATATTTAGATTGACATAGTGTTTTAGACGTTTTTCATATTCAGCTATACCATCTTTAACGTATTGAAATGAAGTCTTATTGATACACCAAAATTCGATTTTCATGCGCTAACTATTGATATTTATGATTAGCTGGTGCCACTTCGGTGGGAGAGTCAAAGGTATCATCACTGTCATCTACAAAGGTAACAGATATGGCTCCCAAGATCATAAATACGCCAGCTAAGACTAAAGCATATATGGCCTGACCATCATAAAAGTATTTGACCATCGGGCCACCTAAGATAGCATTCACAATCTGCGGTAGTGTGATAAAAAAATTAAATAACCCCATGTATATACCCATCTTTCTGAGCGGTATAGATCCAGCTAAAATCGCATAAGGCATTGATAATATGCTCGCCCATGCTATCCCTATTCCGAACATTGATATGAGTAACATATTAGGATCTTTCACGAAGTATATGGACATCAGGCCAATGCCGCCACACACTAATGAAAACGCATGCGTGTTTTTACGCCCAAATCGTTTGGCAATTGAAGGCAGAAAAAAAGCAAAAACTGCTGATACAGCATTATAGACTCCAAAGATAATTCCCACCCAATTACCAGCATTTTGAAACATTTCAGATGAATTATCATCTGCACTTAAGCCATAGACATGTTGTGCTATTGCTGGAGTGGTAAAGACCCACATAGAAAATAGCGCAAACCACGAAAAAAACTGAACGATCCCAAGTTGCTGCATAGTCTTGGGCATATGCTTAAAATCATGCAGTACTTCTGCGAATCCTTTCGAGGGCTCTTCAGCAGAGACACCTTCTTTGTCTTCTTCAGCCTCTTCAAAGCGAGCAATTTCTTCTGGAGGGTATTCTGAAGTTGTCACGACAGTCCAGACGATGGCTAAGAGCAGTCCTCCCGCACCAATCACAAACGACCAAAATAGATTAGGTGGGATAGCGCTGTCTACTACATTCTTCTCCACCCCGAACCATTCGGCTAATATGTAGGGCAACCATGAGCCGACAACCGCCCCGATTCCAATTAGGACCGTCTGCACTGAAAATCCTAATGTCCGCTGCTCTGTTGGTAATTTGTCAGCTACCAGTGCTCTGAAAGGTTCCATTGCAATATTAAAGGAGGCATCCATAATAAATAACATACCAGCACCTACCCAGAGTGCAGGTATGAGAGTGGCAAACATATCAGACTTAGGCATTAAGATTAGTCCGATAGCGGACAGGATCGCCCCTGCCAAAAAATATGGTCGTCTTCTACCGAGCTTCGTCCATGTCTTATCGCTGTAGTATCCTACGATCGGCTGTACAATCATACCTGTTAGTGGGCCGACTATCCAAAACCAAGATAGGGTGTGTACGTCGGCTCCAAAGGATTGCAATATTCGACTAGCATTACCATTTTGCAGTGCAAAGCCCATCTGAATCCCTAAGAATCCGACACTCATATTGATGATGTTAGAAAGACTGAGCCGAGGTTTTTTCATTAGTGATGCTATTGCTGCTGTGCGGTGTGAAAATTAGTCATAAATAATGAATATGCTGTAAATACCTATATGAGAGTTTATGACAGATACTCGCGTAATGATCAATTCAATTTATCAATTAATCATAAGCATCTAAGCGAAAACGAATGCGTGAAATTATTGCTAATCAGACTTGATTATAAAATTAACACTCTCCTACATGAGAAAAGATTTTACAGAGTAAGTAGATGAACTACAAGCGCAATAAAAATTTGTGTAATATGAATAGAAGGATAATTAAAACATTATTGTAGGATTGCATCAGGTGAAGGCAGCTGCCAATACCAAAGTAAAATTATTAGGCATCAGTATTGAAATGCGCTTTTTAGTCTACTTTTTCCATAGATGGTACACATGTTCTCTACTGATGACATGATAGCCACATCTTTCGTAGAAGAGGCAGCCTAACTCGTTGTCTTCTTGAGTAACTACCTGAATGGATTGAAAGCCATTTGCTGCACTCCAGGTTTCGACAGCTCTATCTAAGGCAGTGCCGATACCCATGCCTCTGCGGTCAGCGCTGACTGCCACAAGACCGATCTGAGAATAATTATGACTACCGGCAATGGTAATAAATCCATCAATCTCTTTATCCATAGAATAGATGAGCACCTCTTTTGCTATTTTCCTTTCCACAGAGTTCGTTATCCAAAGTTCATACAGCTTTTCAAATTTATTGGTGGGGATGCTATCGTCGACCTTAAAGCGTGAGTAAGCACCACTCTCGATAGCTAAAGCTACTAATTGCTTATTAGGTGATTGAGATGGATAAGTTTGAATTTTATCGTTGATATATGCGTGAGCGGTGACTGGCTTGAAGTAAGTTACTTTAGTATCTACTTTCTTGATCTTAAATTCATGCGAAAGAGAACTCTCAGCTTCAAGTATATTCTTGGAGAAGAAGTAAGCTAACTCTATTTTATCTTTATGTATATGATTTAAGAATATACTGAGATCAAGATCATCAGTAGGCATCTTCTCAATCCTGCAGACAGGAAATTCGAAAAATGCGCTATCCCACTCTAAAATCTTATAAAATTTATTCATCAGGTCTATGTCAATTAAAGTAACTCAATGAGCATTAACTATACACGGAAAAAACAACAGATATACTGCGCAACTTTACAATCCTGACCAGTCCAATTTGAGCAATAAGTATATAGTTATGACCATCGTAGTACAAAAATCGGAATAAAGTGTACAATGCCAACATATTAATCAAATTATTAATATATTTTTGCCAGATTTTAATTAATCTACGAGAATTAACGATATTAGGAAAGACCTTTTAGTTATGCAGTTAGAAGAAGAAATTCCATTTAACAAACCCTATATCATTGGGGAGGAGCTCCGCTATATTGAAGATGCAGTTCAGTCAGGCAAGCTCTCTGGTAATGGAAAGTATTCAAAATTATGCCATGCCTTTTTCAAAGACAGGTATGGATTTAAAGAATGCTTACTGACTAACTCTTGCACTGATGCCTTAGAGATGGCTGCCATCTTACTAGATATTCAGCCAGGCGATGAGGTAATCATGCCCAGCTACACTTTCGTCTCGACGGCCAATGCGTTTGAGTTGAGAGGGGCATCCATCATATTTGCGGATAGTCAAACAGATAATCCCAATGTAGATGTGGCAAGTATTAGGAAGTTGATCAGTGCTAAGACTAAAGCTATCGTGGTGGTCCACTATGCAGGTGTAGCATGCGACATGGATGAGATCATGCAGATAGCGAAGGAAAATAATATCTACGTGATAGAAGATGCAGCCCAAAGTATAGAGTCCTATTATAAAGGTAGGCCCCTCGGTGGGATCGGACATTTAGCGGCATTTTCTTTTCATGAGACTAAAAATATTATTTCTGGTGAAGGAGGGCTGCTAGTGGTTAATGATGATAAATTTGTGTCGAGAGCGGAGATAATTTGGGAGAAGGGGACGAATAGATCTGCTTTTTTTAGGGGAGAAGTAGCGAAGTATAGTTGGGTAGACATAGGCTCTTCGTTTTTGCCCTCAGAAGTTACTGCTGCCTTTTTATACGCTCAACTGGAGAATATTGAGGTCATCCAAACTAAGAGAAAGCATGTATGGGAGACATACCGAGAGGGCTTTGCAGAGATCGTGTCCTTGGGCTATGTAAAAATGGCGTCCATTCCAGAATTTGCGACTAATAATGCACATTTATTCTATCTACTCTGTCGCAACTTGGAGGAGAGAACTGAATTAATATCCTATCTCAGAAAATTAAAAATTAGAGCTGTATTTCATTATTTGTCATTACATAAAAGCCCCTATTATTTGAATAAGGCGGAGCTAAAACATTTACCAATGGCCGAATACTATGAGGATACCTTAGTCCGTCTGCCATTTTTTTATGAATTGACTGAATTACATCAAAATTATATCATAGAAAAAATAGTTGAGTTTTATTCTTCCAGAACTTTATGAGGAGATAAAACCTATATAGATGACTCACAAGCCTGTATTACATTTACTATTTGATGATAAATTTATCGACCGTGCCATTAGTCAGTTTGAAGAGGCACTTCCAGGCTATCACTACTATTTATTGGATATACCGTCAGCTGACTATAACATAAAATACGTTACAGAATATATCGATCTTATTGATATTGATATTAGAGGCAGTAAGTCTTATTTTGACAAGATTATTGCAGCCCAGCCAAAGTTAGTCATCCTTCATTCTATGCCGTATTTTTATGCGCATGTTGTCAATGAAGTTCTGAAAGCTCAGAAAATTATCTGGATATTTTGGGGTGGAGAAGTCTATGATTATTTAAAAGAATTTAGAAACAAAAATTTTAAGGAAAGAACAAAGCAAATTGCAAATAGATTTCTTATTAAAAGCAGGGCTAGAAATTTTTTCCGTACGATTTATTTTAAGATGAAAAATCCAACTATTTCTTGGAATTTCTCAAAGTATGCAGCTTTTAAAAAGATCGATGGTGTAGCTCTGGCGCATCCCAAAGAATTTGATACACTGCGGAATGAACTGCAATTAAATGCCCAGCTGCATTGGTTTACATATTATTCCATTGAATATTTAGTAACTAATGATTTAAAAAAGGCCAATATTACTGGAAATAATATTCTCGTTGGAAACTCTGCAACACTCAGTAATAATCATCTTGATATATTGTATCAACTGAAAAATGAAATATCGTTAGACAATCGTCAGCTTATTGTACCATTGAACTATGGAGAGGGGTGGTACAAGTCATTAATCTTAAAAGAAGGAGATAAGCTGTTTCCTAAAAATTTCAGAGCTTTATTAGAATTTATGCCTCTGCAGGAATATAATAAGATAGTATTTAGCTGTAGTGTGGTCATCATGAATCACCTGCGGCAACAAGCTGTTGGTAACCTTATCGTGAGTTTTTGGATAGGTGCGAAAGTATTTTTAGATGAAATGAATCCCTTATTTGATTATTTTAAGCGTATTGGCCTTATCGTGTTTTCTATACAAAAGGATTTAGCAGAGATACAGATTAATGAAAGCTTAACTTCATTAGACATCGAAAAACAACAAAGTGTTCTATTGGCTCACTACCAATCATCCAACGTTATCCATGCCACTCGATTAATGCTTGAAGCATATTTACACGAAACCCTTAGATAATAAGATAGCTATCAATGAGGGGACATGGAATAATACATTACAGAAATTATGGCTTAGAACTAATATTTAAGTGCTTATCAACCCACTACCTGTATTTTAATAAATTTGGGCTCAAAGAATATAATTCGAGGATAGGTAGTAAAGATATAGGTCAATATGATTATTCTAAATTTACTGTTACGCCAGACACAAATTTATTTTTAATGCCTGATTTTATGTATGATGAATTTACTTTGCTGAACACTGAAATAGGGGATTCGCCACATTATGATCTTATGTATCGATTAGAGAATCAGCTTGATATAGTTTCATCATCATACATTAGGAGGTCTGCCAGTGGGACTCTCGATATGAGGCCCGCTTATCAGTACAAAGATTCTTATTATAAGAAAAGATATAAACTCGCAAAATCTGAGATGCAAGAGAATAAATTAAAACCAGTATTCCTTTGCAGAGTAAACAGGCATCTTTATATCTTAGACGGTAAACATAGGCTCGCACTTACTAGAGTATTGGATCAGAACTGTCCAAGTATAATTGTAGAGAATTTAGATATAAAACTTTTCTATGATGTCTATTGGAAAAAGATCTTTGGCACAACGGGAGATAGGTATCTTAAGCATAGAAGGTTTTTTAGTCAGCTATAAATAGAAAAAATCAAATGAATAAACTCGAATTACTTGCTAAGCAAATTAAAGAAAATCCGATTGAGTCCTCTGCCGATATTTATCATCCAATCCCTTTTAAAGAGTTTGATGATTTAAGCACCTCTTCCAGTAGAAAAGGCGTCTTGGACAAGTGGCAAAAGATAGACTCTATTTCCACAGAATTATTTGGCTCCGACATGCAGGGCAGAAAAGTTTTGGACATAGGTGCAAATGCTGGATTTTATACGTTTAATTTTTCGCAAAAAGGAGCTTCAGTTAGTGCTTTTGAACCTCATCCCAGGTACAAGGATTTAGGCTTAGAAATTATAGAAGAGAAAAATTTAGATATTCGATGGGTTAATGATGCCGTGCAAACTGATCACCCCTATCTTAAGGATACATATGACCTCACTTTAATGCTGAGCGTGTATCAATGGATGGCTGAAGGTGAGAAGAATCAAGAATATGCGCAAAAATGCATCTCCAAGATATCTGAACAATCTGAATATCTTATTTTCGAATTGGGCTTCAATAAAGGCAAGTCTCATGTTAAGACGGCTAAATTGAATAAATATGCTGCCTTAATAGATTTATTAAGAGAGCATACCAGTTATAGACACTTTAAATTACTTGGTAATACGAGGCTTTGGGGAGGGTATAGTAGATATCTGGTGTTATGTTCAAATAATATGAAGTACACTGATCAAGGTATTAGAAAAACAATTGGGAATATAAACATGTAAAGTCCTCCTAATATAGACATTGAGAAAAATATCACTCTCTAAGAGAGTTTGTGTTTCTAATTCCACAGAAGTCTATGATAATGCATCCATCACATTTTATGCTTCGAAATTCATCATGAGCCACTAAGAATATTAGTATGTCGCTGTCATCCACTGCATCTTCTATAGAGCAGAGTGACAGCGTATTGTGAATATCTATATGGGGCTCTACTATCCTAAATTGAGAATCTGCATATTCTTGAACTAATCTCTTAGCTATATAGTCTGCAGGACTTTCCCTCAGATCATCGATATTAGGCTTAAACGATAAACCCATTAATCCGACAATTGGATTTCGGTCATTGTCTGATCGGAATTGAATAATTACATTTTTAATTTTTTCGATGCACCAAAAGGTTTTATAATTATTAATCTTTCGCGCTTGACCTATGATCTGAGACTCCAGTGGAAAATGAGCTGTGATGAAATAAGGATCTACTGCAATACAGTGTCCACCGACTCCACATCCAGGTGATAAAATTTCGACCCTAGGGTGCTTATTCGCCAGTTTGATCAGTTCCCACACATTGATGCCGGCTTTTTCACAGATAATGGACAGCTCATTAGCAAATGCGATAGACACGTCCCTGGATGAATTTTCCACTAATTTGCACATTTCTGCAGTTCGTGCATGGGTGCCATGAAGCTCCCCAGATACGAATGTGCGATAGAAAGATTTTGCCTTGATAGTAGCCTCATCAGTGAGCCCTCCGATGACTCGATCATTATGCTCTAATTCGTACATCACGTTACCCGGTAGGACCCTCTCAGGACAGTACGCAATAGAAATCTGACGGTCCAGCTCAGGTCTATTATTTACGATCAGTCTGCTGATATGTTCTGTGGTGCCGATGGGGCAGGTAGATTCGATAATTAGTAAATCACCTGATTTTAAATGCGGTAAAATGGATGTCGCTGCTTTTTCTACGTATGAGATGTCGGGCTCATTATTTTCTTTGAAAGGGGTAGGAACAACAATAAGATAGATATCCGAAGGACTGACTATGGTCGACGCCGTCAACTTTCCAGAGTGCACGGCGTGAGATACGGCCTCTCCTAAACCAGGCTCGCTGATATGTACCTCACCTACATTCACTCTATTGACAATGGATGCATTGACATCTGTGCCTGCCACTAGCATGCCTTTACTTGCCATGAGTGCTGATGTAGGAAGTCCTATATAGCCAAGACCGATCACAGATATCTTTAGCTCATGACTCATTGATATGCTTTAGCAGATGTTTCAAAATTCTCTCTGAGGCTTTGCTATCGCCGTAAGGATTGATTGGCTGACTCATTCTTTCATATTTATCTTCATTTTCGAGAAGTGCCTTAGTCTCTGTATAAATACTGTCTTCATCTGTACCCACCAGAATAACAGATCCTTGTTCCACAGCTTCTGGTCTTTCAGTATTATTTCTCATGAGAAGCACTGGCTTACCCAATGATGGTGCCTCTTCTTGTATACCACCACTATCTGTTATGATGATCTTGGACTGACTCATGAGCCAGACGAATGCAGGGTATGATAGAGGCTTTATCAAGGCTATCTCATCCACATTGCCTAACAACCGATTCACTGGCTCCTGAACCCTCGGATTAGGGTGTATCGGGTATATGATTTGAACATTCGGCAAGCTAGCGATGCGGGTCAGTCCGCTGCATATCGTGTCGAGACCTGCGCCATGATTCTCTCTTCTATGTCCAGTGACAAGTATTGTATTCTTTCCATTGTCTACGAGCTCTTGCAATTTTATAATTTCAGGGATATATTTATCTTTTAGCAGCTCTAAGCAATCGTAAAGTGCATCGATCACCGTGTTACCAGTCACGACAATCTTCTCCTCTTCAATTCTTTCTGCTATAAGATTTTCTTTCGCTTTCTCCGTCGGAGCAAAGTGAATATCAGCAAATCTGGCAGTGATTTGACGATTTACTTCTTCTGGATAGGGCGACAACTTATTATATGTTCTGAGGCCTGCTTCTACGTGACAGATCTTAGCCCCATGGTAGAAGGCCGCCATACTAGATGCCATACAGGTGACCGTATCACCGTGGACACATACATACTCTGGGTTAAATTCTAATAGAACATCCTTAAGCGAAAGTAATATATCTGATGTAAGATGAAATAGATCTTGTCCAGGCTTCATGAGCCCTAAATCGTAATCTACTTTCAACTCAAAAAACTCAAATACCTGGTCTAAAATTTCCTTGTGCTGCCCTGTAGAGCACAGCTTAAGTTCTACTTCAGGAGCCTTTGAAAACACCTTAACCAAGGGTGCCATTTTAATTGCCTCAGGTCGGGTGCCTACGATAATAAGGACTTTGGTCATGAATCTCGCTTAAGAATGCTAAATATAAGCTAATAGTGTAATATGTAACTATCTTAGCCAAATTATAGCACTGCTATATAGAGAGTATAGAATTCTGTACGACCAATCAAGATGACGGAAAATATCTCAAAATTTTATCTGTGCTATATATGCAGTTGATTCATCATGGGCATAATCCAAAGACAAAGTATTAAAACATCAGTAGTCTCACTTGCAGGAGTGGTGATTGCTGGTTTTAGCACCCTTTTCATTTACAAACTTGATGAATCGATATACGGTACTGCACAGTACATTTATGGTGTTGCTGCCTTTCTCACACCGTTTGCATCCTTTGGTATATCTGCCAGTGTATTAAAGTTCTTTCCTGATTTCAAATCTGATATTCATAAGTATTTTAATTCCAGCTTCCTTTTTCTGGGTATGATTATGTGCGTTTTCTTGAGTGTATTCATGATCTTTCAAAATTCATTTTATAGGATTTTGCAGACCATGGGTATTGGCGGCGACGGCTATATTCAGTCTCATATCACCATCGTTATCATGCTGGCATTCGCTATTAGTATTAATCAGGTGCTAATCTCTCATGCTGCTAATCAGTTGAGGATTGTCATTCCAGAACTAATCAATACAGTTCTCTATAAGCTGTTCTTAGCTGTCTTAATTTTATCAGTTTATTTTGGAGTAGCCTCAGAGCAGATCATAGCGTCATCAATACTATTATTTTTTACAGCAGTGACAATTAGCCTTCTACTATATCTAAAATTACTTAAGGCGGTGCGATTATCGGCGGGATACTTAAGACTTCATGTGGATCAAGTGAGAGAAATCATGAAATACTCTGGATTCAGTGGACTAAATATTATAGGGAGCACCTTGGCTTTCAGGGTGGATGTGATTATGGTAGGCGCTATGCTCAGCATGGAGGCAGTCGGCATTTATAGCATCTTGATGTTTCTGACTAATGTTATAGAAATTCCACGTAGATCGATTAGCAAAATTGCATCACCTATCATATCAAATGCTTGGAAATCATCTGATGTCGTTGAAATTAGTGGTATTTACAAAAAGTCTTCCATCAATATCATGATTGCTGCGATTGGCATGTTCTTAGTTATTTGGTTTTCACTGCCTATTTTAGACTGGCTCGCGACAGGAGTGGATCGATTTTATATTGGTCGATATGTATTTCTGTTTCTGGCTTTGGGTAAGTTGATCGACTCTTTGATGAGTGTCAATTCTGAAATTATCATCTACTCCAAGTATTATAAAGCAAACCTTTATTTTGTGTTGTTCTTAGGCATATCTAATGTCATCTTCAATTATCTATTAATTAGTAAATTCCAACTACTCGGAGCAGCTATGGCTACCTCGCTTTCATATTTTTTGTTCAATCTACTAAAGTTTGTATATATCTGGCTTCGATTTAGAATATCGCCATTCACTTACAAGACGATTAGGCTGATAGTATTGTCCATATTACTTTTTGCACTGGGGCAGGTGACCTTAGCTTATTTTTCTTCTATCTTCGCTAACTTGTTTCTCGTAACGGTGCTTATGGTGGTATATGCATCCTCTGTATATCTCTTCAGTATTTCTGAAGATGCCAACCTTACATTTAGTAGGCTGTTGACTAAAATTCAGAATTTGCGGCATAAAAAAAGGCCTTGAAATCTATCAAAGCCTTTTGTGCGAATGCACCCCTTTACAATTATTGAAATACACCTCTAAGACTCGCTGCCTTCTATACATCCACATATTGTCTATAAAATTTTACGAATTATGTCTTTTGATGGTCTTAGTGAGTTAGACCAATATTTAATTAAGCACTGATCTCAGCATGTTGGTATATGACATCAAAGCATTCATCGAGTATTTAGGGCGACTCGTAGTGCACATGCAACATTGCTATCCTTTAATGCGTCTTTGTTGTGTAATCAGCTGATATTATTTAGATAGTCATAACTGCTTGATAATAAGGGTACTGTACCTTTACTTGAAGGTGGCTTTGATAAGCATAATTTATTAACTCACTAAACAAAAATGACAATGAATCAAGTAAAATTATTTTTCACCGCACTTAGCATTTTAATAGTTATCACAGCATCACAGGCTAATACAGTTCCTGATAAGGCGAAAGAACTCAGGCATGAAATCGCCGCCTTATTTGATAAAATAGATTTTGGAGCCACATTGGATAATGAAGAAGTCATTCATGTGAATTTCACGGTCAATTCTAAAAATGAGATCATCATATTGTCAACGAGCCACGAGAGTCTTGATCATAAGATCAAGTCGGAGCTAAACTATAAAACAGTGAAAACTAAGAGCGTAGAGTGCAATAAGATCTTTACACTACCCGTCAGAATTCAGTCATAATCTGATAGTCTATTTGTAGAGCACATATAATATGAACAATTAAAAATATCATTTTTCATACAATAGGAGGATGGGCAATCAAAACAGTTTGGTTGCCCTACTTTATTCTATAAAAGTCTGGAATATTCAATACCAATAAAATTATATTCTAACTATTGCCTATTATTCAGATTATTTATAAATATTTGCGAAAAATTGATAGGGATGAGCGAAACGAAATTAGACAAAATAGACCTCAAAATATTAAAACTGCTACAGGAGAACAGCAAGATCACCAATTTAGAACTGTCAAAGCAGATCGGCCTCTCACCGGCTCCTACATTAGAGCGTGTAAAGAAACTGGAGCAGAGCGAAGTCATTCAGAGCTATCATGCTAAGGTGGATGCCACTAAGATGGGGCTCAACATTAGCACATTTGTATTAGTCAGCTTAGCGTGGCAAAAGGAGAACGCTCTAGAAAACTTTATCAGCAAGATCCAAGAGATCGACGAGGTGACAGAAGGCTACATCATCACTGGTGATGGTGATTTTCTACTTAGGGTCATCTGCAAAGATATATCGGCATACGAGCAGTTGCTATTTAAGCGATTGTCTCAGATTGATGAGGTAGAGCGGCTAAAGACTTTGATGACTCTGTCGAAAGCAAAAAAGTCAAAGGTTCTTCCTTACTCTTACGAATAAGCTGAAAAAGAATTCATTACTATGGTCAGTTGATCTGAATGGATTCAGGTCTTATGTATTTGGCACCATGCATGTCAAAGATTATAGAGCGCATCAATTTACTGATCTGGTAACTCAATATATAAACCAATGTAGAGCATTCGCCTCCGAGTTTCATTTGGATGAATTTCAAAGCCGGTCCATGACTGATATCGGAGTCATGCCTGATGGACAAAAAATCAGCCAATTAATTCCAGCAAAGAAATTTGCGAAGCTCGAAAAAATCTTACTCAAAGCTTTTGGTATTCAGCTCGCTCAGTTGGATCATATCTATCCATTATTTATCATCAATCTGCTGTCAGAAAAGGTGATGATTAATTCTGAAGGCATACCACTTGATACAGTACTCTGGCAGACGGCCGCACAAAGAAATAAGATTATGCTTGGCTTAGAAAGTATTCAAGATCAGTTTGATATCATGAATAGTCTGTCCATGGAGTATCAAATTAAAGCGCTGAAGGATGTGGGAGCTAATACGTCAAGATTTAGAAAAAATATACTGAAGCTGATCTCTGCGTATGAAGAGCAGAACATTAAGCAGCTCTATCTCCAATCCAAAAAGTCACTGGCTAATCAAAAGAGAATCTTGCTTTACAGGAGGAATAGGATTATGACGGGAGTTATGCTGAGTGCCATGAGTGATCATAATACTGTTTTCAGCGCTATAGGAGCTGCTCATCTGTGGGGAGCAGAAGGCATGCTGACTCTTCTAAAATACGCAGGATGTTCCGTAAAGCCTGTCAGAATTACGCAAGAAGATGTCTGAGTTGAGACTGTCCAAAGGTTCGAAGTCAGCTCTTCTTTGGGGATACGATACTTACGTTGGCCGAGCATGTCTGGATCAACTCATATTACACGGTAATTATGAACGAATATATATCGTGGCGATAAATACGCCAGTAGACGACCCTAAACTCCACTGCATCAGTGCGAGGGATGATGCCCTATTCGACGCTCTACAAGAAATAGATGTGCAAGACGTGTATCTATGCATACATCTTTTCGGCAGGTTACGATCCTCATTTACCGACCTGACCAAGATCGAGTGGTATTATACCTATCCTGCCAAAATAATGTTGGCACTATCTAAAGCGGGAGCCAATCAAGTCATTTTGATATCGTCGGCCTTTACATTTAATGATGTGCTGTCTTATAGTATGAGGGCCTTGGTGGAGCTGGAGCTTTTTTTGTATAAGATAAATCTTTGGTCTGTCAGTATCTATAAACCTGCATTCATCACACCCTCAATTAAAAAAGAGAATAATTTCGGGAGGATATTAGACGCAGTAGATAATTTGGCCCCAAGATTTTTAAAATCCTCAGTACCCATTGATCTAAATCTTTTGGCTAGTGCCATCGTTGACCAGGCTCAATCATTTAAGCAAGGTTATAATACGATGAATCATAAAGATATTTCTAAATTGGTGAATACCTTTAAGGCAAAATAGCATAAACATGAGTGAGCATAAATCGGAGATCAGAATTGATGTCAATTTAGATGCAGAAAAAGTGCCGGAGAAAATCGTTTGGCATAGTACTGACAATCCTCAATCTGATGCACCACAGGAGTGCAAGGCTTTTTTTCTTTCTATGTTCGACAAGGAGCATATGGATACCTTGAGAATCGATCTTTGGACAAAGGAGATGCAGGTAGCAGAGATGGACCGATTTCTATATTTCACCCTTAAGGGTCTGTCAGAGAGTTATCATCGGGCCACCAATAATAATGACTTGGCTAATCATCTAAGACGCTTTACAGATTTCTTTGGAGAAGAGTCTGGGATTATACCAAAACAAACGTAACAACATATGGTGAGTACTACCACTGTAAAAATGATTAATAGAGTATGAAGAAGCGTTATCAGATTGTTGCGCTGCCATTCGAAGGCGGGCATTTTGGGCTCACCGATGATCAGGGAAATGAATATTTACCCATAGATCTGCCTCCTCAACTGAGAAGAGCTGGGCTGACGATTAGTTGTGATATAGAGGTCATTACACATATGAGCAGCTTAATTAATTGGGGAGTACCGGTCAGAATAAAATCCTTTGAAATAGCCCGATGATTAAAATTATTGTTCGGTATAGTTAAATTTGTAGCAATTTTCTTTGCCAATCAAAAGATTTACTTACATTAGTCTTATTAATATTGTTTAAGTATTTTAGCTTTGTCATATGTTCAATATTAGCCCGATGTAAAAGTTGGGCTATTTTAGTTAGCCAAAGAATCCCAGACTATAAGGTTTCCACTTTTTCTTTATAATTTTTTCCGAGAGTCTCTCTTTCTGATCTTTATTCTTTATCAGAATGCCCATATGAAATAGATCTAAGCAGATTGAAAAAGTAGGATCCTTACTTATTTGCTGCCACGCCCTCTGCATGCCTTCCGACCAATAAATATCGTCATACACCAGTACAGCACTATTGGAAAGATAGCGCACAAGAATTTCGTGATGCCACAGAGTAGCCTCATAAGTGTGATGGCCATCAACATATACCAGATCAATCTCTTCATTGGCAGTAAGTATCTCTGGTAGAATACGGCGAAATGTACCGATGTACACACTTATATCTGCTCCAACTTGGCGGTGTATATTTTTCGCGATATTACCTAGGCTCTGTGAGCCTTCAATGGTCTGAATTTTAGCTTGGCGCCTCGCACAGTGCATGTAAAGACTGGATAGACCAAGTGAGCTTCCGAGTTCTAATATATGCTGAGGTTTTAGGTGATTGACAAGCCTAAATAGAAATGAAGCCTTTTCAGTATTGGACACTGCAGATGATGCAATTTCAGATATTTTGCGCTGAGATGTCTTCGCCATCTTAGATCCAGCTCCGTGATCTTCTACTTCAACTATTGAGTCATTACTCACTAATTGGCTTCTTATGAAGTCCAGGTCTGCCAGGCTGTAATACTGCCGTTGATCTTCTAATGTGTGCATTAATAGCTGGTAGACATATGGCGAATGGATACTATGGACAGTCTTGGCTGAGCGATAAAATTGAAGAAAAGATTTGCATTGAAACAGATTTATAAAACACATTAGCAGCTAGTTATATATTAATTATATTATTAATATATTTGATGATGTTATCTTCTAAATTCTTCTGTAAACATAAAGTATTACTCTACGTAATCATAATGGGTTTGGCAGTGAAAGCCCCAGCTCAAGTAGATTTTCGTCAGGATGCCCGCTTTGTTGATAAGTATCGATCTAAGAGTAATATTTCGATTGGCATGGCAGATATTAATGGAGATGGATGGGATGATATCGTCAGATTGAACGACCAAAATCACTTGGAGCTATTCATGTTTGCACATGATGGTAAGGAGGTGTCTGCAATCACAGCTGATGATATCGAAGGTGGATTTGCCTGGTCTATGGCTATAGCTAATCTGGATAATGATCTAACTAATGAAATATTCTTAGGCGTAGCTTTCTCAGATCTTAAGGTATTAGATTACTCGCAGAACGAAGGCATTACAATCAGACAAAGTATAACCAACCAGGCATATACTCAGTCATCGACTATGGCAGATATTAATAATGATGGCTGGTTAGATGTATTCGTCTGTGCTGATGACGGCACCAGTAAAATTCTAAAGAATGATGGTGCAGGTAGCTTAGTAGAGGATTCAAGTCTGATTAATCTGAATACCAGACGTCCATCGGATAACTCTGGAAATTATGGAAGCGAATGGACAGATATAGATTCTGATGGTGATCTGGACCTTTACATATCTAAATGTAAGGGTGGGGTCACTAACCCAAATGATCCTCGACGGATTAATGTGCTGTACATTAATGATGGAAGTGGACATTATGAAGAACAGGCATCGGCCTTCAAATTGAACTTTGGTCAGCAATCATGGGCAAGCAGTTTTGCAGATTTTGACAATGATGGTGATATTGATGGTATCGTAGCTCACCACGGAGCACCCCATTCGTTCTTAGAGAATGTTGATAACGTATTTCAGGATAGATCATTTGAGATTGGATCTCTGGAGAGTTTTGCGTACCAAGTGATTACGCGAGATTTTGACAATAATGGATTTATTGACGTGCTGCTATGTGGAGATAAAGATTTTCTATTATGGAATCATGGTGATTTTAAATTTGATGTTACAGAGAGCCCCTTTAGACATTATAATATGATGGCTGCTGCGGTCGGCGACGTAGATCGAAATGGCTTCTTAGATCTAATTGGTGTAATCGGAGGTATCGGACTAAATGAGGCTGGCCCCGTGAATGATATTTTATGGTTAAATAAGGGAAATGATTATAACTATGTCTCATTCAGGCTCAACGGTACTCAAAGTAATGCGAATGGGGTGGGAGCTCGTATCCAGATCTTTGGTGAGTGGGGTGTGCAGACCAGAGAGCTGAAAGCAGGGGAAAGTTATAGCATATCGAATTCTCTAAATCTACATTTTGGTTTAGGGGTAGCTTCAGCAATCAATAAAGTAAAGGTACTATGGCCGAGCGGAATCGTGGATACATATGAAGATATAGCTGCTAATCAATTCTACAATATTACAGAGAATGGGTGTATCAGCACTAATAAGTCAGTGTCAACTGAAGCACAAACCATATGTGATGACCAGCCGACCATCCTACAGGGTATTGATGAAGCAGTATGGTCAGATGGCAATAAGGGCAAAGATCTAGCGGTGGATGCACCGGGCATCTACTTCTACAAGCATTCGGATGATCAGAGCTGTATTGAATCTGCGGACCCTATCATGATTAGCCATGAAGCAGATGAGCAGATATTGTCTACCATATCGGATACTTATGTGTCATGCTTTAATGAGCTTGTCACAGTATCATATATCCGACCTGATGGATCGAGGAATGACATTGATTTAGTCAACGGTCAAAATGTGATCAAAGTAGATGGTGCATGTACCCAGCTGACTAAAGACGTGACATTAGTCTCAGTCCTAGCTGACCTACCTACAGAACTAAAAGAGACAGTATCATCTGGTGAAGACGTCACGTTAGTTACTCCAGGGCAGGAGCTCAGATGGTATCTCAATGAAGATAGTGCTGTCCCATTCTATAAGGGTGATAGCATTACGATAGAAAGAGTAGAATCTGATCGAGAATACTATGTAGAGGCAGTATCATATCATCAATATGAAGCAGATTACCTTGGAGAATATTCCCATACAGGAACGAATCAATATTCTGGTAATCAGCTCAGTGGTGGTCTTTATTTTGATGTGTTATCAGCAATGGTATTAGAGGAGTTCAGCGTCTATACGGACACAGAAGGAGTCAGGACGATCATCATACAATCCAGTGACGGATCCAGAGTATATGAGGAAGCATTCAGTCTCTCAAAAGGTAGAAATAGATTGATGCTAAATGCAGAACTCAATGCGGGATTAGATTACTTTATACTGACGGATGAAGATGCTAATATGTCGCGTCTTGGTCACTATTCGCCCCGACTGGTACGCTCTAATACCGAGACTAAATATCCATACAAAGTGCAGGATCTAATGCAGATTAATAATTCTAGTTTTGGGCCTACGTATTTTCTCTATTTTTATGACTGGCAAGTAAAGCCAGCTGATTTAGAGTGTGTGAGTGATCGAGTCCCGTTTACTATTGTGGTAGAATCCTCTACCAGCATAAATGAAGAATTTTCTGATTCAGACGTTATACTATTTCCTAATCCTGCAGATCAGACTATTACGATGGCATATCCACCATCATATCGTCTACGGAGCTTTCAGATTTTTAATACGCTGGGTCAGATGGTGAAAACTAATCTACTGGGAGACCAGGTAGATCTTTCTACTTTACCTTCTGGCATGTATACGACCGAGATTAAATTCGATCAGCAAATCGTGAAGAAGCAGCTGCTAATACAACATTAAAACATACGTCACTCATTTGGCTTATTTTTTTTACTGCGCTATTCAGATGCTTTAACATTACAAACATAACGCCTTAGCTAAAATATTTTGTGTATTCCTGCTTTCAGCGTGTGCTAAGATAGGGATGGAGTAGTGGGCTGCCAGTTATCCAATTACATGTGAGTGCCAGAGCTGTGCATCATAGGTCATATACGCTACTTCTAATCATGCCATTTCGCAAATATACCATCAGCTGATACCATCTACGCATGAGATTTTAGTGCTAACATGTGTAATGAAGGGGACAATCATTATCGCTAATGACCGTCATGGTTGATAATTTCATGTGGAGATGTCTCTTATTAGCTCAGAAGTTAACCTCAATTAGACTACACATCGCTTGCAATATATATTAAAAATAATCAGATGGCAAAGAATAAGAATTTGATAATTATCAATTCTTTAGAATTGAATAATATAAATATGAATTGAGTAAAATTATATTTGGTTCACCACAGCTGGTCGGTCAAAATTCCCTTACCTTTTTATCTATAATTTTTGTAGATTGTTCGCGAATTAAATTTGAAAAACTATGCACATGAAATTATGGAGTAAAATAAGGTTGTCCACCTTATTTTCGTTACTGCTGTTATGCACTTTTAGTTATAGTCAGTCTACTATTACTGGAGTCATAACTGACCAAAATACGGGTGAGACCCTTATCGGGGCTAACCTTGTAGTCCAAGGAACAACGGATGGTGCCACGACAGATTTAGATGGTAATTATACAATTACCACTAATCAAAATCCACCATTTAATCTCGAAATAAGTTATACTGGATTTAGCACTCAGGTAGTGCAAGTCACCAGCGCTAATCAGACTATCAATCTTGGATTGACCGAAGGTGTTCTCTTTGGTGAAGAGGTAGTCGTATCTGCATCTCGGCGACGAGAAAAAGTACAAGAAGCTCCAGCATCCGTTTCTGTAATTTCTGCCAGAAAATTAGCAGGTACAGCACAGGCGACTGACCCGACGAGAAACTTGATAGCGGTACCAGGCGTCACTATTACGCAGCAGTCAGCTGGTAGGATTAATATTGAGATGAGAGGGGGTGTTGGTCTATTCGGTACTGCCGCATTTCCCATTAAAGATTATCGATCGCTGGTGGGTCCGGGTATCGGTACGTTTGATTCTAATGGTGCTGGTCTTAGCAATATTGACCTTGCCAGAATCGAAGTGGTTAGAGGTGCTGGTTCTGCACTGTATGGTCCTGGTGTGACGGCGGGTGTTGTTCACTTCATCACCAAAAACCCGATTGATTACCCTGGCACAACCGTCGAGTTAATCGGAGGAGAACTGAATACCTTTGGCGGTACGCTTAGACATGCAGGTCGAAATGATAATCTCTCATTTGGATATAAGATCAACGCTTCCTATAAGAAAGGTGGTGAATTTCTATTAGATGGCTCTGAAGGTACTACTAATGGCGCTGGCGTGTTTACGAGTCAATTTGATAAGTTTTCTACTTCTATCGTAAGTCCAACTATCCGGGCCGATGGAGTCGTAGATGTAGCAAGTCCAGGTAGAGAATTATTTGCCTTAGAAAGAAGAGAAGATGGCAATGTAATGCAAGATTTCTGGGAAAGTAAAACAGCTGATGTAACCTTCGAATTCAGACCTGCTGATCAGCTGAGCATTACTACTTCTGCTGGTGTTAATGACGCCTCTGCGGTATTTTATAACGATCAGGGTGAAGGCGTAAGTCAATTTACTGAATTCTGGACTCAAGCCAGAGTACAAGCTGGTGGATTATTTGCTCAGGTATTCTATGTAGATAATAATGGTGGGTCAGAAGAGAAACCAACATTTTTATATCAGACGGGTAATGATGCAAGTATAGCCAGAAAGCAATTAGAGGCTCAATTACAGTATAATTTTGACTTGCCGTCCCTATTAAATTCTAATTATACTGCAGGTATAGATTATAGATTAGCTAAGAGTGACACGAAAAACAAAGTGTACGGCAGAAATGAGAATAATGATGACTACGATATCGTGGGTGCATATTTACAAGGTAAATTCGCTCTAGGCTCTAAGTTTGATTTGACACTGGCTGGAAGATTTGATAGATTCAACTTCTTAGAGAATACTGATAATACGGCATTTTCGCCAAGAGCAGCCCTTGTTTATAAGGCAAGTCCGAAGCATACGTTCAGAGCTACTTATAATCATGCGTCATTTGCGCCCACTGCTTTAGAATATAATATTGATTTCCCTGTCAGTGTCGTCTCACCTGGAGTGGTGGATTTCTGGTTGTCAGGACAGAGAAATGTACAAGGCTTCGACGCTAATCCAATGATTGAATTTGTTAATCAGAATGTTGTCGCAGCAGGCATTGAGGCGGCCTTTGGACTACCAGCGGGTACTCTTTCAGGACTAGCAGGAGCATTACCAGATGAGTTACCAGCAGGTCTGATAAATGCTCAGGGTTTAGACAATGCATTAATACATCAGATTTCATCGGGATCACTGTTGGCGCAGATGCAGGCTAATCCTGCATTAGCTCCCCTCATCCCAGCGGTACAGGGTATCTTAGCTAATGGCCCTACTGGTAATAATGGCCTGTTTGCAGGTTTGAATGCTTTCGATGGCACACCGCTGTCGGCTACGACACCGACTATACCTGGACAATTAGGAAGTACTAAGACCTATGAGTTAGGATACAAAGGTCTATTTGGCGATAGATTAGGTGTGACAGTAGATGTCTATCGCATTACAGTTAATGGATCATCTGATTTTACTCAGATTGCACCTTTCGTCAGCTTAGTCGGAGTTGACTTATCGCCCTTTGAAGCTGTGACAGGGCAACTCGAAGGCTTATTCACTGGAGCTGGCATTCCCGCAGAGCAAGCTGCTCAATTAGCAAGTGCCTACGGTCTAACGTCAGCACTTGTACCTCAATTCTTTGGTACTGGAGCAGTAGAGACTGATGCTGTACCTAAGGGTGATGGTATCTTACACGTACCAGCAGGGTACAGAATTTTCGATTCTGAGTATAGCAGATACGGAGCAGATATAGGCTTAGAATATTATGTATCTCAGGACCTATCATTTATTGCTAACTATTCATGGTTAAATGCGAATGAATTTACAGTAGATCAGAATGATGAATCTGGTTCAACATTTCAGACATTCTTAAACTCTCCTACTGATCGATATAGAATTGGTTTTAACTACACGCCATCTTGTGGATTTAGAGGTAATATGTTATTTCAACATGACGATGAATTCACCTCAGCGAATGGTCAGTATTCTGGCATCGGGCAAGAAAGGAACCTCATAGATGCTGGCATTGGATATAAGTTCAACAATGGGTTTGCTTTAGATTTGACGGCTCAGAATTTATTTGATAGCGAGTATAGAGCATTCCCTAACATGCCTCTGATTGGCAGAAGAGTACTGGGTAAAGTCACTTATACATTTGGTACGGGTGAAGACAATCCTTGTGGAAATTCTATATCTACTCCCTCGAAGTCAACATCAATGACCAGTACTAATCCTAAGAAGATGGATACTGACGGTGACGGGGTGAAGGATCATAAGGATCTTTGTCCAGAAATACCTGGCTTAAAAAAATTCAAAGGATGCCCCAAGTCTAAAGTAGAAATGGAAGCTGATGCTGAAGCGGCCAGAGTCGCAGCTGAAAAAGCTGAAATGGAAGCAGAAGCCAAAAGAAAGGCTGAAGCAGAAGCAGCAGCCGTCAGAGCTAAAGAGCAGGCGAGACTAAAGGCTGAAGCCGATGCAAAAGCGAAAATAGAAGCAGAAAAGAAAAGAGTCGAAGAGGAGGCAAGAATGAAGGAAGAGGCTGCTGCAAAAGCTAAAGCTGATGAAGCAGCAAGAGTAGCTGCCAGGAGAGTGGAAATAGAAACGAAGACCAGAGATGTTTTTGCAAGAGCATTAACTGGGCTGAAATTCAATTCATCCAGATCTACGTTTAAAGGTCAATCTATCACCATTATGGATGAAGTGGTCAGCATTATGAATCAGTATCCTGAGATGAAGGTCAAAATAGAAGGTCATACAGACTCGCAAGGCGGTGAAGAAGCTAATGCAGCATTATCAGCTAAGAGAGCAGGAGCAGTCATGCAATATCTAATCGATAAAGGCATTAGCCCTACGAGACTATCTGCATCAGGATTTGGTGAATCAAGACCTGTTGCTGACAATAGTACAGCTGCTGGAAGAGCAGAAAATAGAAGAGTGGAATTTATCGTGAATTACGATTAATATCTATTATAATTTCAAAAGTATAAAGACCTGCAGTTCATAAGAGCTGCGGGCTTTTTTTATAGTATGAGTATGGCAAATAGCTACAGTTATTACTTTAATGATGATCACCGATTATTTCGACAGTCTGTGAGAGATTTCTTAGAAAAGGAAGTCAGACCACATGTAGATCAGTGGGAGAAGGATGGCCGTCTACCCAAAAGTATATATCAAAAGTTTGGAGAGATGGGCTATTTCGGTATCTCACAAGATGAAGAGTATGGAGGACTAAATTTGGATATTTGGTATAAGGTCATCATGGATGAAGAAATTGGCCGGATGAACTCTGGAGGCTTTGCTGCTTCCATTGGTGCTCACCCATGGTTAGCGCTGACTCATCTAAAACATGAAGGCACTGAAGAACAAAAACAAACGTACTTAAAGCCAGGGATATCAGGAGAAAAGATAGGCTGCTTAGCCATCACTGAACCGGGCGGTGGTTCTGACGTGCAGGCGCTGCGCACCACTGCTGTGAAGGATGGAGACACATATGTGTTAAACGGGTCTAAGACATTTATCACTAATGGAGTGTCGAGCGACTTCCTAATTATTGCAGCAAAGACAAATCCTGAATTAAAGGCTAAAGGCATCAGCCTATTTATAGTGGATCGAGACACGCCTGGCCTCAGCGCGACTATGCTTGATAAACTTGGCTGGAGAGCATCGGATACAGGAGAGATCTCCTTGGATGATGTGAGGATTCCTGATTCTCATCTATTAGGCAGCGAAAATCAAGGTTTCTTGTATATAATGCAGCACTTCGTCTCAGAGAGATTAGCTATGGCCGTCGGCGGCTATGCAGCAGCGGAATATGCGTTAGAAGTATCCTTACAATACATGAATCAGAGAGAAGCCTTCGGAAAAAAGATAAATCGATTTCAAGTATTGCGTCACAGAGTGGCTCAAATGGCAACAGAAATCGAGCTGAATAAAATTTTTGTTTATAGTCTATATGCGAGATTAGCGCAAGATGACTACCTCGTAAAGGAGGCATCGATGGCTAAGCTATTATCGACTCAGCTAGCTGATCGTGTCATGACACAGTGTCTGCAGATGTTCGGCGGCTACGGCTTCATGGAGGACTATCCGATGGCCCGTATGTATAGAGATACGCGCTTGGGTCAGATCGGTGGTGGTACGTCAGAAATATTGTGTGAGATCATAGCTAAAATGATGATCGAAAGCCAAGGCTATCAGGCTCCCACCTGATTAGATTATTGATTTAAATACATCCAAGCCAATATTAGCTCCGCATATGATGACGACGCTTGTCCTGGATAGCGACTTCTTTCTATTTTTTATTAGACCAGCTACGGCAACACCAGCGGCTCCTTCTATTATCTTATGATGTTTGTGAGCTATAAGCTTGATCGCTTGCTTAATCTGATCTTCACTAATGAGTATAAATTCATCTACAAGATCTTGACATAGCGGAAATGTCATTGACCCAGGCTCTATGCCTCCCGCGCTGCCATCTGACAATGTGGGTTGAGCTGCTGGATAATCTACGATTTCTCCTGCCTCAACGCTCAAAGACATTTCAGGTGAATTCTCTGGCTGACAGCCAATGATCTTCACATCAGGCTTATGGTGCTTCAAATAGCTGGCTATACCTGAGATCAAGCCTCCTCCACCAATCGTGATATATACATCATCAATATGATCTAAGTCATGTAATAGCTCCAGGCCAATGGTGCCCTGACCAGCAATAATTTGACGATCATCATACGGTGATATCCACACCTTGTTTTCCTCTTTGGCATATCGCTTAGCATATAGCTCAGTGGTGAGGCTATCATCCCCATAGAATTGAAGATTGATGTCATAATATTTGAGCGCTTCTACCTTCGAGGGTGCAGCAGTCTTGGGCAAGAAGATGATGCCATTAGCACCTGAGATGCTGCAAGCTCTAGCAAATCCTTGAGCATGATTACCGGTGGAAGCTGTAACCAATCCTCGCTCTCGCTCTTTAGCTGTCAGCGAGAGGATCTTATTGAGACTCCCTCTGGCCTTGAACGAACCAGTATATTGTTCACTTTCTAATTTTAGATATACTTTCCCACCACACATGGCTGTAAGCGCATCAGACTTTAATAAAAGGGTGTGGTGGATGTGCGGCCTTATTCTACTATTTGCTTTAGAGATTTCCGTAATGAGCTGCATAGAAGTTAAGATTTAGACGTAATCGATTGATAGTTATTGACTTTAACATTTTGCTAAATAAAAGATTTTCACTGTCCATAGTATTTCTTATATATTGAGCTTGAGCATTATAATACACTTTAAATTTATTTATTTAGAATATGACAATATTAAACAATATGACAAAGCTATTAATGAAGTCATGCCTCATTTTGGCAGTGGCACTATTATTCACGATCAATGCAAATGCACAAGAAGCCACGGCTGAAAAGACCGCCGCTAGTCTTTATAATGAAGGCTTAGCAGCACTGAAAGCCAAAAACTATGCTGGCGGCTTGGCTTCCTTAGAGCAGGCATTAACTAAGGCAGAAGCTGACGGCAACGAAAAGGTTATTGGATTAGCTAAAAAGAATGGCGCTATGGCTGCCTACAATCTGGGCAACTCTAAAAGAAAAGCTAAAGCTTACGATGAAGCCACAGCGATGTATACTAAAGGTACTGCAATGAACCCTGAATACTCTTCTAATTACATTGGCTTAGCGAGGGTATTAGATGATCAAGGCAAAAATACTGAAGCTATGACAGCGTACATGAAAGCGTCGGAAATGGCGAAAGCTGAGGGAAAAACGAAGAAAGAAACAGAGGCATACAAGCGAGCTAAGTCACTCGTGAGCTCTAGCTACAATGCTAAGGCCTACGATGAAGTAGTCAGCTTGGCAACAACGCTTGTCGCTAAGAAAGATAATGCCGATGTAAGATATTACATGGCCAAAAGCTTAATGGAGACGGGTAAGCATGCTGACGCTATTACACATTTGGATAGTGCGCTTAGCTTATCCCCGAAGAAGAAGGACAGGGTAATATTTGCCAAAGCAGAATCTTTAGAAAAATTAGGAAAGAATACTGAGGCAGTAGCTGCTTATAAGCTGATCAAAGGTGCAAAGTATAAAAAGACAGCAGATTACAAAATTTCAACTCTGAAATAGTCTTCTGGTAGATAATAATAACTAGACCCATCTCCATGTAGGAGCATGGGTCTTTTATTTAGTTTTTTTATCTCGTTTACTTACTTAGTGCAGATCTAACGCAGTGTATTTAATTTAACTCCTTGATATCGATAGAGAAATAACATTGATCAAGGAAATGGGGTAGGCGCAGATTTTCTCATTATTCTCACTATAAGCATGTTTTCGGAGAGATGTGGCTATTGAGTCCTACCCTCTAAAAGCTGCTAAGCAAATGCAGGTGAAACCTTAATCACTTTGGAACCAGCCTCATAGCTATAAAAGCCTTCCATTGATTTTCGACCCAATTTTCCCGCCGTGACCATATTCACGAGTAGGGGACACGGGGCGTATTTAGGCTGCCCAAAACCATCTTGTAGAACTCTAAGAATAGCCAAACATACATCAAGTCCAATAAAATCAGCTAATTGAAGCGGTCCCATCAAGTGAGCCATGCCAAGCTTCATAACGGTGTCTATTTCCTTTACTCCAGCCACGCCTTCGTGCAGAGCATGTATGGCTTCGTTAATCATGGGCAGCAAGATTCTATTAGCAACAAATCCTGGGTAATCATTCACTTCCACGGGTACCTTACCGATGGCTTTACTCAGATCCATGATTTGGGCTGTGACCCGATCACTAGTGCTGTAGCCTCTGATCACTTCGATCAGCTTCATGATGGGGACTGGATTCATGAAGTGCATACCGATGACCTGCTCCGGCCTTTTGGTAGTTGCTGCTATCTCCGTAATTGAGATTGAAGAAGTATTAGTGGCGAGTATAGCTTCTTGAGGAGCGTGCGCATCGATGTCTGCAAAGATCCTGCACTTTAAATCGATATTCTCGGTGGCTGCCTCCACGACTAAGTCAGCCCTTCCGACACCTGCTGGCAGATCTGATGAGGTTTTAATTAAGGCAAGAGTCTCAGATTTTACCGCCGCAGTAATTTTTTCCTTACTGATCATCCTGTCTAAATTTTTCTCAATGGTTGCCATAGCCTTTTCTAACGCTTCTGTAGAAATGTCGATTAAGGTGACTTCATGGCCCGCCATAGCGAAAACGTGCGCTATTCCATTTCCCATGGTGCCAGCTCCGATAACTGAAACATTCTTCATATTTAAAACTTTTACGACAAAGATAATTTACTTCTCTCATCATACAGGCAAATACGTGTCCCGATACCGTAATTGACAGTGGTCAATCGAAACAACTGGACCTGCTATATAGAAAATTACTGTTCTTATACTGGCGCATAAATAAAAGCTTATATTGTCAGGATGCACGATCTATCGGGTCGCAACAAGATCAAGGCTATACTAATTTTGATCATAGCTGGAGAGTCTATCTTCTTTTTACCCTTTGTCATTCCACGGCTGTTCAGACCTACATTGTTGTCGTTTTTCGAAATCACTAATTTAGAATTGGGCAGTTACTTCTCTGCTTATGGCATCGTCGCAGTAGGCGCATATCTTTTAGGCGGTCCGCTGGCGGATAGATTCCCAGCATCTAAGCTCATGAGCACGGCTCTGCTCGGAACTGGACTTGGTGGTGTCATCTTATTATTATATCCGTCGAAACACACCTTATTATATTTATATCCTTACTGGGGATTGACAACTATACTCTTGTTTTGGGCATCACTGTTGAGAGCGACTAGAATAATTGGTGGGACAGATCAGCAAGGTCTCATGTTTGGCTTGCTGGATGGTGGAAGAGGCTTATTTGCGGCTGTAGTGGGGACAGTAGGCGTCTGGCTGTTCTCCATATTCGTAGAAGGAGATATAAATAATATAGCAGATGCTGACCGAAATCAGGCTTTTCTGAAGATGATGACCATTATCTCGTCCTTTGTATTTGTAGCTGCTTTGTTAGTCTTTATTGCATTAAGACAGTTTGACCACGTAGAGAGTGAGGTAGCTCCTGAGAAGATTAATGGTAAAGATCTAATTAGAGTCGCTAAGATCCCATCAGTCTGGCTACAATCTATCATTATTATCTGCGCTTATTGTGGATATAAGGTCACTGACGATTTTTCTTTGCTGGCTCAGGATGTGTTAGGGTATAATGAAGTCCAAGCGGCAGGGATCAGCACCATGACTTTCTGGGTGAGGCCGATAGCTGCTGTGAGCGTAGGACTGATGGCAGATAGGGTGGGCTCTTCGAGGATGCTGATGGTCTGCTTCCTACTGATGATCATGGGTAGTGGAAGCATCGCATTTTTCAGCGAGCTCTCTGCTATTACATCAATTATCATAAGTTCAATCATCCTGACGGCCATCGCTATTTATGCTATGAGAGGCCTTTATTTTGCCATCATGGACGAGGCTCAGATTCCTATCTCCTTCACAGGGACTGCCATCGGTCTGGCGTCCATCATTGGGTTTCTTCCCGATATATTCATGGGACCCATCATGGGATATTTGCTAGACCGTTCACCAGGGTACGCTGGTCACCAGGATCTATTTATGATGATGGTGGGTATTTCGGTAATCGGTTTGATGGCTTCATTCAGTTTCTCTTTATGATCGTCTTCTATTGGTGATACCACTTGCTGACTGGCTAAAGCAGTGAGGTACTTACCGTACACATATCCCACCTTATCAGACTCGATGTCTCTCACCTGATACCAGTGGTAGTAGAGCCCGTCCTGCACAAACAAAAATCTCTGTGGCATCTCCTGGAGTACTTCCATTGGCGCATCTAAATACAAGATTCCTAAGCGCTCCGCATCCAGTGAAGGCTCAGTACGGAAGTTGACACCATTATAATTGATGATATGACTTGCTGACTGAGCTGATAAACTTAGTACAATCAAGAAATACTGGCATACAAAAAGTATTTGTTTCATAAAGCTGAATTTTATTTGGTGAACAATTAGATTGGTGGTGTTCACTTTTTTTGCTTCAGCTTAAAGTCAGTGGGGGCTGGTCACGCCCCCCTGACACGCTCAGCGATCAGCTGGTGTAGTCATCCGTGATGCTCTGCAGCTTCATCAATGCCTGCCCCAACTCTTGCAGTGATTCGTTGATGTTCTTCATGTATTCCTCCAGATGTTGGAGCCCATTCAGATTCTTCAAGATCACATCTCGCTGGGCGCTCACTTCCAGCAGGTCCACCATAACTGCTGTGGTGATGGCGCTTTCCTCAATCACATCAAGAAATTCCTCAATATTATCCCTATCATAAAAAACACTTTTTAATGTTTCTTTATAGTCTTTTAAGAAATCTGAATATGGTATAGTAGATAAATCAGTAGTAATCATATGGATGTTTTAATTCTATCGCTCAATTAAATATTCGAACATAGAACAAATGATTTTGTTGCTGCAATTTAAATATAAAAATTAGAGATTGCCTAACCAACTTGAATATATTACCAGAAACGTCTAAATGATACATTGAGCTTATTCTCGTTTGACAGATCTAATTCTTTAAAGTAATGTCATTTAATCAATAATCTATTATGTCTTACTTTTTAATAGAATCCCAAAGCACTTCTATAACGTGCACTGCTCTCTTACCTGTACCATCCAAAATTTGATGTCGACAACTTGTACCACTAGCAGCAATTATTGTTTCTTTTGTTGCTTGCCTAACATTTGGGAAT
>ENA-ORXR01000071-ORXR01000071.1-marine-metagenome-genome-assembly--contig:-NODE-71-length-152602-cov-11.208589_pt1 | contig 152602 bp, 148 predicted proteins | sample MGYA00237866_ERZ511479 | MGnify/ENA metagenome assembly ERZ511479 | reverse complement strand
GCGCTACCAGCTCCCGCCCCGGGCCCGTTCAACAGCGGATCAAATCGCGGCGCGGCGCAATTTATCCTTTTTCGTTATGTTTCGTATTCTAGTATCTGGATTGCCGATTCCTTGATCAACAGAGCCATCGGTTTCTGCCTAAATTTCGACTGGCTCCGAAGCGCAGGGAGGGCGGCGTCAAAACGCCACCACTACCTCTGGCATTCTTAAGCACCAATTCTGGTAGTTTCCATCGACATTGGCTTTGATCAGGCTATGCGCTACGCTGCCTTTATTCGTTTTACTTTCAAATGCTCCTTCTCCTGCATTGCTTGCCACAGGTCGAATTGCATTTGTTGATCGAGCCAACTTTCTGCAGTGGTGTCGAACGCTCGCGATAGCCTTAGCGCCATCGAAGGGCTGATGCCGGCACGGCCATTTATTATAGATGACAGAGTCTTACGGGTTACGCCAAGAGCGTCAGCGGCAGCGGTGATTGTCAAGCCAAGCGGCTCGATCCAGCCTTCTTTAAGGACTTCTCCAGGATGTGGGGGGTTGTGCATCATCGTCTTGCGCCTTCAGTGATAGTCCTCGTAGTCCACGACATGAACATCGGGTCCGTCGAACATGAACGTGACACGCCAGTTCTTGTTGACCCTGACACTCCAGGTGCCCTTGCGTCGACCTTTCAACTCATGAAGGAAGAAGCCGGGGGCGTCCATGTCCTTTGGCAATCGCGAGACGTTTAGCCGGGCCAGAAGCAATCGGATCCGAGAGGCATGTTGAGCATTGATTCCTGCTGTTGAACCCGTTTCGAAGAAGCGTCTGAGTCCTCTGTGCTTGAAGCTCTTGATCACCTAGCGATTGTACCACGTAACGACACGCGTTACAATCAGTGGTCTAGTGATTGATAGTACCAATCCGAACTAAATGCTAGGAAGTTCCAAGATGTTTAGCTTCGAAACATAACTACTAAGCATTTATCCTACGTGCGCAGCATGTCGGATAAATGCAGTTGGACTCAGCCGCCCTGCAGGTTCTGGGTCGACGCCTTTATGGGAATTGTATTGCTGGCACCTTAGCTCGGTGCGCCAGGAGATTGCGTCCGTGTGTCGTGACCCTGTTGGATTGGATCATTATTGAGCCTGCCATGCTGTTTCTCATGCCTGGTTTCTCCCACGAACCGTTGCATTTCTCGCGGAACTCGCGTGTTGCTCCATACCATAACGCAGACCGAGCTTCGCAGCATCGGCCTGAGCGGGTTTCTGTCATCGGTCTCTCGGGGTTTTCGAGTCGTCAGCCCTCCGTCAGTCGACGTGGTTCCATACGGTGGCGGGTTCGCAAGATACCGTCGCGACAGACCGGACAGCTTCGTTCCACCTCGTAGTCCGTAGGTTGATCCCTCTTACTCGCTTTGATTCGAACAGATTCGGCATCGCTGCCGCAGGGTTTCGCTGTGTTCAGTGCGGTTCGAATCTGCCGAAGGCGCTGTCGGCGACAACGATTCGCCAGAAACCCGTAGTGGCGTATCCGCATCAATCCCTTTGGCAGAACGTGTAACAAGTAGCGTCGGATGAACTCACCAGTTTCGAGTGTCAAGGTGCGGCGAGCACCGTCGTTCGCGTAGTCCTTCACCCGGAAGCTGACATGGCTGTTGTCGGCCTTGACGATGCGCTCGTCGCTGATCGCGATCCGGTGGCTGTAACGCCCGAGGTAGTCGACGACCTGTTCGGCACGCCCGGGACAGGGCTTCGAGTAGACAACCCACTCGGATTGCATCAGGTGTTCGAGGAGAGCGTCGATTTCCCCTTCTCGCGTGACGCGATGCAGCTCGCCTTTGTTCGCCGCTTGTCGCAGCGCTCCGACAAACGCACCGCGAAACCGGCGCGAAAGGGCACGGACCGGAAACAGATAGTGGCTCGTCGCCGGATGCCATCTTCCTTCCGCGCCAAGTGCGCCGCCCGGCACCAGGCAATGCAAGTGCACGTGGCGCGTGAGCGCTTCTCCCCACGTGTGCAACACGGCGCTCATGCCCATCTGTCCGTCAAGACGCTTCGGATCGGAGCCGAAGGCGTCAAGCGTCATCCACGCACAACGGAACAGCGTCCGGTAGATGACCTCGGGATGGAGTCCTACCCAGCCGTTCAGGGCGCTCGGCAGCGTGAACACGACATGATGGTAGGTCACCGGCAGGACATCGGCTCGCTGTCGTTCACGCCACGCGAGCGATTGCTGCCGTTGGCACTTCGGACAATGGCGATCACGACAACTATGGTGGTGCGTCTCTCGGTGATCGCACTGATCACAGCCCCACCGTAATCCGCCGAGCGCTGCCGTCCGGCAGCTCGTGACGTGAGCGACCACCTGGCGCTCGCGCGGGTTGAGTCTGCCGATAGCGTGTCGTGTCAGAATCGATTGGAGATCGCAGCGCGGACCGTTCATGGCTCGATACCGAGTTCGGCCACCAGATCCACTTTGACGTCCGCGCCCGAGTCGTAATCCGACACCCAGTGCACGTAGTGCATCGTCGACTCGAGATTGCAATGGCCGAGCGAACGCTGAACCTTGTGGACCGACATGCCGGCCTCGAGCTGATGGGTCGCGTAAGCATGGCGCAGCGAGTGGATGCCGCCGGGTTTCTCGATACCCGCCTTTTCCTTGCACCGGTTATAGGTACGCTGAGCCGAACTGATGTGCAGCGGTCGCAATGTTCTGTCATTTGAAAACAGCCAGTCGCTTGGACGCCACTGCAACCAGTAGAGACGCAGCAGCACCAGCGTCGCCTCGGACAGCGCCACGTCACGGTCCTTGTTGCCCTTGCCCTGCTCGACGCGGAGCACGCGCCGTTTGCCGTCGATATTCCTCACGCGCAGTCTGACCAATTCGCTGACCCGCAGGCCGCAGCCGTAACAGATGCACAGCAGCGCACGATGCTTGAGGTTGTCCGTCGCCAGAACCAGCGAACGGACCTCCTCGGCGCTGAGCAATCCCGGCAACCGTTGCCCGCGCTTGGGTAGCACCACCTTGCTCATGGTTGTCGGTTGATCGAGCACCTTCTCGTACAGAAACCGCAACGCACCGTATTACACACGACACGACGATGGCGAGAGATTTCGCTCCCGCACGAGATACTCGAAATAAAGCGCTATATCCTCATCATTGGCCCTCTCGAGCGAACGATCATAAAAACGTGAGAACCTCGTGACGGCTTCGAGATAACTCTTATGGGTACGATCCGAAAAGCCTCGTTGACGCATGGCGTCAATCGTCTTCTGGCGCAAGGGTGACATGATTTACTCCTGATACAGACCGACAATGGTCTGTCAATCAGGAGATGCCCTCATCGCCACCGCGTAAAGTCAGGGGCGTAAAACTCGACTAAAGCGCAGTCACATCACACTGCCCCGCGAAGCGGTTTAGTTCAACAAGTATTAGCTCTAAACATTCATACTCAATAGGCCTGACACACTCGACTGGAAATACACCAGAGTGCAGCACCACTGAATAATACGCACACTTGCTACTCAATGCCACTGATTCGATTGATCGCCAACGTCCGCCGGTGGTCATTCATTCCATTGCTTCGAGTTCTGCGAGTACATCAGAACTTGTCACGAACGGCCCTCGCTGTGTGGCCTTGAGCAATTTCAACCACTACGACCTATGGCAATATCGCTGAATTCGTTTGAGTAACCTTGGGCGAAGATGTTGTACCAAAAGCGACCGCCAGCGACCCAATGTGGACTCCCCAGTTATCAGCTTGCGTGCTACACGAACGAGGCATACGGTCACACACGTCGAGAGCGCGATGGAGAGATACTGATTCGATATGGCGTCAATTGCCAACCACTGGGTCGGCTGCACACACGGAGGCTCGGACTCGCCTCCGTGCGCATGATTAGCGCGGAGTCTATTTGATTCAAACTAAATTTCGAAACTGCAAAGCCGACGTCGATCTACCAGGACCATTCACGGACTGATCTACCCCCGACTTCGGCCGCTTTTTTGTATGGAGAATGCGCTATACGCTATCAATATCCTGCTTGCTGACAGAAACCTGGCAATGAGATGAGAGCGCGGCATCCTGCGGCGCTCTCCTTTCCTTCAACGACCAATATGCGAGGCGGTACTCCAGGAACACGCCAATACAGTCGGCAATTACCGTGAAAAAGCAACGCGCCCTAACAATTGCTCTGCGGTCGGGTCATTTTCGTGTAGGGCAGGTAAAGACTCTCTCGATAATAACTCGCCTTACCCTTCCCGAGCTGCACGCAGGTCGCTTTGCTCGGATACGCATGGCTCGCAACACGAAGAATACCAAGCTCGGATGACTTCCAGTCCTGCGACTGGCCGGTCGGATTGTCGATCACGAAGTTGATCGCGCGCTGCAGCGCGGGCTGACCGTTCGCCGTTCCGTACTCGAAGAGTTCGTTGTCCATGTGCCGCCTGACCGCTTCGGCGTGATAGACGAGGCTTCGGATGGCGGCAATCTGATAGCCGTAGGCACCGTCCTTCTTGGCGAGAAAACTGCCATTGCAGCCGGTGGACCCTCTGCGCAGTTCATCGGGTATGCCGCCGTCGGCTTGTATGCCGAAGACATTACAGCGGGAATCGCCTTTCCATTTTGTGCTCATCATGTTGATCTGTGTTCCGAGGTGCGCATCTCTTGCTTCATGTGCGGAAAGAACCCGTTGTTCGGGATAAACCTCTTCGAGCTTCAGGCCGGTTCCCTGCAGGTAGTGGCCGATCGACCAGCTGGCAAGGGCGGCGGCGTTGCCCCAGTTGTTCTTCCGCGTGCGCGCTATCGCGGCCGTTGTCTTGTAAGGCACGTCGGCAAGCCAGCGTTGCAGCTTGTCCTTGTGGTAGGGGTTCCATCCGGGGTAGCGCTCCAACAGGATCGCGGCATCGATCATGAGTGGCAGGAAGAGACTCAGATCGAGCGCGCACTGATTCGCGCCGGTGTAATTCGCCGTGCCGTCTACTTCGTTGAAGCCGCTCGAGCCCGCGAAACTCATCAGCAGGCTGCGGGCCTGCTTGGCGAATACCCCTTCGCCCGTCAGATTGTAGGCGAGTGCCTTCGCGTAGATTCGATGCGCGCTTTGCGTCAGGATATGTTCGGTCCTCGAGTCATCGAGCCGAACACAGCGCTTGCTACCGCTGTTGTTCCGTACGGTTCCGAAGCGTTTGCCAACCCAGCCGTAAGGCCAGCTTTCCTCGGCATCCGAGATGATTCGGTTGGCGAGATCTCGTTCGGGTTGTACTCCTTTGCGGGCAAGTTTCGCGATCTCGGCGACCTCGCTTCCGGATATCACGAAGCCATCCCCCTTCTTGGGATCAGCGGTCGCTAAGGTACTGGAGGCGCCAAGTGTCAGGGCGATGGCAACGCGGGTAAGGACTCTCATTGCGATACGGCTCTTGTCATTGATTCGGGTGTCCCGGCAGACGGCTCCTTGCATCGAGTAAGGCAACGGGCAAGAGAGGTCAGACGACGAGCCTCGCGGGGAGACTCGCTCTGGCCGACTCCGGCGTTCCGGGGACGAACACGCGGCTATCGCGTGCCGAATCAGCGCAGCAATAAATGTGACAAACATCGTGTTGACGCCGCTTTCAGAGGGCGTCGACCATTGCGATCCGGACGGGCTGGCGGTCACTTTGTGCAGCGCCGGCAGTGGTCGAGTGCTCGGCTACCGGAGATTCACTGGAAGCCCTTCATCAGGCGCGGTCTTGGCGAACGTGTTGAGAAAAGCTAGTCCGACCCCACCGCCCCAGTTGCTACTCCGCCCGCCACTCCAAGATAGCGCTCAGACAATTCGCTCGACAGATTGCCGAAAGCTCCGGTCCAGACGGTCGCACCGCGGGAGAGCACGACAGCGCGATCAGCAATCGCCGCAAGCTCGCGCGAGCTCTTGTCGATGATCAGAAGCGCAAGCCCGCTCGCTTGTCTGAGCTGTCCGAGCACCTGCCAGATTTCCTGGCGGACAATCGGTGCCAGCCCTTCGGTGGCCTCGTCGAGGATGAGCAGGCGCGGGTTGGTCATCAGCGCTCGACCGATGGCGACCATCTGCTGCTCACCGCCGGAGAGCGAAGCAGCGGCCTGATCGCGTCGCTCGGCGAGGCGCGGGAACAGGGCCTCGACGGTCTCGAGCGTCCACTCGCCATCGCGGGCAGCGACGACGAGATTCTCGCGAACGGTCAGGTTTGGAAAGCACCGTCGGCCTTCCGGCACCAGTCCGATGCCCAGCCGGGCGATGCGGAACGACTTCATCGCCTTGAGCGATTGACCGTCAATGCGAATATCGCCACCGCCGATCGGCAACAGGCCGCAGATCGTCTTGACCGTCGTTGTCTTGCCCGCCCCGTTGCGCCCCATCAGGGCAACGGTTTCACCGGCGTCGAGGCTGAGACTGACATCGAACAGAACCTGTGAGCGACCGTAGACGGCCACCAGATGCTCGACGTCGAGCGTGCTCACGCGACGCCAGGTCCTTGTCGACGTGCATCTTCATCAGCAGGCTGATTGGAAGCGCGACCGGACAAGTCAGGTCCTTCACCGAGGTAGGACTCGCGCACCTGTCGGTTGCGGCGAATCTCGTCGACGTTGCCGCTCGCGATGAGTTCACCATTGACCATGACTGACAGCCGATCGGCCAGGGCGAACACGGCGTCCATGTCGTGCTCGACAAGGAGGATGGGTGCGCGTTGCTTCAGTTCGCCAAGCAGTCCGATCATTTCGTCGGCGGCCTCGGCGCCCATGCCGGCGAGCGGTTCGTCGAGCAGGAAGACCGCGGGCTTCAGGGCCAGCGCCATGGCGAGTTCGAGCCGACGTCGCTCGCCATGCGAGAGGCTGCTGGCGGGTACCTGCAGCCGAGTCGTCAGGCCGAGTTGGTCCGCAAACTCGCGAGTTTCAATCCGCAAGCCTGACACACGCTGCCATGGCACGAGCAGAGACCTGGCCAGCCCGTGACGACCCACAAGGGCGAGCGCGAGATTTTCCTCGGCCGTCGCCTCCGGGATGACTTCCGATACCTGAAAGCTGCGGCCAAGTCCGCGCCGGGTGCGCTCGATCGTGTCGAGATGGGTGACGTCTTCATCGCCGAGCATGATTCGTCCGCTGTCGAGCGACAGTGAGCCTGCGACAATCGCGACCAAGGTCGACTTGCCTGCGCCGTTCGGGCCGATCAGGGCATGGATCTCGCCCGCCTGAACGTCGAGCGATATCTCGCTGCAGGCCACGACGGAGCCGAAGCGGCGCGAGACCTTGTCGATGGAAAGCGCAGGCGGTCTCATGTCGAGTCACGCGGCGACAACCGCTTGGAGATTCGTTCGATACCGCCAAGCAGCCCGCCGCGGGCGAACAGCACGATGAGCAACAACAGGAGCCCGAGCCAGACATGCCAGTGGTCGCCCAAGCCGCTGAAGAGGCCGCTGAACAGGCCACCGAACAAACGACTCGGCAGACCACCGAGCAGATGCTCCAGCAGGACGAAGCCGACGGCACCCACCACCGGTCCGAAAAGCCGGCCGACACCACCGAGAATCACGAAGACCATGATCTCCCCGCTGGTCTGCCAGCTCAGCATCGACGGACTCACGAAGCGGTTCAGATCGGCGAAGAGCGCACCGGCAAGCCCGGTGATCATGCCGGACAGTACGAACGCCGTCAGTTTCAACCGATAGGGATCGAGGCCCACGGCACGCACTCTTGCGGGCGATTGGCGGGCGGCGTCGAGTGCCAGCCCGAACGGCGAGGCGCGGAGTCGTGTGCATAGGGCGAGGGCGATGCCAAGTAGTGCGAAGCAGATCAGAAAGAAGGTCAGGGGTTGCAGTGTATCGAGCCCCGGGAATTCGTTCCGCACGTAGATCGTCAGACCGTCCTCACCGCCGTAGCGGCGCCAGCCAATGGCGAACTGGTACAACATCTGTGCAAATGCCAGGGTGATCATGATGAAATAGACACCGCTGGTGCGGAGTGAAAACGCACCGATGACCAGGGCGGCAAGGCCACTGAAGATCAGTGCAGTCAGCCAGATGACCGGCATCTGATTGCTGCCGGGCAGGCCTGCCAGGAGGGGCGCGCCGTCCTGGGCGTGACTCGCCAGTACGCCCATGCTGTAGCCGCCGATGCCGAAGAAGGCCGCATGGCCGAGACTGACCAGCCCGCCCCAGCCCAGAGCCAGGTTCAGGCCGACGCCTGCCAGCGCGAGAATCGCCGCGCGAGTGGCGAGTGTGATGATGAAGGGTTCTTCGGCAAAATGCGCGTACAACGCGACGACGGCGAGGCTGAGAAAGATCGTCAGGCCTGGCAGGTGGCCGCTCGCCAGGCGCCTGGCGACGGTCATCGTCGCTGCTCGAGCGCGCGGCCGAACAGGCCGTTCGGTCTGACGATCAGCACCATCGCCATGAGTATGTAGACAAGCATGGAGGCGAGCGTCGCGCCGTAGGAGGTACTGCTCGACGGAATGAGCGGGTCAATGAGGCCGGGGAGCAGGGCTCGGCCGAGTGTATCGGTCAGGCCGACGAGCAGCGCGCCGGCGAAGGCGCCCTTGATCGAGCCGATGCCGCCGATGACGATGACCACGAAGGCGAGAATCAGCATCGGCTCGCCCATGCCGACCTGCACGGACTGCAGCGTCCCGACCAGTGCGCCGGCGAGTCCTGCAAGCGCGGCACCGAGTGCGAAGACAAGCGTGTAAAGCTTGTCGATGTCGACCCCGAGCACCGCCACCATGTCACGATCACTCTGTCCGGCGCGAATGCGCATGCCGGTGCGGGTTCGTTCGACCAGCAGGTACAAGCCCAGGGCCACGGCGATGCCGACGCCGATCAGGGTCAGGCGATAGAGCGGGTATTGCAGTCCGCCGGGCAGCATCACCGGTCCGGATAGCCAGTCCGGCTTGTCGAGATAGAGCGGGAAGTCGCCGAATACCCAGCGGGTGCCTTCGGAGAAGACGAGAATCAGCGCGAAGGTGGCGAGCACCTGTTCGAGATGATCGCGCGCATACAGTCGGCGCATGACGAGCAGTTCGATGACGATGCCCGCCACCGCGGCAGCCAGCATGCTCGCGAGCAGGCCGAGCATGAACGATCCGCTGACCGCACTCGTCCATGCGGCAGCAAAGGCACCGATCATGTAGAGCGAGCCATGCGCCAGGTTGATCAGGCCCATGACACCGAACACCAATGTCAGGCCGGCGGCCACCAGGAACAGCATGACGCCGAGCTGAATTCCATTCAGCATCTGCTCGGCCAGAAGTGCCGTGGTCACGCTAGCGTATCGAAACAGACGAGGCACTCATTGCGGGATGACCTTCGCTCACGCACTTTCTCCACGATCACGTCGGCGGTCTTGCGCTGAACGAGCAGGAAAAAACCAAGCCTGACACTGGCTCGACATGGCGCACTACATCGAGCATTCGCCCGCATAGGCGTCGCTGTGACCGGCAATGGCCACATCGATCATCTTGTTGGTGATGACACCGTCTTCCTCGATGACTTCGCGCACGTACAGATCCTGGACGGGATGGTGGTTGCTGCCGAACGAGAAATTGCCGCGTACGGAGTCGAAGTCGGCGGTGGCGAGGGCGGCTCTGAACGCATCCTTGTCGCCGATGGATGCCGTCTCGAGCGCACTGATCAACAAGTTGGCCGTGTCGAAGCCCTGGCTTGCATACAGCGACGGCAAGCGACCGTAGGCTGCTTCGAAGTCGGTGACGAAGGCCTTGTTGACAGTGTTGTCGAGGTCCTTGTTCCACTGCGAGGTGTTGCGAACGCCGAGTGCGGCATCGCCGACGGCGGCCAGGATCGTCTGGTCGAAGCTGAAGGCCGGGCCGACCAACGGCAGGTCGATGCCGCTGTCGGCGAACTGCTTGAGAAAGGCGATGCCCATGCCGCCGGGCAGGAAGAAGAAGACGCTGTCGGCGTCGGAGGCGCGAATGTTGGCTAGCTCGGCGGCGTAGTCGGTCTGCCCGAGCGTAGTCAGTGTCTCGCCGGCGAGCGTCCCTTCGTAGCGGCGCTTGTAACCAGTCAGTGCATCGACACCGGCGGGGTAGTTCGGCGCCAGGATGAAGCTGTTCCCGTAGCCTGCCGTGTTGGCGTAGGCACCTGCCGCTTCATGCAGTGCATCGTTCTGCCACGCCACCGCGAAGTAGTTCTCGTGACACTTCGCTCCCGCCAGAGCAGAAGGGCCGGCGTTGGCCGAGAGGTAGAAGACGCCTTGGGCAGTCGCCGAAGGCACCACGGCCATCGCGATGTTCGAGAAGACGATGCCGGTCATGACATCCACCTTGTCGGACTGCAGCATGCGATCGGCCGTCTGCACGGCGATGTCGGGCTTGCGTTGATCGTCCTCGACGATCACCTCGATGTCGTCACGCCCGGACTGCTCGACAGCAAGCAGGAAGCCGTCCCGAATATCGACGCCAAGTCCGGCACCGCCACCGGACAGGGTCGAGAGCAAGCCAACCTTGAGGGGCTCATCCTGAGCACTGGCCTGCGGTGCGGCGGTGGCGATAAACAGGCCGCTGACCAGTGAGGTCGCAAGCACCGCGGGGGCAGTGTGGGTCGGTAGCATTCGCATCGGTATTCCCTTTTCCTTTTATTCGATTGTACCGAGCGATCACCAGACAGGACAGCCGACGGCGGTGATCGTTTGCCAGGACGGGCCGCGTTATCGGAACGTGCCGCGATATAATGCACGACAGCGGCGCAGGCCTTGCTTTCACGCTTGTGCCAATGACTCGACAGGGGGTTCTGATGGCCGGAGGGTGGTCGCGCGACGGCGCGGTGCAGGATCAGATCGACGCCAGTGTCGCCGATGCTGTCGAGCGTGCCCGGGCGAAACTGTCGGCGGGCGCGAGCTTGAGCCACTGCGAGGACTGCGATGCGCCGATTCCCGAAGCGCGGCGGCTCGCCGTGCCCGGTGTGACACGCTGCGTGAATTGCCAGTCGGTCGCCGACGAGCAGGACAAGGCAGAAGGCGGTTTCAACCGACGCGGCAGCAAGGACAGTCAGTTGCGTTAGCCAGGCAGGCCGTCGTCGAATGAGTCTCAAAGCGCTGCCTCGGCGTCATCAAGGTGAGGCGCAAGCTGCCGGCGCGAGCAGGTACAGCGGCTACCAGTAACTCAGCGCCCCGCGATACATGTTTTCCAGATCCACCTGATTCGAGTCACGCGGTGCGTTGCCGATCGCGCGCGTCTGGCGAAATGACGAGGCGGCGAGGGCATCGATGTGCGACTCGTCGAAACCGACGCCTGTGAGGCCATTCGGCATGCCGGTGCGTCGCATCAGTTCGATGAGACGCCTGGCCAGCACTTCACCGGCATCGTCCGGCGTGGCGCCCTTGGCATCGGCACCGAGGAAGGCTGCGCCCTCGAGATGTCGTGCAGGCTCAGCCTCGGCGGTATAGCGGAAGATGGAGGGTGCATTGACGATGACGCTGATACCGTGCGGAATGAACGGTGTCGGCATGGTGTAGCCGGTGGTAGTGATGTCCTTCATCAAGTGCGTGATGCCGTAGGAGAGTGCATGCGGCAGGTGCGTGCCCGCATTGCCGAAGGCGATACCGGCAAGTGATGCGGCCCACATCAGGTTATCGCGTGCCTCCCGGTCCGACGCATCGGCAACGCCACGTTCGAGGTAGCGCCCGACGATCTGCATCGCTTCACGCGAACCGACCTCGCTGAACGGATTGGCGCCCTGGACGTACTGTCGGGAGGCGGGCTCGGCTACCTTGGCGTGTTGCGTATAGGCGCGCGCCGTCCAGCACTCGAGCGCATGGCAGCAGAGGTCGAATCCGGTGCTCGCAACAACGTTCGCGGGCAGGCTGTCGCAGCACGCGGGGTCGACGATGGCCTCGTCCGGCAGCAGGTGCGGGCTTGCGATGACGAACTTGGTATCGAGCCGATTGATGCGCAGCACCGTTATCGAGGTGCACTCGGAACCCGTGCCGGAGGTGGTCGGACAGGCGATATGCGGGAGCACCGGGCCAGGTACCGGCTTGCCGTTGCCGATCGGTTTGGCGAAGTAGTCGATGCAGTCGCCGCCCCAGGTCGCAAGCAGGAGGGCTGCCTTGGCGGTGTCCATGACGGAGCCACCGCCGACGGATACCACGCCATCGAACGCGCTGTCACGGAGGAAGCGTGCACCCCGATCGACACTGTCGTCGTCCGGCTCGACACGGATGTCCGTGAAGACTGCGACCTCGATCTGTTGACCGGTCAGCGATTCGAGAGCCGTCGCAACCAGTTCGCCCTCCGCGAGCATCGCGTCCGTGAACAGGGCGACTCGCTGCAGACCGCGCGCCGCAGCACGCTGCCCTACCTCAGCAAGTGAACCGCGGCCAAAGGTGAGGCGCGGCATCGCGACCGTGAAGGTGTCGGCTCCACCCGTCGTCGGCGTGTAGTACTGGCACCCCATGCCTCGCGCCCCCAGCCTTGCTCAGCTGTCCTTGCGGCTCAGTATCGCCAGCCCCTTGAGCAGGTTCAGCGCTTCGAACAGTTGGTAGTCGTCATAGACCAGTGTGTCCCCGGTCTGCTCGGGATCGCCCGCGGCCCCTTCTTCCGAGTCGGCTTCCGAAGTGGCTTCCTCATCCTCGGAGGACGTGTTGGTCAAGGCGCCACGCAGGCTCGATTCGGTCAGCGGACTAAATTCCTCGTCCTCGCCGTCGGGTCGACTGACGGTTTCTGCCCGGGTCAGGATGTCCGGTTCGATGCCGAGGGCCTGAATCGAGCGGCCGTTGGGAGTGTAGTAGCGCGATGTGGTGAGCTTGACCGCACCACCGGCTGGCAGGTCCTGGATGGTCTGCACGGAGCCCTTGCCGAAGGTCTTGGTGCCGAGAACCACGGCACGTCCGTGATCCTGCATGGCGCCCGCGACGATCTCGGAAGCCGAGGCAGAACCGCCGTTGACCAGCACGACCAACGGCGCGCCGTCGAGAATGTCGCCGCTGGTGGCGTCGTAGCGAAGTTGCGAGTCATCCTCGCGCCCGTCGGTGTAGACGATCATGCCGTCTTCCAGAAAAGCGTCGGAAACTCCGACAGCACCCGACAGCACACCGCCCGGGTTGTTGCGCAAATCGAGAACCAGCCCGCTCAGGGTGCCGCCGGCTTCCTCCTTCATGCCGCGAATCGCCTTCAGCATGTCGGTAGAGGTCTTGGTCTGGAAGTTCGAGATGCGCACATAGCCGTAGTTGTCGTCGAGCATGCGGTTACGCACGCTGGTCGTCTTGATGACGGCGCGTTTGATGTCGATCGTCAAGGGCTTGTCTTCGCCTTCGCGAATGACGGTGAGACGCAGATTGCTGCCGGGCTTGCCGCGCATCAGCTTGACGGCATCGTTCAGGGACAGTCCCTTGACCGGGGTATCGTCGAGCCGAATGATCAGGTCACCGGTGAGCATGCCGGCCTTGGCGGCGGGCGTGTCGTCGATCGGGGCGACAACCCTGACAAAACCGTCTTCCATGCCGACCTCGATGCCGAGACCGCCGAACTCGCCTGTGGTACCGATGCGCAATTCGCTGTATTCCTCGGCGTTGAGGTAAGCGCTGTGCGGGTCGAGACCGTTGAGCATGCCGCGGATGGCGTACTCGAGCAGTTCGTCGTCGGACACCTCCTCGACGTAGTCATTCTTGATGCGCTCGAAGACATCGGAGAAGGTGCGCATCTCTTCGAGCGGCAGTGCATCCGTACCGTCCTTCTTCGCGAGCACTCCCTGGCCCAGGGTCAGCGATCCGCCGACGGCGGCGCCGAGCAGAACCAGCATTGCCGAGCGTGTCTTCACAGTCATCCAGTCATACTCCGGAGTGAGGCGGTGCGAACGTCGTGTCACGAACTGATACGTACCGACGGGGGTTGTCGACCGTTGGCAAGCCTCGCCAGCGGAACATCGGTCTGTCTAGTCTAGCGGAATGGCGGCACTGGACATCCCGGGCTGTCACGACTCGCCGTTCAATGCCCGGTCGACCGGGTCCTTTTCAGCAACGAGCCACGCTTTCGGATCGACCGGCTTCGCATTCTCGCGAATTTCGAAATACAGCCCACCGGTGCTTTGACCGTCGAACTCACCGGCGGTTTCATGACCACTCGTTGCAATTGTCGAACCGGACTCGACCCATTCACCAACGGTACGTGTCAGCGTCCGGTTATGACCGTAGAGCGTCATGAAATTGTCACCATGGTCGATAATCACCAGCAGACCGAAGCCGCTCAAACGCTCCGCGTAGACGACCTCGCCATCGGCAATGGTGCGCACTGGTGACCCCTCCGGTGCCGCCAGCAGGAGGCCGGTCCATTGCAGCTTGCCGACCGACTTGGTATCGCCGTATTCGGCGAGGATGGTGCCGTCGACCGGCATCGCATAGCGGCCCTTGCCGGCAGCGAAATAACCGGATGAGGACGATTGCGAGGCCTCGATCTCGTCCATCAGGGCTTGCAGGCGATCGCGATCGGCGCGGAGTTCGGCAACGCTGCGTCGCTTCGCCTGCAAATCCGAGTCGACGGCGCTCAGTTGCTCGGCACCCCTGGCGCGACTGGCCAGGTGCTCATCACGCTGAGTGCCCGCCTTGCGCTGGATGTACTCGAGCCAGTTGCGGTCTTTCAAAGCACGCGCCTGCGCCGCCTCGAGGCGGGCGAGCTGGCGAGTCTGCGCCGCGATGGCTTCGTTCTGTGCCGCGATCAGGTAAGTCGAATACACCCCGAGGCGATCGACCAGAGCGGGGTCTTCATGGCGCAGCAACACGCGCAAGCCAGTGCTCGCTTGAGTTCTCTGCATGGCTTGCAAGGCTTCGGCAAGCTGCGCATGGCGCTCACCGATATCGGCAACGGCCTCGGCGAGCGTGGTATCGACGGCATCGAGTTGTCGATCGAAGGCGCTGATATCGTCGGCAAGACCCGCAATCCGTTGCTCGCGTTCGCCGACTCGCTCGTCGGCCTCGACCAGCGCGGCTTCGAGCGTCGCCCGCTGCACCTGGCCTTCGATGATCGCGGCTTCGAGTGCCTCGAGCCTGCTGGCGGCCGCGTCAACCTGCCGCTCGACTTCCTCAAGGCCAGGATTGTCGCTACCCGGGTCATCGCGACTCGAGCTTTCCTCGGCGAAACCGACGGCAGGCGCCGTGACGAGCGTCGCGGCGGACACCAAGGCCATGCCGAGGAGGGTGATAAGGTTCATGCAAAGATTGTAGCGGTCAGGGCGGCGGTCACACCGCCAAAGGTGCCGCTCTGCGGATGCAGCTCTACAGCAAGCCGCTCTACGGTATCTCCTCGAACGGTACCTTGCCCTTGCGGTGGCGAAGCCAATTCAGCGAGGCGAACACGTTGGGTTGCCTCGCGACGCGCCGTACAAGGAGATGCTTGCCGGGAAAATGACAGAGCGTCAGGCCGAGCAACAGCGCGACAATGCCGGGACCCGGTGTGACGAGCATGACGATACCGAACAGGACGAAAACAGCGCCGACGAGGTTTCTGACCATGGACAGCGCCAGCGCGAGAGCCCCCGTCGATCGCCTTTCCGGCGCGATCGACGAGAAATAGTCACGCGGCAGCTGTGCGACCAGCCAGGGCGTCGCCAGCACCGATACGAATACGAGCAGCACGGAAATCGCGCTCATCACGGCCAGCATAATCGCGTGCTCGGAAAACCAGTTCAGGGTAGCGGCGAGCACGGTGTCCGGACAGCGTGATGACGGGGAGCGGAGTGTAAGGCAATGCCTGCTGGCGCAAGGGCCGCTTTCACGCAAGGGCCGCCTTCAATCGACGCTCTCCTCGTCCCGCCAGTTGATCTCGGCTGCTGTCCAGCGGTTCACGATGACGTGGCGCAATCGTTCCGGCATGCGCGAGCGTGTCGCCGACAGGGGTATCCGGCCGGACATGATCTCGGCGTGACGCTGTGGGTAGCGGGGCTTTCGATCCGCATCGGCATAGCCACTGGGATAGAGCGATGCGCCAAGCTCGCCATACTTGTCGGTAGCGCCGACGGTGTGCAGCAATTCGTGGGCGATGACGATGTTGTTCTGGCCATTTTGTGCAGGCCTCGCGTAGGCATGGACGAGACCGAGTAGCCCCTTCTTCATGCCGAGTGAATGGGCGAGTGGCTGGCCGTCCACGCCCTGGTGATACACGACGAAGACTCTGACCCGCGTCAGCGAGGAGCGCTTCGTTTCTCTGTCTGGCGTGTTGCGCCAGGCCCAGTAGCGAAACTGCAGGCTCCAGAGCGCGCTTTCGATGAAGGAGGCCTGAGTAGCGAGGGCTGGCGGTTGACCGTCGATGCGCGGCCCGAGCGTGACCTCGAATGGTTGAGTGAGCGCGAGCGAGTGTCGGGCGGCCTCGCGTCGTCCCCAGGCGTCGATCACGTCGAAGTCCGCCATCGACAAGTTCTCGATATAGCGTGAGGTGGCCGCCTGGCCATCGCCATTCAGCGGAAAGAGGATAACCTCGAGCGGCTGATTCCAGGCGCGTGAGTAGACGTGCTGGTGAGCGCTGACAAGGATCACCGCGAGCAGACAGGCCAGCAGCACCGCTATGCGCAGGTGGACGAATCGAGGTAAGGCCATGGGTCGGGAAGAAGCCCGCTGCTGAGGTACTCTTGAGAGCTTGGCGACCGCGGCCCGGTCGAGCTTGAGCCGGAGATACGGCATGCGCACCGACACTCCCGTGACCATCCAGCGAGCCGACTATCGCGAGTCGGCCTGGCGCCTGCCGCGCACCCGTCTGTATGTCGAACTGGCGCCTCTCGGTACGCGGGTGACGAGCACCTTGACGCTCGAACGTGTGCGCGACGAACCGCTCGTGCTCGACGGTGTCGATGCGTCGGGCGGTGCGTTGCGGCTGGAATCGATCGCGCTCGACGGGCGGCTGCTCGAGCCCGATGAGTACACCCACGACGAGGCGCGCTTGCGCATTACCAACCTGCCCGAGCAGGCTGAGCTTGTCATCGTCACGCACATTGATCCCGACACGAATACGGCGCTCGAAGGCCTGTACCGCTCGAGCGGGAACTTCTGTACGCAATGCGAAGCCGAGGGCTTCCGGAAGATCACCTTCTACCTTGACCGTCCCGATGTGCTGTCGCTCTTCGATGTCAGCATCGAGGCGCCGATCGATTCCTGTCCGGTGCTGTTGTCGAACGGCAACCTGGAAGGTGTTCAGGATCTCGGCAACGGACGCCACGTCGCCCACTGGCATGACCCGCACCCCAAGCCCTGTTATCTCTTCGCCCTGGTCGCCGGATCGCTCGAATGCATCGAGGATCGTTTCACGACATCCTCCGGTCGAGTTGTCGAACTGCGTGTGCATACCGAAGCGCACAACATCGGGAAATGCGCTTTCGCGATGGCGTCACTGAAGGCGGCGATGCGCTGGGACGAGCAGGTCTATGGCTTCGAGTACGACCTCGAACGCTTCAGCATCGTTGCCGTCGATGACTTCAACATGGGTGCGATGGAGAACAAGGGGCTGAACATCTTCAATTCGAAGTATGTTCTGGCCGCGAGTGATATTGCGACCGATACCGATTTCATGGGCATCGAAGCGGTCGTTGCCCACGAGTACTTTCACAACTGGACCGGCAACCGGATCACCTGCCGGGACTGGTTCCAGTTGAGCCTCAAGGAAGGCTTGACGGTGTTCCGCGACCAGTCCTTCACGAGTGACCGGCACTCGGCCACGGTCAAGCGCATCGAGGACGTCCGCTTGCTGCGGGCACGTCAATTTCCGGAAGATGCCGGCCCCATGGCGCATCCCATCCGACCCGACAGCTACATCGAGATAAACAACTTCTACACCCTGACCGTCTACGAGAAGGGTGCGGAGGTCATTCGCATGCTGAAGACGCTGCTCGGTGACGACGCCTGGCGCGCGGGCATGGCGCTCTATGTCGAGCGACATGACGGCACTGCTGCCACCTGTGACGACTTCATCGATGTCATGGAAACCGCGTCCGGAGTCGATCTTGCGCAGTTTCGTCGCTGGTATTCGACGGCGGGAACACCGGAGCTCTTTGTCGACGAGCACCACGATGCGGCTCGACAACGCCTGACCCTGACGGTACGCCAGCACCTGCCCGACACGCTCGGGCAGGACGGAAAGCCTCCCTTGCACATTCCCCTGCACGTTGGCCTGCTCGATGCGAGCGGCACCGATCTGCCGGTGTCGATCGGCCGGCCGGTCGCGAGCGGTGGCACGGTGCTCGATGTGTGTGACACGGAGCAGCAATTCGTCTTCGAGAATGTCGAAGCGCCGCCGATCGTGTCGCTGCTTCGTGGCTTCTCGGCACCGGTACGGCTGCACCAGGAACTCGATGACGCGACGCTTGCGTTCCTGATGGCGAAAGACACCGACCGCTTCAATCGCTGGGAGGCCGGCCAGCGACTGGTCACGCGCGTCATCGACCGGCTCGAGGCCGGTGGTGCTTTGGTCGACACTCTGGGCGACACCCTGCCAGAGGCCTGGCTTGCCTGTCTGCAGGATGAATCACTCGAGCCGGCATTTCGGGCGGAAGTATTGCAACTGCCGTCGCTCGATACTCTGGCGGAACAACGCAAAGTCATCGATATCCACGCTTTGCATGCGGCCCGAGAGCAACTGCAGCGGGGCCTTGCCGAGCGATGTCGGCCTGAGTTGCTGGCCCTGGCCAGCGTACCGTCGATGCCGATGGATCCGGCCCGGCCTGCCTCGTTCGGCGAGCGCCGGCTCGCCAACGCCGCCCTGGCGCTGCTCGGCACGCTTGACGATGACGCTATCGAGCCGTTGGTGGTGTCACGTTTCCAGGATGCCCAGAACATGACCGACCGCATCGCTGCCCTGCAACTGCTCTGTCACGGCACGAGCGCGGCGCGTGACGACGCCCTGGCAAGCTTTCACGAAAACTGGCAGGCGCATCGTCTCGTCATCGACAAGTGGTACGCGGTGCAGGCGATGAGCGAGCGGACAGCCGTCATCGACGATGTACTGGCCTTGAGCCAGTCGGTCGGTTTCGAGCTGAACAACCCCAACCGGGTGCGCGCGCTGATCGCGAGTTTCGGGTTCTCGAATCCGGTGGGGTTTCATGCCGCGAACGGCCGCGGGCATCGGCTGCTCGCCGACAAGGTCATCGAGCTCGACACGATCAATCCGCAGATTGCGGCACGTCTGGTCGCGCCGCTCGGGCGCTGGTCGCGCTTCTCTGAGCCGCAGGCCTCATCGATGCGCGGCGAGCTCGAGCGGATTCGTGACAGTGGCACGCTGTCGCCGGATGTCTTCGAGCTGGTGGCGAGGAGTCTCGAGGTCGACCATTCAGGCGGAACTTCTCCGGCTTGATTTCAGTCTCTCGGACGCGCGGAAAAAGGCGACTGTTCGATGAGATTGGCGGGAGAATGTCAACAAACGTTGCACTCGTGTGAACAACGATGACGATCCCATGCTGCAACCCTGGCTCTGTCACGCTGCGTGCTAGCTTCCGGCAGGAAGGCTGCCGCGCAGTGGCGGGGCCGTAGTTGCAGTGAGGAAGAGCAGATGGAAGACCGTCAGCAAGGCACCGTCAAGTGGTTCGACAACGCCAAGGGGTATGGGTTCATCATCAGCCCGGCGGGAGACGATGTATTCGTCCACTACCGTGTTATCGAAGGGGAAGGTTACCGCTCCCTGAACGAAGGCCAGCAAGTCGAGTTCATCGCTATCCAGAGCGAGAAGGGTTGGCAGGCAACCGAGGTAGCGCCGGTCTGAATCGAGCATGGGCGGCGCGGTTTGCGCGGCCCGGCTTGCGTGGCCAAAGCAGTGCGACCAACGCTGCCCGGCCCGGCCAGCACAATTCTCTCCGCGCGACGCCGCCGCGCGTCTTTGCACGGAAATCACGTATTGCCTGCCCATCGCGACGGGCATGGTTCACCGCGTGCATGATCGGGGAACCCCGCCACGCTCGCCTGCCCTGAATGCCGTCTGTGAACCAGTTCTCGCTGCTCCGTCAGCGACGCTTCGCTCCGTACTTCATCACCCAGCTTCTCGGCGCGTTCAACGACAACGTCTACAAGAACGCATTGGTTGCGCTCGTGGCGTTTGCCGCCGTCGGCAAGACGACGCTCGAAGGGGGGGCGTCGGGCAGTAACGATGGTCTCGTCATTAATCTGGCGGCCGGTCTCTTCATCCTCCCGTTCTATCTGTTCTCGGCCTACGCGGGGCAGTTGGCGGACAAGTACGAACGCTCGATGTTGATCCGCCGGGTGAAGCTCGCCGAGATCGGCATCATGGCACTCGGCGTCGCGGCCTTCGCCCTGGGCAGCGTGAGCCTGCTCATCGCTATCCTGTTCCTGATGGGCACCCAGTCGGCATTCTTCGGACCGTTGAAGTACGCGATCCTGCCGCAGCACCTCGATGATACTGAACTGGTCGGCGGCAACGGCCTGGTCGAACTCGGCACCTTCCTCGCGATACTTGCCGGCACGATCGCCGGCACGCAGCTGATCGCCAAGGCCTCCGGCGGCAGTGTCCTGCCGGTCAGCGTGGTGCTGATCGGAGTAGCGGTTGCAGGCTTCGCCGCGAGCCGGCACATACCCTCGGCACCACCCGGTGATCCCACGCTCAAGCTGCATTTCGCACCGCTCGGCGGCGCTTGGGCACTGGTTCGCGAGACCGCGCGGGAGCGGGTGATCTTCCAGTCGATTCTCGGCATCAGCTGGTTCTGGTTAATGGGCGCAACCTATCTCGCCCAGTTTCCGGTGTTTGCGCGCGACGTGCTCGGCGGCAATGTCGATGTCTTCACCTTGCTTCTCGGCACATTCTCGCTCGGCATCGGGCTGGGTTCCGCCTTGTGCGAGCGGCTCTCGCACCGTCGTGTGGAGATCGGTCTCGTGCCGTTCGGAGCGGCGGGTATTACGGTGTTCGCCGTTGATCTCGTGTTAGCGATACCGGCAGCCCCGTTTGGTGAAGCACTGACGGTTGCCGCCTTCTTCGCTGCTGATGGCAGCCTGCGCATCCTTCTCGATATCGCGCTGATCGGCATGTTCGGTGGTCTCTACATCGTGCCTTTGTACGCTCTTATCCAGCAGCGCTCCGATCCCTCGAGACTGTCGCGCGCCATTGCCTGCAACAACATCATGAACGCGCTGTTCATGGTGCTCTCGGCCGTCTTTGCCCTGGCGCTCATCGGCGCCGGCGCGTCGATCGCGCAGCTCTTCCTCGTCGTGGCTGCAGGCAATGCGCTGGTGGCCGCCTGGATCTTCCGGCTGGTGCCCGAGTTTCTGATGCGCTTCGTCATCTGGTTGCTCATCCACACGCTCTACCGGGTACGAGTGAACGGGCTGTGTAACGTGCCAGAGAAGGGAGCGGCGATCCTCGTCTGCAATCATGTGAGCTTCGTCGACGCGTTGATCATCGGCGGCACCATTCGCCGACCGGTACGCTTTGTCGTCTACCACGGCATCTACAAGCTGCCCTTGCTCAAATTCGTGTTTCGCACCGCAGGTGCCATACCGATCGCGCCACGCCGTGAGGATGCCGCGCTGTACGAGCGTGCCTTCAGCGAGATGCGTCAGGCACTCGACAACGGCGATCTCCTCTGCCTGTTTCCCGAGGGTGGAATTACGCGCAGCGGCGAGCTCGAATCGTTCAGACCCGGCATTCTCACCGTCCTTGAAACCCATCCGGTTCCGGTCGTGCCGATGGCGCTTGCGGGACTCTGGGGCAGTCTGTTCAGTCGTCAAGGCGGTCGCGCACTCTTGAAGCGACCCAAGCGCCTGTTCGCGCGGCTGCGGCTGTCTATCGGCGAACCTGTGTCGGCATCCGAGGTGACGCTGCAGGCGCTAGAGACCCAGGTGCTCGAGTTGCGCGGAGAGTTGCGCTGAAGCGTCTGCGCATGAATGTCTGCGCATGAATGTCAATGTCTGCGCATGAATGTCTACTTACGAATGTCTGCGTATGAACGTTTGCATATGGCGTTTGCAGATGACGATTGCACATGACGTTCGCTCATGATGTTCGCTCATGTTGTTCGCGAATCACGTCTGCTGATAACGGTTAGTTCACGACGACGAGTACGGGGTCACCAGCGCGAGGGCACGGCGCTTGCGTCGTCCGAACACGGGCGACGGTGCCCTTGTCACGGATCATGGCAATCATGAGCGACGCGATCGACACCAACCAGTTACTCGTCCAGTTGCAAAGCATGGCCCGCGAAGCGGGCATACCGGTGCGGTCCGATTCCGGTGCAGCGGCAGCGGCTCGACAGAGCGGCGTGGTCTTTACCGAGGTATTGCGCAACTCGCTTGAAGGTGTCAATTCACGGAGTCAGGAATCGCGCGCGCTGGTCGAATCGTTCGAGCTCGGTACGCCGGGTGTCGAACTGACCGATGTCATGGTGGCCGTGCAGAAGGCGCGGGTCTCTTTCGAAGCGTTGAGTCAGGTGCGCAACAAGATGATCGCCGCCTACAAGGACATCATGAGCATGCCGCTCTGATCGTCGCCGTTCGTTCGCATAGCGCAGCCGTTCACACATGAATGCATCCGACACCGCCGGCGGTCGACCGGTCTCCTCGTCGCCATCTCTGGATGTCGCCCTGAACGCCCTCGGCTCGCCTCGCTTCGGGGCGATGTTGACCATCGTCTCGGCAGCGGCCCTGGGGGCCGGCTTGATCGTCTGGAGTCTCAGACCGGAATTCGTGCCGATCGGGCAGCACGCCAGCGGTGAGGAGGCGGTCGCGATCGTCGGCGCACTCGATGCGGCGGGCGTCGACTATCGACTCGACAACGGTACCGGGCTTGTCATGGTGCCGCGTGATGCGCTGGCACGGGTGCGCATGAACCTTGCCGCTGCCGGCTTGGGTGAAGCGGACGCGGTCGGCCTCGAGATGCTCGGTGACGCGCCCTCGCTCGGCACCAGCCACTTCACGGAGACGGCCCGTTACCAGCATGCTCTGGAGACCGAGCTGGCGCGAACCATCGGCAGTTTGCATCACATCGAATCGGCCCGCGTGCACCTGGCGCTGCCGAAACAATCGGTCTTTGTCCGTGATCGCGGCTCTGCCTCGGCCTCGGTAACCCTGCGAGCCCGCGCGGGTCAGACGCTCGATGACGAGCAGGTGGCGGCCGTCGTCAATCTCGTCGCCGCGAGCATACCCTTGCTCGATAGCGGCGATGTTGCGGTGGTCGATCAGTTCGGCCGGCTGCTGACCCAAGGTGAGGACAGCGTCGGCGGCGCGTCACGCGAAGCCTTCGAACATGCCCGACGCCTGGAGAACCTCTATACCCAGCGCATCGAATCCTTGTTGACGCCGATCGTCGGCGAAGGACGGGTTCGTGCGAGTGTGACCGCTGAAGTCGACATGGCCTTGAGCGAGCAGACCGAGGAGGCCTTCGAGCCCGATCCGGGGCAGATGCGCAGCGAACAGACCGAGTCGCGTATCGGTGAACGCACGCAGGCAGCGGCGGGCGTCCCCGGCGCGTTGACCAATCAACCGCCGGCGGAAGGCTTCATCGACGAGGAGGGCAACGAAGCCGTTGCCAACGGTGACACCACACTCGACCGGAGTGAGAGTGCCGTAAGGAACTACGAGCTCGACAAGACCATAACCCATACCCAACGCGGGCCGGGCGCTGTCGTCCGCTTGTCGGCGGCTGTCATCATCGATGACAGCACGGCCACCGACGAGGAAGGTAATGTCGTCCGTACCCCCTTGACCGATGAGGTGCTGGCGGAATATATGGCGCTCGCTCGCGAGGCCATCGGTTTCGACGAAGCGCGTGGCGATACCGTGACTGTGACGAATCGGGCCTTCTTGCCCGTCGAAGAGTTGCCTGCAATCGAGCCGCTTCCCCTGTGGGAACAACCCTGGGTATGGTCCCTTGCCCGGCAGGTACTCGTTGGCCTTGCGGTATTGATGCTGGTGTTGCTGGTGATTCGTCCTGCGGTACGCCGTCTTGATCCCGTTCAGTCCAGACTTGCATTGGGTGCAGACGGTAGTGCCGTCGGCGAGGGAGATGAAGCCGAGGCCATGGCAAACGAGGGCACCGGCGCCTTGCCGAGCCCGGGCAGCATGGCGAGTGCATCGGCACCGGGCAAGCGTGATCCGGCGCTGGCGTCGCCGCCCGTAGTCTACGGTGACATTCTCAACATGGCCCGCGCGATGGCGGCTGAGGATCCGCAACGCGTCGCCAAGGTCGTGCGTGACTGGGTTGGCAAACCCTCGTGAGCGAAGAAGAGTCGACACCCGCGGAACCCGCCGCACTACCCGGACCCTCGCAGGCCGCGATCCTTCTGATGGCGCTGGGGGAGGAGGAGGCCGCCGGCGTGCTTCGCTTCATGGAGCCGTCTGAAGTACGCCTGCTCGGCGAGGCCATGGGCGTGATCGACGGTGTGTCCCAGGATCAGATCGGCGATACGCTCGACGCCTTCGTCGGCCGCATCCGGCACGAATCCTCGCTCGGTTTCGACTCCGCCGGCTGGTTTCGCTCGGCGCTCACCAAAGCGGTCGGGCCCGAGAAGGCGAGTGGCGTGCTGGCGCGCATGCCGGGACGTGAGCGCAGCGCGCTGTCGGCACTAAAGTGGATGGACGCCGGCGTCATTGCCCGCATCATGCGACATGAGCACCCGCAGACCATCGCCACGGTGTTGAGTCAGTTGCCGCCGACACAGGCGGGGGATGTACTGAACCGCCTGCCGAGCGAATGCCATGCCGATGTCATCATGCGGGTGTCGCGTCTCGATACGCTGCATCCGAGTGCCTTGGTGGAACTCGACGAGATCATCCAGCAGCTCTTTGCCGAGGATGCGGAGGTGGAACTCTCTGCTGTCGGGGGTGTGCAGAGCGCTTCTGAAATTCTCAATGGTGTGTCGAAGGATGCCGAATCCCGCATTCTAGGCAGTATCGATGTCGTCGACAGTGAACTCGCCGGTGCCCTGCGCGAAGGCATGTTCGTCTTCGAGAACCTCGCCGTCGTCGATGACCGTGGCATGCAGACGCTGCTGCGAGAGGTGCCGGGCGACGCCCTGATCCTCGCGCTGAAGGGTACGTCAGCCGGTCTGTCCGAGAAGATATTCAGGAACATGTCGACACGGGCGGCGGACATCCTGCGCGACGACCTGGCCGCCAAGGGTCCGGTCAGGTTGTCTGAGGTGGAAACGGCACAGCGCGAGATTCTGACCATCGCCCGTCGACTCGCCGACGAGAGTGTCATCGCCCTCGCTGGCAAGGGAGACGAGTATGTTTGAGTCGCTCGACGCCGAGAGTGCGCGCGAACTGAAGCGTTGGCAAGCGCCACGGCTCGATGCCCGTGTGGCGTCGATCGTCGATCGGCGACCAGTCGCCAGGGACGAGGCGGTGACTACGGACAAGCCCGCAGCGACGGAGGCCGGCTCGGCAGCGGTCACCACGGTGTCGGTCGAACAGGCCGCGCGGGCGTCGGCCGAGCTCGAGCAGCAACTTCGGCAACGCTACGATGCGGGCCGCGAAGCGGGGTTGCTGGAGGGTGCACTGGTAGCGCGCCGCGACGCCAACGAACGTTCCGCAGTCCTCTTGAATGCGCTGACGCGCGAGCGTGATCGTCGCGAGCACGAACTCGAGGATGAAGTGCTTGCGCTGTCGCAGGCCATGGCGCGCATGATACTGCGGCGCGAACTGGCCCATGACGCAGCACTCCTCCGCGATGTCGTTCGCGAAGCGCTCGAACGCATGCCACTGCTGGCCGAAGCACCCGTTGTTCATCTCCACCCTGCCGACGCCGACGCGATGACGCCGCTCCTCGTGGCAGACACGCCGGTGCGCATCGTGGCCGACGAATCATTGGGTCGGGGCGATTGCCGCATCGAGGCGGGGGCTTCCCTCGTCGACGCCGGTATCGATGCCTGGGTGGCGAGTCTGGCGTCCAACGAAGGCTGGCGCCAGGCCACCCCCGCGGCCACTAACGTGGCCTCCTGAGCATGCCGGCTCGTGTTGGCCAGCGTCTCGCAGCCTACCGTGATGGACTGCAACTACGTCCCCTGCCGGTCGACGGGCGACTTACCAAGCTGGTCGGATTGACGCTCGAGGCCGAAGGTTGCGAGGCCGCGATCGGCTCACGCTGTCTCATCAAGACCGACCCATCTGCGGGTTCGGGGCCTGGGCTCGCGCAGGCCATCGAGGCTGAGGTGGTCGGTTTCGAGCGCGGCCGGACCCTGTTGATGCCACTGGATACCGTCGCAGGGTTGAGTCCCGGAGCGCGTGTGCGTCCGCTTGGCCGTAGCGGTCGATTTCCGTTCGGCCCGGGGCTTGTCGGTCGCGTCATCGATGGTGCCGGGCTGCCGCTCGACGATCGTGGATCGCTGCTCGGCTGTGCCACGGCGGCACTCGACGAAACACGTTTAGAGCCGCTGTCCCGCGGCGCGGTTCGCGAGCCCTTCGATGTCGGCGTCCGTGCCATCAACGGCTTGTTGACGCTGGGCCGTGGGCAACGCGTCGGCCTGTTCGCCGGCAGTGGCATCGGCAAGAGTTCGCTGCTCGGCATGATGTCGCGCTATTCGAGCGCGGATGTGACGGTGATCGCGATGGTCGGCGAGCGCGGCCGGGAGGTGCGTGACTTCGTTCGCGACACGCTCGGCCCCGAGGGGCTCGCGCACGCCGTGGTGGTGGCCGAGCCTGCGGATCGTCCACCGCTTGCCCGACTGCAGGGCGCACTATTGGCAACCGCCATCGCCGAAGGCTTCCGGGATGCCGGGCAGGATGTGCTCCTGTTGATGGATTCGCTCACCCGGGTAGCCCAGGCCCAGCGCGAGATCGGGCTCGCCACCGGCGAACCGCCGACGGCGAAGGGCTATCCGCCGTCGGTGTTCGCCACCTTGCCGGCACTCGTCGAACGCGCCGGTGCCCTCCGCGATCGGGGCTCCATCACGGCCGTGTACACCGTACTGGCCGAAGGCGATGATCCCAATGATCCGATCGTCGACGCCGCGCGTGCCGTACTCGACGGACACATCGTGCTTGATCGCGCCCTGGCGGATGCGGCGCACTGGCCTGCCATTGACATCGGCGCATCGGTCAGTCGAACCCGTGACAACGTGACCGACGCTGACTGGCAAGCGGCGATGCGGCGCTGCCTGCGCCTCGCCGCCGCCTATCGTGCACAGGAAGACATGATTCGGGTCGGCCTCTATCAGAGCGGTACCGACCCTTTGCTTGACGAGGCCATTCGCCTGTGGCCGCATCTCGAACGCTTTTTGCAGCAACGCTCCACCCAGCGTGTGAGCCTGTCTGTCGCCCGCGCGGAACTGCTCGCGCTCCTGGAAACGTCGACTGCGCACGTTCCATAACCGTTAAACGGCGGTTCATCCCTGTGGTCGGGCGCTGGCGCGCCGACAACCCTTGCATGATGCAAGTCACTCTTTCCGCATGAAGGCCTCGCGTACGGCGGCATTGCTGTCGCTGACCGATGCCCATGTCCGGCGCAAGCGCCAGGCGCTGCAGGCCGCGCGCGGAGAAGTGCAGCAGCTGAAGAGTCAGCGCGTGGCCGTGACCCAACATCTCAAGCGCTATCAGAACGCTGCCAACGCCGACGCGAGCACCGCCCTTCCCGGCGCCTTGCATCTGCAGCACAGGTTTCGGCTCGGCCTGACCCGTCACGTCAGGCAGATCGACGCGTTGATCGATGCAGCCGAAGAACGCCTCGCACAGGTCGCGACAAGCTGTCGAAGAGCGCAGGCCCGGCACCTCGCTTTACAAGCCGTGCATCGGCGAACCGTTGTGGCCGACACGCTCGCGAGCGAACGCCAGGAACGTCGTCGCGACGATGAGTGGGTGCGTAGCCTCTCAGCCCGTCGCCGCCCAGCCAGCCCGTCGATCCCGTCCAGGCACGCGTCAGGCCACGCATCAGGCCACGCATCAGGCCGCCACACCGATAACGTTCAGAGAGTTGACCGATGAGCACAACGATCGAGCCCCGACCGCGAGCGATGCCCGGCGATGGTGCCGAGGGTCTGATGCCCCTCCATCCGCTCAACGGCTGCTGCTCTCCGAATGGCGCTTCCGGCAAGGGTTCGCGGACGTTCGGCACCCATCTGCAGCAGGCGATCGACAAGACACCGTCGTCGCAGGCGACTACACCCGGCGACAGCAGCGGCGTGACGCCCGCTGATTCGGCGTCGGCCGGATCAACCGTTCGCGCCGGTGACGCGACACCTGTCGGTGACAACAATGGCCCGGAGGTGGCGGCAACCTCGGACTCGTCGGCTGCGGCATCGCCCGCGGGCCCGGGTACGCCGGATTCGTCCGAAGACCAGCTCGAACTCGTCGATGCGACGCGCTTGTCGAGTGAGTCTGTCGTCGAGACGCTTGTCGGTGACGACGAGATGGATGCGCCGAGTACCGGACTTGCAACGATCGTCAAGGAAGACGACGCGACCGATGACAAAGCTCCATTGAATACAGAGAGTGAGCCCGTCGACGCGGCCGTAACGCCCGCGTCGAACTCATCGACAGCAGCAGAGGCCGGTGCACCTGGCGCGCCCCTGTCGACAGCGCCCGTGGACGAGCTCGAGCCGACGATGGCGGTGGGTGAGGAGCGTGTTACCGATGACGCTGGACGCGTCACGCTCGACGCGAGCGCTGACCGCGAGACGCAGCCACTGTTCGACGGTGAGCTTGCCGCAGCGGGTGAAAACAAGTCACTGCCGGTCTCGACCGATCTGGTCGAGCAGCGCGAGCTACCGACAGCGTCGGCGGTTCGAGCTGAACATGCGGATCGCGGTGAGCGTGCTCACCCGGAGGGCGCTCGATCATTCGGGGACGTTCTTGTAGTACAGCAAGCACGGACTGCGACCAAGCAACAGGCGGCGGTGGCCGATGCCTCACGGCCGACCGACTCGGTAGCAATCGCCGCCGCGACTCCTGCGTCCGGCGTCAGAGTCGATCTGCTTCAAGAGGGTCGACCCGGAGCACGTGCTGCCGGCGCGGTAGCACTGCCGTCGTCCGCGGGCAGCGTGTCGAGCGATGGCATGCCGACGCTGGACGAAGCTGAACGACCCGGTACACCGGGCGATGCTCGCGCGGCCGTGCAGCCGTCAGGTGTCGCGACTGATGTGGCCGTGAGCACAGGTGAGGACGGCGATTCTCTCGTGACCGTCGCGACCTTGCGCCGTGAATCGGCAGCGGCGGCCCCGCCGGGCACCGTTCAGTCAAGCATTGCTCAGTCTGGTGACGCAGCCGGGAAATCGCGTGTCGACCCTTTGGCGTTCATGACCTCATCACGAAGTGGCCGCGCGTCCGTCGACGGTTTGATGGCCGAGTCTTCTGCCGATGCGCGGTCGACGCCGAGTGCGGTCACATCGGCCTCGGCACCGGCCTTCGGTGCTCGGCTCGAATCTCTGCTGCCCATGTCGATCGCGCCGCGAAGCATACCGCTCGAGGCCGGAACGACGGTCCCCGGAGCGGCTCAGGGCAGCAACGGAGCGGGTGCCGCCGAACTGGCTGACGGTGTGCGCTGGACGATTAGCGAAGGCCGAGGACTGGCGTGGTTGAACGTATCACCCGCAGGCCTCGGACCGGTTTCCATTCGCGTCAGTGTCGAATCCGAGCAGGTCACGGTCGCGATTGCCGCGAGCCATCCGGCGGCTCGCGACGCGCTCGAATCCCTGGTGCCGCGTCTGCGCGAGCAACTGCTGGCGGACGGCCATGCCGAAGTGCATGTCGATATCTCGAATGGTGGTGATTATCGGCAAGAGGCCTCGGCCGATGACCGGGGAGATGCCCGATCGGGCACGGGACATGCGATGGACGGGACAGACGACAAAGGTTCGTCGTCCGCTAGCGGCGATACCGCGAATACCTTCCGCGGACCTGGCGTACAGACGTCAGATCGCGCACTGATCGATGCATGGGCATGAGCCTGGCGTTAAACGGAAAACCAGACCCTGATGAAGAAGATGATATTCGCGGGTGCCGGTGTGCTGGCACTGATGGGTGTGGCGATAGCGAGTTCGGTCTTCGTCATGATGAAGTTCAGCCCCGCCCCCACAGCGGTGATGGGTGATCCGGCCGCGGCGATGCCGATGAAAAAGTCGGAAATGGATATCCTCTATCACCATGTTCAGCCCGAGTTCGTCGTCAACCTGCCCGGTGGCCGTAATCGCTTCCTGATGGTGGAGATGTCCATTGCCACCGATGACCAGAAGGCGATCGATGTCATCGACGAGCATCAGCCCGAGCTTCGCAACGATCTGCTCATGCTGCTCGGCGAACAGGACCCGACATCGCTCGCCGGCAACGAGGGCAAACTCGCGTTGCGCAGTGAAGCGGCCGCGGTCGTCGATGGGCTGGTCGAACGCCACTATGCGCCGGGCCGTATCCGCGACGTCTATCTCACTCGTTTCGTCATTCAGTAAGGCAAGGTCGATGAGCGAAGCGGACGCCCGGACGGTGGCACGACAGTCGAGTGCGAAGATGTACGATTTCGTGCATCCAGGTCATCGGCTCGAGGCTGACTGGCCGGTTCTCGAGACGGTGCATCAACGCTTCGTCAGTGCCTTGTCGACGCGCTTGACCGAACGTTTTCATCTGCCTTTGAGCTGCGATATCGCACCGACGCGACGTACCCGCTATCGCGATTTCGTGGCCGCGCTCGACGGCCATGCTCTCGTGCACGAATATTCACTCGGTCCGTTGCCGGGGGTTGCCTTGCTCTCTATCGAGGCGGGCTTCGTGCCGGCGCTGGTCGATGGCTGGTTCGGTGGTACACCCGGCCTGCAGGCGAATCAGGCCTTGGCTGTAAATGAAGATGCGCAGACCGATGGAGAGTCCGATGAGGCGTCTGCCGGCGAGCGTGACGAGAACGACGCGACCGCCACAGCGGACGACGGTGCAAATGACGACGGCGTTCGTGCCTATGGCGACAGTGCGACAGACAATGCCGGTAACGAGACAGCGGAGGCGGATGCTGACGTGACGCCTGCAGGGCTTCCTGCACACCGCCCCGTCGGACTGCATTCCGCGACCGAGCGTCGCGCACTGGGCTACGTGCTCGATACGGTGTCGGCGACCCTGGCTGAAGCCTGGACCGGCATCGCCACGTTTTCCCCGGCGGTCGCCCGAAGCACGAGTGTCGAGCGGCTGGCACGCGGTGGCTACGGCGACGTGATGGTCGAGTGCCCGTTCACGCTCACCCCGTTCGGGCTGTCGTTTGCCGGTTGCCTGACGTTTTCGGCCGCCACGCTCGAGCCGTTCAGTAACGCCCTTGCACGCGAGGATCATTCGCACCCGGTGCGCGATGCCGGCTTTCGTGGTGCACTCGGCCGGGAACTGCTCGGCTGTGAACTCGAACTGCACGGTGTGCTCGCCGAGACGCGCATCACGCTCGCCGAGTTGATGGCCATGAAGCCGGGCGATTTCATTCCCTTGCGAGACGTGCAGAACGTCTCGTTCCAGTCTCAGAGCATGCCCCTGTTCGACGCCCGCGTGGGCAAGTCGAACGGTCGCGTTTCAGCCAGCCTGTCGCGCTGGCATCTCCCTACCCGGTCCTGAAAAAATGGCACAGGAAAATACAGCTTCGTTACTCGATCCTTTGCCAGAGGGGCAGGGCGCAGACGGCGCGACCGACGCGGGCGCTCGCGTCGCGGCATCGCCACTCGGCGACGAGGCGTCCGGCCTGCACACGCCCGCAGCCTCAGACTCTGATGGACACACGTCGGGTCTGGATGCAGCGTCCGCTGGCGACTTCTCGACGGCCGGTGTGGGTGCAGGCCCATTGGCCGGAGGGATCGCCGACGTTGCCGTTCTCGGCAACATACCCGTCAAGCTTTCGATGGAGATCGGTCGCACCTCGATCACGATTGCGGAGTTGCTCAGTCTCGGCAAGGGCTCGGTTGTCGAGTTGCAACGAATGGCCGACGAGCCGCTCGATATCCTGGTCAACGGAACACTGGTCGCCCATGGTGAGGCGGTCCTTGTCGGCGAGCGCTTCGGTATCCGCTTGACGGACGTGATCAGTGCAAAGGAGCGACTCGGCAAGGTGGTCTGAATGGCCGGGTAACAGGTGGACCGACGTTACTTGTGAGCACCGCGGCACAGTTCCGGCAAGCAAGTGTTTCCCGATATGGAAATGCTCATGCCCTTCCGTCATTTCACCGCTTCGCGGCTGATCGCCTGCCTGTTGGTGTTCATCTTCACCGGCGGACCCCTCGGCGCTGATACTCGAGAGGATCGCCTCACGGCCGCAACGCCGCTCGTGGCCAACACCGACGTCACGCCCGAGTCTCCGCTGGTCGATTCGTCGGGTGTCACGGTGGGTAGCCCGACGGCCATGATCGGTACCCTGCTTCGACTGATCGCGGCGCTGGCCGTTGTCCTCGTGGCCTTCTGGGTATGTGCCCGCTTGATGCGCAGACTCGATACTTTCGGCCGTCAACGGGCGCAACACGGTCTTCGCATCGTCGCGACCTTGCCGATCGGTCAGCGCGAACGTGTGCTGGTCGTGCAGGCGGGTGACGAGCAGATTCTGCTTGGCGTCACCGCGCAGGCTATCGAGCGATTGCATGTCCTTGAGAAACCCCTGTCGACGACAGGCAGTGTGAAACTTGATGAAAAGACGGTTCCTGACGATGGGCAGGAGTTCCGTACCCGACTGAAGGCGGCCATGCAGCGTCGGGTTGGTGTCTCATGAGTGTGAGTGACAGCATTGCCTGCGGTGCGGGCTCGAGGCTGCACCCTTCCCGTCGGTTGTCTCATTCGTGGTATCGCGCGTTGCTCCGACGCCTGTTGCTGCGCGGATGTCCTTTCGGGCAGCTGTTCGGCCTGCTCGTGCTGTTCGTCATCGGCTCCACGCCTGCTTTGGCGCAACAGGGCTTGCAGGCGGTGACCGTCGAGACCACGCCAGGCGGTGGTCAGAGCTGGAGTGTCAGCCTGCAGGCTCTGGCGCTCATGACAAGCTTGACCCTACTGCCAGCCGTGGTTCTGATGATGACCGCCTTCACGCGCATCACGATCGTGCTCGGCATTCTGCGCACCGCGCTCGGTACCCAGCAGACACCCTCCAACCAGATACTGATCGGACTGGCGCTCTTCCTGACAGCCTTCATCATGCGCCCCGTCTTCGTTGAGGTCTACGAGAACGCGATCGCACCGTATCTCGATGAGCAGATCACGGCGGAAGTGGCACTGACCACGGCGGTAGAACCGTTCCGGGCGTTCATGATCGCGCAGACGCGCGAGACGGATCTTGCCCTGTTCCTGTCGCTGTCCGGATCCCCGCCGGTGGCGAGTGCGGCCGACGTGTCACTGTGGGTGCTGTTGCCTTCGTTCGTGACCAGTGAACTGAAGACCGCGTTCCAGATCGGTTTTCTCCTGTTCGTGCCGTTCCTGATCATCGACCTTGTGGTCGCCAGCGTGTTGATGTCCATGGGCATGATGATGCTCTCGCCGCTGATCATCTCGCTGCCGTTCAAGCTGATGCTGTTCGTGCTCGTCGATGGCTGGAATCTGGTGCTCGGCACGCTTGCCGGCAGCTTCCACATCTGAGTCGTTCACATCCCGAGCTTTCACATCCCGAGCTTTCACATCCCAGGCTTTCACATCCGAGACTTTCACATTCGAGTATGGCGCCATGACACCGGAAACAGTCATCGATCTTGGCCGCGAGGCCATCTACGTGACCGTGCTGCTGGCTGCGCCCTTGTTACTGTCCGCGCTCGCCACAGGCTTGCTGGTGAGCCTGTTCCAGGCGGCGACGCAGATCAACGAGCAGACACTCAGCTTCATTCCCAAGTTGCTTGCCATGGTCGTTGCTCTGCTCTTGGCGGGCTCCTGGATGTTGACCCTGATCATCGACTATACGCGCGGCCTCATCACCGAGATCGTGCCGCGGCTCGTCGGCAATTGAACCCGTCGATATCGCGTTGAAGGACCACTAGATCCATGACGCCGCTGGTACTGGATGGCAGCTCGATCGGTACGCTCATCGCGAGTTTTCTGTGGCCCTTCTTCCGCTTGTCCGCCCTGTTTGCGGTCATGCCGGTGCTGGGTGGCGCGGAGGTGCCCATACGGGTAAGGGTCGGACTTGCCGTGGCCATCACGCTGCTGATCCTGCCGGTGATACCACCGGCCCCCGAAGTCGATGCCCTGTCTTTCGCGTCGCTGATCATCACCGCGCAGGAACTGATGATCGGTATCGCCATGGGTCTGATGATCAACGTGATATTCAATGCCGTCACGCTCGGTGGCGAGAGTGTCGCCATCACCATGGGTCTCGGCTTCGCCTTGATGAACGACCCGCAGAACGGTGTCTCGGTGCCGAGTGTCAGTCAGTTCTATCTGATCCTCGCGACGCTCCTGTTCCTGTCCCTCAATGGTCATCACGCAGCGCTCGAGCTGGTAGTTTCGAGTTTCGAGAGTCTGCCGGTCGGTGTGGCGCTCGGACCGGATGCAATGTGGCAGCTGGCCTCCTGGGGCGCCATCATGTTTCGGGGCGCCTTGAGTGTTGCCTTGCCGGCGCTTGCGGCCATGCTCACGGTCAACATCCTGATGGGCGTGATGACCCGGGCGGCACCGCAGATGAATATCTTCTCGGTCGGATTTCCGTTGACCATGACGGTCGGCTTCATCGCCATCGGCCTGACCCTGCCGTCATTCGGCGAGGGCTTCCAGGCACTGGTCGTCGAACTCTTCCGTGTGCTTCGTCAGCTAGTAGGTCTCTGACATGGCTGAGGGTCAGGACAGCGGTCAGGAACGCTCCCTTCCTGCCAGTGCGAAACGAATCGAGGATGCTCGCAAGAAAGGCGATGTTCCACGTTCGAGAGAAGTCGGCACCGCGTTGACACTGCTCGGTGGACTGGTTGCGCTCGCGCTGTTCGGTGGCCCGGGAAGCCAGATTTATCAGGACTTCGCGGTGCGCAGCTTTCGGATCGACCGGGCCTCGATGTTCGATGACTCGGCCATGGTCGAAGCCCTTCTCGACGCCGTCAAGGTTGCCCTCGGCATGCTCGCGCCATTCTTCATCGTGAGTATCGTGGCGGCGATCGCAGGCTCGGTCCTGCTGGGCGGATGGATTGTCAGCAGCAAGGGACTGATACCGGATTTCAAGCGCATGAGCCCCCTCAAGGGCCTGGGCCGGATGTTCGGCATGCAAGGGCTTGGCGAACTCGTCAAGGGTCTGTTGAAGGTCGTTCTGATTGGCGGGGTCGGTGCGTGGATGCTCGTCCTGAAGCTCGAAAACTATCTCGCGCTCGGTCGTACGCCACTCGAAGCGGCGTTGGTTGATGCGCTTCTACTGATCTTCGGCATGCTGCTGGTGTCGATCTTGCTGATTGCGTTCATCGGCGCCCTGGACATGCCCTGGCAGCGCTTCCAGCACGCCAAGAAGTTGCGCATGACCCACCAGGAAGTTCGTGAGGAAGCCAAGGAGACGCACGGCAATCCGGAGGTGAAGTCGAAGCTCAGGAACCTGCAACAGAGTGTTTCCCAGCGTCGCATGTTGCGCGACATGGTCGATGCCGATGTCGTCATCGTCAATCCGACGCACTATGCGGTGGCGCTGCGCTACGTGGCTGACGAGTCGGCTCCGGTGGTGCTCGCGAGCGGGGTCGATCACATGGCCTTGCGCATGCGCGAAATAGCCAAGACCAACAGCATAGTCATGTTCAGTGCACCGGCGCTTGCGCGTGCGTTGTACCGACACGCACCGATCGGCAGCGTCATTCCGACGGGACTCTACGTCGCCGTCGCGCAGGTGCTTGCCCATGTGTACCGAACACGGGCCGGAACGGCACACGGCTTCGTTCCTGCATCGCCTCCGGCAAACTCGGACTTGCCGATCCCGCGCGAGCTCCGTGATACCGACCCTGACGAAGACGCGAGATGAAGACATTGCTTCCGCTGATCCGAGAACTCCGCCCGAGCGGTCTCGGCGCACCTTTCCTGGTGCTGCTGATGCTGGTCATGATGGTGTTGCCGTTGCCGGCGCTCGGGCTCGACTTCCTGTTCACGTTCAATATCGCCCTGTCGTTGATCGTGCTGCTGGTGACCGTGTACACGCCAAGGCCACTGGACTTCTCCTCGTTTCCGACGGTCATCCTCGTGGCGACCATGCTGCGTCTGTCGTTGAACATCGCCTCGACCCGCGTGGTTCTACTTGAAGGTCACACCGGCACGGCGGCCGCCGGCCAGGTGATCGAGTCGTTCGGCGAGTTTGTCATCGGTGGCAACTATGCGGTCGGTTTCGTGGTCTTCGCGATTCTTGTCATCATCAACTTCGTGGTCGTCACGAAAGGTGCCGGCCGGGTGTCGGAAGTCAGCGCGCGCTTCGTCCTCGACGCCATGCCCGGCAAGCAGATGGCCATCGATGCCGACCTCAACGCCGGCATCGTCGATCAGGAAGAGGCGGGCCGGCGCCGCAGCGAGATCGCGCAGGAGGCTGATTTCCACGGTTCGATGGACGGCGCCAGCAAATTCGTCAAGGGGGACGCGATTGCCGGTCTGCTCATCCTGCTCATCAACATCATCGGCGGGCTCACCATCGGCATGGGCCAGCATGGGCTGTCCTTCGACGAGGCGGCGCGCAACTACGCGCTCCTGACCATCGGTGACGGACTGGTCGCACAGATACCCGCGCTGCTCTTGTCGATGGGTACCGCGGTGATCGTCACCCGCGTCTCATCGGCTGGTGACATGGGCGAGCAGATCACTTTCCAGTTGTTCAACGATCCCCGGTCGCTTGCCATCACGGCGGCACTCATCACGCTGCTCGGGATCGTACCCGGCATGCCGAACTTCGTCTTCCTGAGCCTGGGGCTCGGACTCGCAGGCTTTGCCTGGAAGCGCCATCGCAGTAGTACGGCGGTACCAGAACCTCTTGATGAAACGGCCACCGATGAACCGTCGCGTGAGCTTGGCTGGGACGATGTCCGCTCGACCGATCAGCTGGGACTGGAAGTCGGTTTCGGTCTCATTCCGCTGGTCGATGCTGCCCGTGGCGGCCGGCTGCCCGATCGCATTCGCGCGGTGCGTCGCAAGCTGACCGAAGAACTCGGCTTCCTGATTCCCGCTGTGCATATACGCGACAATCTCGAACTCGAGGCGAACCGCTATCGCATCACCTTCAGCGGGGTGACCGAAGGCGAAGCGGACATCTACCCGGATCGTGAGCTTGCCATCGGTACGGGGCTCGAGCAGGACGGTCTGCCCGGCATCGCCGCGCTCGATCCGGCCTATGGCATGGAAGCCCGCTGGATCGAACCTGCCCTTGCCGATCGTGCACGTGCTGCCGGCTACACCGTGGTCGATGCCGGTACCGTTGTCGCCACGCATCTCTCCAAGCTCGTTCAGGAGCGCGCTGGCGATCTGCTCGGACACGAGGAAGTGCAACAGCTGCTTGACGCACTCGGCAAGGACGCGCCGCGCCTGATCGAGGATCTGGTACCGAAGGCGCTGCCGCTTCCGACGGTGGTGCTGGTGTTGCAGAAGCTGCTCGAGGAGGGGGTACCGATACGCGACATCCGCACGATCGTCGAAACTCTCTCGCGTTCCGCTGGTGAGACCACCGATGCCGGTACCTTGACAGCGTATGTGCGGGTGGCGCTGCGTCGCCAGATTACCGGGCAATTGACCGCTTTCGCCAGTGTACTACCGGTCATCACGCTCGATGCCGAACTCGAGCAGCTCTGTCTGACCGCCTTCGAGAGCGAGAGCAACGGTGGTGTCGGTCTCGAGCCCGGTCTAGCCGAGCGCCTTTACGAATCACTTGGCGACAGTGTTCGCCGTCAGGACATCGACGGCGAACCTGCTGTGCTCCTGGTCAGTCCGCGGTTGCGACCCTGGCTTGCCGCCATGCTGCGCCAGACGATTCCGCTTCTGAAGGTGCTCGCCTACAACGAGATCGCTGAAAACAAGCGCATCAAGGTCATTGCCAACATCGGTGGACAGGAAGATCCACGCCAGCGCGTCGAGGCAGATGCTGCATGAGTGCTGCAGACGCTATCGATATGCAAGCACGTCCCTTCATCGTGCGCTCAAGGTAACTCCCGGATAACACGTGTCGTGCGAATGCGCACGCCCGTCGGGCGGCATGTCCCGTGCACTTCCCACAGTCTTGACAGAACCGCCGGGCATGCCCTGGCCCACCGCTCGGAAACTCACTATGCAATTGAGACGGTTCACGCACAATTCCACCGCCGGTGCGCTGGATGCTGTTCGCGCAGCGTTCGGAGCAGATGCCATCATTCTGTCCAATCGCCAGGTTGACGGCAAGGTCGAGATCATCGCGACCGGCACACTGGACGAGCATACCCTGGCCGCGGTAGGGGCGATGCAGGCATCGGAATCGAGGAAACCAACCGCAGAGGCGGTAGCCTCGGCGGTGCGTCCCCCACAGCCGGCTACACCGCCGCGGGCGAGCCAGCCCGAGCGAGCGCCGATCCAGCGGGAGGCCACACTCGACAGCCTGTCGCGAGATCTTGCCGCGCTTTCCGAGGAGGAAGCGCCTATGTCACTGCAGCCAGCCGGAACGACGGGTTCAGTTGCCATTGATGCAGAAGACCGCGACGGCGCAGGTGCGTCGGATTCCCGGTCCGATCAGGCGCCGCAGCATGCAGTCCGGTCACGTGATCAGACCGAACCGTCTGCCGACAAGCCGTCTGCGGACAACGAGGGCCAGAAGAGCGCCGGTCCGGCAGTCAACGCCACGACGTCGAACCCCTTGACGTCGCCGGGTGGAGATGAGGTGACGTTCGAGCGGCCGACGGAGGCTGCCAGCAGCGCGTCTTCCTCGAGCAAGGCCGCCGTTGACGATACAGCTGCCGTTGATGTCGACGCCCTCGAGCAGCGACTGGCGCTGGGCGAGCAACGTCGAGAGGAGCAGGCCACTCGAGTGGAATGTCGTCTGCGTCGGCTCGAAGTAAACCTCTGGGGCGAGACTGATCCGGTCAAGGCGGCACACCTGCGACAGCTTCTTCGCTTCGGTTTCGGCGCTGAAATAGCGGTGCGGCTGGTCGAGCGCCTGCCGCAGGACACTTCGGCCGACCTGGCCTTGCGCCGTTCGCTCGGCTTGATGAAATCGTCGCTGCCGATCGGCCATGACCGCACCGGCGAGGAACCGGGTGTGACCGTCCTGTCCGGTCCCGAAGGCGCTGGCAAGACGACCACGCTGGTCAAGCTTGCAACCGATCAGGTGCGCCGCGGCGGGGCCGATTCGCTGGTCATCATCGGTGCTGACAACCAGCGTATCGGCGCCTTCGAGATGCTGGAAGTGTATGGCCGCCTGCTCGGTGTACCCGTGGTGCGGGCGCGGGGCGCAAGCGAAATGGCGAGACTGCTCGAGGGCTTTGCACACAAGCCGCTGGTGCTGGTCGACCACGTCCCGCTCGAGCGCGATGACGCTTTGCCGTGGGGAACTGACCCTGCGCTCAGGCTGGAGACAGATGCTGGCCGGAAATGCCGCCATCTGCTGGTGTTGCCGACGACAATTGAAAGTCGTGTCTTCGAATCGCATCTCGCTGCCCAGGTCGGACACGGTGTCACCCATCTCGTACTGACGCAGCTCGACCGCGCCGCCCGTCCGGGAGGTTGCTTCGCGCCGCTTATTCGTCACCAGGTTCCGGTGGCCTACGTTTCGAAAGAAGCGCGTGTGCAGGAGTCGCTCGAGCGGGCCGATGCTGCACGCCTGGTTGCCATGGCCGTGAACGCGGGGGCGGGTACGCCGGCAAGTGTCGACGAGACGTGCCTGTCCACGTTGTTACAACCCCCCCGTCGTAAAGCCCCGAGAACGCCGGCGCCGACCGTCGACGTATCCGAGACGCGTCTCGGCCCGCCCTGGACCGAGGATGTCGTCGCGCATGCGAGATCGCCGCTGAGTACCGCCGGCGGTGAGCCATTGTTGGCCGTTGCCGCCCGCGTCGACACGGGGACCGATCCTGAGCTGTCGCATGAACCGCTGCGTGCAGGTAATGGAAACGTCGACCGCGCGGAGCATGCCCTGTGATTTCCCTTGCTGATTTCCTTGCCTTGAGTCTGGGCATCCTCTGTCTCATGTCGATCGGTGTCCTGGCGGTCATCGGTTGGCAACTGATGAAGAGCCAGCGCGAAACGCATCGTCGTGTCGTTGGTCTGTCGAGCGATTTGAAGGCTGTGACGAAGTTGCTCAGCAAGGACCTCGCCGCTGTGCGTAGCGACGGGTTCGTCAGACGTGATGCGCTGCGCGATCTCGACGCCAACCTGAAACGGCTGGCAGCCGATGTGGTGCAGCGTGAGGTCTATCGCGGTGGCGCACCGGATCACGCCGGTGTGGCTCATGCCGTACGTGACGCCGATGATGTCGCGCAGGCGGCCATCGACCACGGTCTGTCGCAGAGCGAAGTCGATCTGCTGGTGTCGCTGCACGGTATCTCGGGTGTGCCTGCGGTCGACCCCGCGGGTGAAGCCAAGGCTGACGACGCCACGGTTACGGAAGTCTAGACCATGGATTTTGCAACTCTGGTCGGATTGATCGGCGGCCTCGGGTTCATTTCGGCGTCGATCATCATCGGCGGTAGCGTCGGCACGTTCATCAATGTCGCCGGTCTGTCGGTGGTCGTTGGCGGTACCTTCATGGTCACCTTGTGCCAGATTTCGCTCGCTCAGTTCCTCGGTTCGTTCAAGGTTGGTCTGCGCGCCTTCGTGCACAAGAGCGTTGCGCCCGAGCAGCTGATAGAACAGGCGGTGGAACTCGCCGAAATCGCCCGCAAGGAAGGGGTGCTGGCACTCGAGAACAAGGAGATCGACGACCCCTTTCTCGAAAGCGGCGTCCGTCTGTGTATCGACGGGCACCCCGACGACGTCGTTCGCACCATGCTCGCCAAAGACATCAATCTAGAACTCGACCGACAGATGCTCGGTATTCGCATGTTCAAGTCGATCGCTGAGGCAGCGCCTGCGATGGGCATGATCGGCACGCTCATCGGTCTGGTGCAGATGCTCGCCAACATGGACGATCCGAAGGCCATCGGTCCGGCCATGGCCATCGCCTTGTTGACGACGCTCTACGGCGCGATCATCGCCAATGCCGTCGCCTTGCCGATTGCCGCCAAGCTCAAGGCGATCAGTGAAACTGAACGGCTCAACAAGATGCTGATCCTGGAGTCGATCAAGGGCATTCAGGATTCACGCAACCCGCGCGTCCTGCAACAGCTCTTGACGACTTATCTGCCCGAGAACAAGCGCGAAGCTGCGCTGGCCGATGACGCCAGGGACAAGGCCGCATGAGTGATGCAGAGGAGCATGAGTGTCCGGCATGCGAGGAGGGTGCTCCGGCATGGCTTGCGACCTTCGCTGACCTGATGTCGCTGCTGATGTGCTTCTTCGTCCTGCTCCTGTCTTTCTCGGAGTTGGATCTGGAGAAGTACAAGCAGGTAGCGGGTTCGATGAAGTTCGCGTTTGGTGTCCAGAAGGAGATCGAGGCCGATGAGATTCCGAAGGCAGAAAGTATCGTCAAGCAGGAATTCTCGCCTGGCAAGCCGGAGCCGACCGTCCTGCAGACCATTAGACAGCAGACCCGTATGGAGAGCAAGCCGGTACCGCGTTCTCCGGAGGAGCTTGATCAGGCCTTGTCGGATCTTGTGGCCGAGATACGGGCGAGTCTCTCCGATGAACTGGCCAACGAGGAGCTTGAGCTCGACATCAATCCGGACGGGGTGACCTTGCGGGTGCGTGAACGTGATGCGTTTCCATCCGGAAGTGCCGCATTGCAAGCCGGGTTCAAGCCGGTACTCGACAAGCTCGTCGGCGTGCTCAACGATCTTGAAGGTTCCATCATCGTGTCCGGACACACCGACAATGTGCCGATCACGACGCGAGTATTTCCGTCCAACTGGGTGCTGTCATCGGCCCGAGCCGCCTCGGTCGTGCATCATCTGGCGACCGCCGATCTCGACGATCCATCCCGCATCGAGATACGCGCCTACGCCGATACACGTCCGCTGACGGCGAACGATACGCCCGAGAATCGGGCGCGCAATCGTCGCGTCGAGATCAATGTCGCGTTGGGTGACGTCTAGTAGTCTTCCACCTGGATATCGACTGAATCCCATCAATATCAAGGTGGGAAGACCACCGGTAGCGCTTTGCGGCGCTCTACTTCTTCTGGTCGTCTTTGAGAATGCTTTCCATCACGCTCGCGTAGGTGCGATGCGCTTCGTACTCGGCATGGACATGATGGGTGTGTTCGCTAATGATGCGGCGTGCTTCTCGCGCCACTTCCATCAACTCACCGTCAGCCGCGCGTAGTGCGGCAACCGTAGCCGCATCCGGCGCTGTCGAATCGCTTCCGCCGGTGTTCTGCCGGCCCGGTTCGAGCAGACGATGGCGCTGCTCGTCGAGACTGGTGACGCTGTTCCAGTCAGCAGCTCTGGCGGCGTCGAGCATCGAGCGGGTCGTGTCGAGCAGGGCGTTGACAGTTTCAGCATTCATCAGATGCAGTCATCAGTGAACAGGCGTGGTGCCGGCCTGCATGTCATGTGCCTTGATCAGAGAGCGGCGAGGCGATCGGTGAGAAATGCACTGGTTGACTGAAGCTGGCTGACGACCTGGTCCATGGCGACGAATTGTCGACGGAGTCGGGCTTCGGTCTGCTCGAGGCGGTACTCGAGGCGTTCGGACTGCTGATCGAGGCTGGCACGGCGCGAATCGATGCCGTCCTCCCGATCGCTGATGAGCCCGTCGGCCCGGGTGAATTCGTCGATCGACTCGGTGAGCTTGGCGGCGAAGCCGGTATCGCTGACGGCGAAGGCGTCGACGAAGCGCTCGAGGCTGGCGGTCTGGGCGGCGGCGAGTCGGGCCTCGTCGATGCTGAGCATGCCGTAGCGATCGAAGGTGAAGCCGAGTTCGGTGGGTTGCAGGGAGATGTCGCCGACCATGATGGGCAGGGCGAAGGTGCTACGCAGGCGCAGTTCAGCGTCGCGGGGAAGCCGATCGCCCTGCAGGTCGCCCTCCGAGAGTTCGCTGAGCTGGACGCGCAGGGCGTTGTAGTTCTCGACGAAGGTGTCGAGGCTCTCGCGCAGGCTAGCGGTGTCGCGGGCGGTGCCGAGGGTGGCTGCGCCTGCGCCGACGAGTTCGAGGGAAACGCCCTCGATGACCTCGGAGACGGTGTTGGAGGAGCTGGTGACGGCGAAGCCGTCGACGATCAGCGAGGCATCGGCGGCGGTGGTGATCTCGGTGAAGTTCTCGGCGGAGGGCGGCGTGATGGTGATGGCGTTGACGGTGCCGGCCTCGCGGGCATTGAGGACGAGGCGGGTGCCGCCGTCGACGTTGAGGAGGCTGGCGACGATGACGTCGTTGTCGGTGGCGTCGTTGATGGCGTCGCGCAGCGCGGTCATGGAGCGGCTGCCGGCGTCGAGTTCGATGGAGAAGGAGGTGTCGCCGGAGTCGAATGACCAGGTGCCGGAGGCCATGTCGGCTTCGCTGGAGGCCTTGGCGTCGGAGGCGACCCGGTGGGCGGCGGCGAGCGAGATGACGGTGATGTCATGGGTCTCGGCGGCGGCGGTGCCGCCGGCGGTGGCGGTGAACACGGCCTCGTCGGAGGAGGAGGCGAGAAAGGGGCCGAAGCGGGTGGTGTCGCCGAGGAGGGAGGCTGAGGAGGCGAGCTCGCTCATGGCGCTCTTGACGCTGCCGAAGGCGCTGAGTTCGACGTCGAGGCGTTCGCGGCGGGCGTCGAGGGCGCGCACGGGGGCGCGCTCGAGCTCCATGAGCTGACTGAGAATGCTCTCGACATCGATGCCGGAGCCGGCACCTGCTGCTGTGATCATGATGAAATCTCCGCGTTGTCGTGAAGGGGCCTCTCCGGGTGGAACGGCCCCCGGAGCGAGTGGCTCCGGGGGTCATCAGTGGCTTGGTGGGGAAGCGCTGCGGGTAGTGCCGGCGCGGTAGGGGGAGGCCCGCGCGATGGTCGCGGGCGGCCCTAGCCGAGGAGCTGCAGGACGCTCTGGGGAGCGGCGTTGGCTTGAGCGACCATGGCGTTACCGGCTTGCTGGAGTATCTGCGAGCGGGTCAGGGCGGCGGTCTCGACGGCGAAGTCGGCATCGATGATGCGCCCGCGCGCGGCGGCCTGGTTCTCGACGCCGATCTGCAGGTTGTTGATGGCGCTCTCGAAGCGACTCTGCGCCGCGCCGTATATGGCACGCTGTGTCGTCACCGCACCGATGGCGGCATCGAGTAGTGCGAGTGCAGCGGTTGCCTTGGTGGGCACGCTGCCTTCGATACCGGCCGTCGACACGATGGCCGCGGCGACATCAGCATCCGTCGCGATGTTGGTGGTCAGGATGGCGAGCGTCTCGCCGGCGTTTGCCCCGACCTGGAAAGCGAAGGAGGCAGCACCGGAACCGACGACCTTGATGTCATTGAATTGCGTGGTGTCGCTGATCCGCGCCACCTCGGCACCGAGTGCCTTGTATTCCACATCGAGGTTGGCTCGATCGCCCAGGCTGTTGGTGCCATTGGCCGACTGCACGGCGAGCTCGCGCATGCGTTGCAGCATGTTGCCGATCTCGTTTAGACCGCCTTCGGCAGTCTGCGCGAGGGAGATGCCGTCGTTGGCATTCCGGATGGCGACGTTCATGCCGCGCACCTGGGTGTTCATGCGCTCGGCGATAGCGAGGCCGGCGGCGTCGTCGCGGGCACTGTTGACGCGAAGACCCGAGCCGAGGCGTTGCATGGCGGTGGCCATGGCGCCCTGCGAGCGCGAGAGATTACGCTGCGCGGTGAGGGACATGATGTTGGTATTGATGGTCTGTGCCATGGTCTCGTCTTGCTCCGGTTTTTCGTTGAGTCTTGTCGGTCGTCTTCGTGGTGGAAGTGGTGCGACATCCGGTTTCCCGGTTCACGACCGGCAAGGTCGCGGGGCACCTGTGTGAGTTTTCCTTTCGAGGAACTTCTAGCGGCGCATCGACATGCGTACTGATGCAGTTCTGAGTGACGTAGCCTGCAGTTCCCGTCTCATGAAATCATCCACAGGTCTGTTCCTTGAAGTCGTCCGCCCGATGATCGTTCAACGCGTTTCCTTCGGTAGCTGATGATCATCGGGCGGTCGGCGCATCAACGACGCAGTAACTGCAGAACGCTTTGCGGTGCCGAATTGGCTTGTGCCACCATCGCGTTGCCAGCGCGTTGCAGTATCTGTGAGCGGGTCAGCGAGGCGGTCTCTACCGCGAAGTCAGCATCGATGATGCGGCCGCGGGCAGCAGCTTGATTCTCGACGCCGATCTGCAGGTTGTTGATGGCGCTCTCGAAGCGGCTCTGTACCGCGCCATAGCTTGCCCGTGCCGTGGTCACTGCCGTGATGGCCAGATCGAGTCGGTCAATGGCGGTAGACGCTTTGTCGGGGGTCGAACCTTCGATGCCGTTGGTGGACAGAATAGCCGCCGAGACGTTCGCCTCTGCGGCGATGTTTGTCGTGACGATATCGAGTGTCTCGCCGGCGTTTGCACCCACCTGGAAGGCAAAAGTAGCCGCACTTGCGCCGATGATCGTCTTGTTGTTGAACTGGGTGGTCGAGCTGATTCGAGCAACCTCGGCACCGAGTGCCTTGAATTCGACATCGAGGTTGGCGCGATCCCCCGAGCTGTTGGTTCCGTTGGCCGACTGCACGGCGAGTTCGCGCATGCGTTGCAGCATGTTGCCGATCTCGTTGAGACCCCCTTCGGCAGTCTGCGCGAGGGAGATGCCGTCGTTGGCGTTCCGGATGGCGACGTTCATGCCGCGCACCTGGGTGTTCATGCGCTCGGCAATGGCGAGGCCCGCGGCGTCGTCCCGGGCGCTGTTGACGCGAAGGCCCGAACCGAGGCGTTGCATGGCGGTGGCCATGGAGCCCTGCGAGCGCGAAAGATTGCGCTGTGCGGTGAGGGACATGATGTTGGTATTGATTGTTTGTGCCATGGTCTGGCCTTGCTCCGATTGGTTGTTCTTCTTGTTGTTCGAATGTCTGAATCAGCGACAGCTTTTACAAGCGCACCTAGCCGAGCAGCTGCAGGACGCTTTGGGGTGAGGCGTTGGCCTGCGCGACCATGGCGTTACCGGCTTGCTGGAGAATCTGCGAGCGGGTCAGTGCGGCGGTCTCGACGGCGAAGTCGGCATCAATGATGCGCCCGCGCGCGGCAGCCTGATTCTCGACGCCGATCTGCAGGTTGTTGATGGCGCTCTCGAAGCGACTCTGTACCGCGCCGTACTTGGCGCGTTCGGTCGTCACCGCGCCGATGGCGATATCGAGGGCAGCCAATGCCGTGTTGGCGTTGGCGGAAGTGGCGCCGTCGATGGTCGCTGTGGTCGCATCGGTAATCGTTGCCGTGGCGCCAAGATCGGCTGTGGTGATGCTGAGCGTTTCCCCGGCATTCGCGCCGACCTGAAACGCGAACGTGGCGGCGCTGCTGTCAAGAATAAGTTTGCTGTTGAACTGCGTTGTCGTGCCGATACGCAGGACCTCTGCCGCCAGTGCCGCGTACTCCACATTCAGGTTGTCGCGATCACCCGAACTGTTGGTGCCGTTGGCCGACTGCACGGCGAGCTCGCGCATTCTCTGCAACATGTTGCCAACCTCGTTCAGACCGCCCTCAGCGGTCTGCGCGAGGGAGATACCGTCGTTGGCATTCCGTATGGCGACGTTCATGCCGCGTACCTGCGTGTTCATGCGCTCGGCGATGGCGAGGCCGGCGGCGTCATCCCGAGCGCTGTTGACGCGAAGACCCGAACCGAGGCGTTGCATGGCAGTGGCCATGGTGCCCTGCGAGCGCGAGAGATTGCGCTGCGCGGTGAGGGACATGATGTTGGTATTGATCGTCTGTGCCATGATCCGGGCGTGCTCCGATTGATTGTTGGTTTTGTCGTCGGACTTTTTATTGTTCGAGCGCTGCTTCGTTACTGATCCCTGTCTACGATGATGTGCAGCGTCCCGTTCCTCGGATCACGACCGCCGAGGTCGTTGTGCACGTGTCCTGAATTTCCCCGCCTATCCCCCGGAGCACTTGGCTCCGGGGCTCTCACGGGTGGCTCATGGGAGACTTGGGGGCGGTGAATTGCTGCCCTTTTGTCACTGTCAGGCGAGCGATCTGAATAGCAGGCGAGCTATCTAGCCGAGTAGCTGAAGCACACTTTGTGGCGCCGAGTTGGCTTGCGCGACCATGGCGTTACCGGCTTGCTGAAGGATCTGCGAGCGGGTCAGTGCGGCGGTTTCGACAGCGAAGTCGGCATCGATGATGCGCCCGCGTGCAGCGGCCTGATTCTCGACACCGATCTGCAGGTTGTTGATCGCACTCTCGAAGCGACTCTGTACGGCACCGAACTTCGCACGTTGGGTCGTCACGGCGCCAATGGCAGCATCGAGCGCGGCGAGCGCCTCTATTGCACCGTCGGCCGAGGCGCCGCTGATGCTTACGTTGGTTGTCGCAGAGAGAATGTTCAGGTCGGCGCCAAGGTCTGACGTCGAGATGTCGAGTGTTTCGCCGGCGTTGGCACCGACCTGGAAAGAGAATGTCGCCGAGGTGTCAAGTATTGCGCTGCTGTTGAACTGTGTTGTCGTGCCGATACGCAGAACCTCTGCCGCCAGTGCCGCGTACTCCACATGCAGGTTGTCGCGATCACCCGAGCTGTTGGTACCGTTGGCGGACTGCACGGCGAGCTCGCGCATGCGCTGCAGCATGTTGCCCACTTCGTTGAGACCACCTTCAGCGGTCTGCGCGAGGGAGATGCCGTCGTTGGCGTTCCGGATGGCGACGTTCATGCCGCGCACCTGGGTGTTCATGCGTTCGGCGATGGCGAGGCCGGCGGCATCGTCGCGAGCGCTGTTGACGCGAAGGCCCGAACCGAGGCGTTGCATGGCGGTGGCCATGGTGCCCTGCGAGCGCGTGAGATTGCGCTGCGCGGTGAGGGACATGATGTTGGTATTGATCGTTTGTGCCATGGTCTGGACTTGCTCCGATTTGCTGTTCTTGTTTTTGTTTTTCGGATTGTTCTTGTTATTTCTCTGGTGTGTCCCTGTCGGCGGGTCACTACCTGTCGAGTCGTCGTACGGACTGGTTCCTTCGAATCTGAACAGCTAGCGGCGTGATCGGGAAAATGCCTTAGTGACGCAACCGGCAGTTCGGGTCGCTCCAAGGTGAAGCCGGGCCGTTACCGGAACCGTTACACATTAAGGACTATCGCGAATCGGCCGCAGTTCGGGTTTTTGAACGTGCTCAGGCGTCCTGAAGAGGTGCGCTGTGGATATCGAGCGGCAGGAAGCGGTCGAAGCGGTGGTAGCCGGCGACGATGGCGGCATGCAAGGCGATTGGCTCACCGCTGGCATCGCGTTCCACGATCCAGTCCGCCGGCAGGTGGTGGAACTCGTGAACCGTGGAGGGAATGCCGGTAGCGGTCGCGGCTAGATGCGTCTCGCCAGTACGCGTGTCGCGGAATGCCGGGCACAGTCCGGTGTGTGCGGGCGGAAATTCTTCGCGTGAGAGGCCGGCGTCCGCTGAGGTCCCGGCGATCTCGACCAGCGTCTGTTCGATTGACTTCATGCCGCGCGTGCCTGTGGCGCGATGCCTGCCCAGCCATCGCGCAGCGTGGCGAGCAGTGCCTGTGCGGCGTCGAGTGGTGCGTTTTCGCCGTCTTGATCAGCCTCGAGCAGCCGCTCGCAAATGTGTGTGTAGAGGACGAAGAGCTGTTGCGCGATCGGATCTCTTTCCGGCTCGCGCAGCGACGCCTGCAGTTCCTGCACGATGGCAAGCGCGCGATCAATGAGCCGATGGCGTTCATCGCGTTGCTCGTGGGCGTGAAGCTCTCGCGCGGTCGACATTCGCGCCAACGCACCATCAAACAGCATCAAGGTGAGTTCGTGGGCGTTTCGGCCTTCGACCAGTCCCGTACGACTGATGTCGAGATAGGCTGCGCGGGCGGCGTTCATCGGGTGCACTCCTTGCAAAAGTGAACAGGCGAGGTACCCGCCTGCATGTCGAAAGCATTCATCAGAGAGCGGCGAGGCGATCGGTGAGAAATGCACTGGTCGACTGAAGCTGGCTGACGACCTGGTCCATGGCGACGAATTGTCGACGGAGTCGGGCTTCGGTCTGCTCGAGGCGGTACTCGAGGCGTTCGGACTGCTGATCGAGGCTGGCACGGCGCGAATCGATGCCGTCCTCCCGATCGCTGATGAGCCCGTCGGCCCGGGTGAATTCGTCGATCGACTCGGTGAGCTTGGCGGCGAAGCCGGTATCGCTGACGGCGAAGGCGTCGACGAAGCGCTCGAGGCTGGCGGTCTGGGCGGCGGCGAGTCGGGCCTCGTCGATGCTGAGCATGCCGTAGCGATCGAAGGTGAAGCCGAGTTCGGTGGGTTGCAGGGAGATGTCGCCGACCATGATGGGCAGGGCGAAGGTGCTACGCAGGCGCAGTTCAGCGTCGCGGGGAAGCCGATCGCCCTGCAGGTCGCCCTCCGAGAGTTCGCTGAGCTGGACGCGCAGGGCGTTGTAGTTCTCGACGAAGGTGTCGAGGCTCTCGCGCAGGCTAGCGGTGTCGCGGGCGGTGCCGAGGGTGGCTGCGCCTGCGCCGACGAGTTCGAGGGAAACGCCCTCGATGACCTCGGAGACGGTGTTGGAGGAGCTGGTGACGGCGAAGCCGTCGACGATCAGCGAGGCATCGGCGGCGGTGGTGATCTCGGTGAAGTTCTCGGCGGAGGGCGGCGTGATGGTGATGGCGTTGACGGTGCCGGCCTCGCGGGCATTGAGGACGAGGCGGGTGCCGCCGTCGACGTTGAGGAGGCTGGCGACGATGACGTCGTTGTCGGTGGCGTCGTTGATGGCGTCGCGCAGCGCGGTCATGGAGCGGCTGCCGGCGTCGAGTTCGATGGAGAAGGAGGTGTCGCCGGAGTCGAATGACCAGGTGCCGGAGGCCATGTCGGCTTCGCTGGAGGCCTTGGCGTCGGAGGCGACCCGGTGGGCGGCGGCGAGCGAGATGACGGTGATGTCATGGGTCTCGGCGGCGGCGGTGCCGCCGGCGGTGGCGGTGAACACGGCCTCGTCGGAGGAGGAGGCGAGAAAGGGGCCGAAGCGGGTGGTGTCGCCGAGGAGGGAGGCTGAGGAGGCGAGCTCGCTCATGGCGCTCTTGACGCTGCCGAAGGCGCTGAGTTCGACGTCGAGGCGTTCGCGGCGGGCGTCGAGGGCGCGCACGGGGGCGCGCTCGAGCTCCATGAGCTGACTGAGAATGCTCTCGACATCGATGCCGGAGCCGGCACCTGCTGCTGTGATCATGATGAAATCTCCGCGTTGTCGTGAAGGGGCCTCTCCGGGTGGAACGGCCCCCGGAGCGAGTGGCTCCGGGGGTCATCAGTGGCTTGGTGGGGAAGCGCTGCGGGTAGTGCCGGCGCGGTAGGGGGAGGCCCGCGCGATGGTCGCGGGCGGCCCTAGCCGAGGAGCTGCAGGACGCTCTGGGGAGCGGCGTTGGCTTGAGCGACCATGGCGTTACCGGCTTGCTGGAGTATCTGCGAGCGGGTCAGGGCGGCGGTCTCGACGGCGAAGTCGGCATCGATGATGCGCCCGCGCGCGGCGGCCTGGTTCTCGACGCCGATCTGCAGGTTGTTGATGGCGCTCTCGAAGCGACTCTGCGCCGCGCCGTATATGGCACGCTGTGTCGTCACCGCACCGATGGCGGCATCGAGTAGTGCGAGTGCAGCGGTTGCCTTGGTGGGCACGCTGCCTTCGATACCGGCCGTCGACACGATGGCCGCGGCGACATCAGCATCCGTCGCGATGTTGGTGGTCAGGATGGCGAGCGTCTCGCCGGCGTTTGCCCCGACCTGGAAAGCGAAGGAGGCAGCACCGGAACCGACGACCTTGATGTCATTGAATTGCGTGGTGTCGCTGATCCGCGCCACCTCGGCACCGAGTGCCTTGTATTCCACATCGAGGTTGGCTCGATCGCCCAGGCTGTTGGTGCCATTGGCCGACTGCACGGCGAGCTCGCGCATGCGTTGCAGCATGTTGCCGATCTCGTTTAGACCGCCTTCGGCAGTCTGCGCGAGGGAGATGCCGTCGTTGGCATTCCGGATGGCGACGTTCATGCCGCGCACCTGGGTGTTCATGCGCTCGGCGATAGCGAGGCCGGCGGCGTCGTCGCGGGCACTGTTGACGCGAAGACCCGAGCCGAGGCGTTGCATGGCGGTGGCCATGGCGCCCTGCGAGCGCGAGAGATTACGCTGCGCGGTGAGGGACATGATGTTGGTATTGATGGTCTGTGCCATGGTCTCGTCTTGCTCCTTTGGGAAAGAGAGATCCTTTTTTTCTTTACTGTGCATCGCCCCGTTCCTCGGGTCGCGATCTCGAGGACAACTCGAATGTCGCTGTGCACATGTCAGGTCTCGGCGAGACTGTACAAGCTAGCGGCGCCCGGGGTGTCGCCCTGAGCCTCCGCTAAGTGACGTAACCGGCACTTCCGTTCAGTGAAAGCTCGATCGTTCAGAGATAATTGAACAGCGACAGGTTCTCGACCCGCGCCCATGACTTCTGCAGCGCTTCGAGCGCAAAGGCGCGGCTCTCGAGCCGGGTAATGGCCTCGGCCACGTCGACGTCCTCGAGGTTCGACGAGGTGCGCGCGAGTTCGAGTGCCATGCCTTCATTCTCGGTGCGACTGCTGTCGATGACCTGCAGGCGCGTGCCGACGCGTGAGCGCGCCGTGTTGACCGCATCCTTCGCCTGATCGAGATCGACCAGGGTCAGATTCAGCCCCTGAAGATACTGCGTCTTCTGAGCGTCGGTCGCACGCGGTGCGTCGAGTCTCGCCGCGAACTGCTCGATGGTCGTGAACATGTCGCGTCGCGCATTGCCCTGAATCTCGAACACGTCGCCGGTCGAGGGCGCTCCCTCGATGCGGGTCGTCAGACCCTCGAAGGTGATCGCTTCGCCTGCCGTGTACGGGGCTGCAGTCTGTACCGCTGTGCCGCTGACAACATCAATGACGGAGTACTCGTCGGCTGCCGTGAATTCGATGCGATAGTCCGTGTCACGGAACGCCGTGGCGTCCACCACTGACCCACTATCTATGATGCCCGTGCCGGTGTTGGCCGTATCGGCGGCCACCGCGAAACGACCATTGCCCGTGGGGGTCCGCATGAAGACTTCCATGCCGACGTCCCCGCTGGTCGCTGTTCGCGACGGGCCGATGGGTAGATCGCGGCCGATCGAATCCCCGCGATAGAGTGTTGGCGTGCCTTGTTCGAACGGCCGGATGTCGGAGCGACTGCCGGCGAAAATGTAGTCCCCGGCCGAATCCTGCGCGTTGGCAGTCTCGTACAGCTCGCCGAGCCGCTCGATGACTTCCGTGCGTAATGCAGCACGGTCACCGTCGTTCAAGCTGCCACCTGCCGCGACGGCCAGTTCGCGAATCCGTGCGAGCGACTCGTCGGCGCGGGCGAGAGCCGTTTCCTCGAGTGCCAGCCGACTTTCAGCGGCGTCCGCATTACGCAGGTACTGGGTCAGTCGCCCCTGGGTATGCTTTATGCTTTCAAGTCTTGCTGCATGCGCGGGATCGTCCGACGGGCGATTGATCCGCTTGCCGCTGGCGATCTGCTCACGGGCAATGGCGATGGCCTCTTGTTGTTCGCGGATATCGGCGGCGAGTACACGTGTGCTATGGGCTTGCGTTATGCGAGGGGTCATCGGCGTACGGCTCCGAGTATGGTCTGGAAGAGTGTGTCGGCAACCGCGATGGCCTGTGCCGACGCCTGATACGCCTGCTCGTAGCGAGCAAGATCGACGGCTTCTTCGTCTAGATTCACGGCAGAAACCGACTCCACCCGCCCGATAGCATCGTCCCTGAGGGTTTCGAGTGCGCCCGCCCGGGTATCGAGGGTGCGCGTACGCCCGCCGATATAGGTGATCAGGCTGGCGTGTTCGGTGACGACCGAATCACGTCCACCGATGACCTTGGCATCCTGGCGCTCGGCCAACGCGATCGCATTGCCGTTGTCACCGCGCGCATCGGTGTTCGGATCGATGCCGTGAATGTCGCCTGCGCGCGGGATGCCTTCGAGCGTCGTCGACCAGCCGTTGTGGGTGATCTCGGTACCGCTTGCATAGGGCACACCGGCGGCGAGTACCGTGCCACTCGAGCGCTCGACCAGGTTGTAATTGTCGTCATCGACAAAGACGATGTCGACCGGCGTATTCAGAGCCGGGTCGCTCGCGTCGACGATGCTCGGTGCCTGCAGCTTCGCGTCCCCGGCGTTACCGACATCGTCGCTGGCATGCAAGGCTCGCGCGAGCGCCAGTGCATCTCCTTGCGTCACAAGGTTTTTCAAACCACCGGCGGCGTGCGCGGTGGCCGACACGATGAAGGTATCACCCACCGCGGGCGTGCCACTCTGCACGGCAAACTCGAGGCCGTCGACGATCAGTGGCAAGGTGCCGGTGCTGGTATTTCCGTCGCTTCGCCGGGTGACCTCGAAGGCACCGCCGTCCCAGCGGAGCAGGTAGTCGGATGCAGCCAGCGCCGAGGCATCATCGACGCGTGCCTCGAGCGTTGCATTGCCGGTGTTCTCGATACCTGACAGCGCCAGGGGTTCCGCACTATCGAGCCAGACGCCTCCGGTGCGGCCGAGTGCGTCGATGCCGAGGGCGTGTTGCTGGTTCATCTCGGCAGCAGTGGTCAGGGCGATCCGGCCGAGTCGATGGCGCACCGGATCGAGCGTTTCATCGACGAAATCGTGCAGACCGCCGAGGCTGCCGCCGAGCGGGGTACCGCTCAGCGACACACGACCACCACTTCTGTTTTCCGTCTCGATACGGACACGGGCCGTGGCCACGGGATCATCAACGGCATACAGGGTTTCCGCCCGGCTGCCGAGAACCAGCGCGGAACCGGCACCGATGAGCAGATCCATCGAACCGTCCTCTCGTGCGAGCGCCGTGACGTCGACATGCTCGGCGATCTGGTTGATCAGCGCATCGCGCTGGTCGAGCAGGTCGTTCGGCTCCTTGCCGGGCCGCTGTGCGCCGGTGATGCGGGCGTTGAGGTCGGCGACGGCCGTCGCGAAGTCATTCAATGAGGCCAGTTCACCGCGCATGCGTTCAGCGACTTCGTTGCGGGTATCGTCAAGCTGCGTCTGCAGTGTGCTGAATCGACCTGCCAGCTCGTTGGCACCGGCCAGCATCGCCTCCCGCGACGACCCCGATCCGGGATCGGCGGCCGCGTCCTCGATGGCGGAACGAAAGCCGGTCATCGCGCTGGCGAGCCCGAGGCTCTCGTCGGCAAGCAGGCTGTCCAATCGCGAGGCGAGCAGATGGTGGGTGTTCTCGCGGGCGTGCGCGGCTGTATTGTCGAGGACACGACGGACGGCAAAGCGGTCGGTCATGCGCTCGAGCTGCGCGACGGTCACGCCGTTGCCGGGGCTGCCCCAGCCGTGACGTTCACCGGGCCGGGACTCCAGCACGACGCGCTGACGCGAGTAGCCTTCGGTGCGCGAGTTGGCGATATTGTGGGACGTCGTCGATATCGCCCGCTGGAAGGACAGCAGGCCTGACGTCGCGTTGTTCAGCAAGTTGCTCATGAATGTGAATCCCTTAGGGCGCGAATACGTTCCATGACCTTGATGGTCTTAGCGGCATAATTCGGATCGGTCGCGTAGCCGGCCGCTTGCAATTCATTCAAAAAGTCCTGCGGATTGCCGGCTTTGCCGAGTGCGTCGGAATAGCGGGGATTGCGCTCAAGAAAATCGGCGAAGCCGCTGACTGCCGCGCCACGATCCTGATAAGTGCGGAACCAGGCGACTTCGCGCTGTGACCGACCATCGAGATACTCGCTCGTGACGTGCTGCACCACGTTGGCCGCACCGGGCCGACCCTTTATACCGAACAGGTTGTGTGAACTGAGACCGTTGCCCGCAGGTATCACCTGTCGCCCCCAGTCGCTTTCGAGCGCGGCTATCGCCAATACCGCATCGGGGTGGGTGCCGAGACGACTAGCGCTCCGCCGGGCATGCGGCATCAGCGAGTCGACGAAGGCCTTTTGTTCTGCTCGTGTATCGCCTGAACCCGGCCGTGTCGCCGAGGTAGCCAGTGCGAGTCTGGACGGAGCGTGCAGAGCGGCTGCGGAGGCCGCAGCAGACGCCTGTCGATCGGCCGCGTCCGGCGTCTGTGAACCCAGCAGCGCACGCAATCTCAAGACATCGGCTGTGGCGAGACCCTGGACAGTCGGTTTCGCTCCCGATGCCGGTGGTGCAGCGAGCACACTGTCAGCGTCACCCAGGCGGCGTTCGAGCGCAGCCGTTGCCGACGTCGACGCCTGTTCCGACCCGGTAGTTGCAGATGTGCCCGGTCCTTGACGAAGCGTATCGGCGAAACGTTGCGCAAAGCCCAAGCCACCGCTTTCGCTCATGATGCCGGCGAGCTGCTCATCGAGCATGTCGTCGTAGTTTGTCCGGGCGTTGCTCGGCTCCTCGCCAAGCGCGCTGGTCGTCCGCCGCATCGTCTTCAGCAGATCATGGATCAGCAGCTTCTCGAAAGCCTTCGCCGTCGCCAGCGCTTCGTCGTCTTCCGCTGGCGGGGCCATGCCTGTGGAAGCGGACCTTGCCGCAGCTGTACGCGTAGCTGCCGGAGCACCGGGCAGGGTGGAGCGTAGCTCGCGCGGTGCAACCGCTGCGAGCGACAGGGCGTCGAATTGACTCACGGCAATGGACTCAGATGACGATCAGTTGAGCGCGCAGGGCGCCGGCTTGATGCAGGGCTTCGAGAATGGCGACGAGGTCGCCGGGTGCCGCACCGACATCGTTGATAGCCTGAACCACATCGGAGAGAGTCGTGCCGCGGGCGAGCTCGAACAGGCGCGAGTCTTCGGCGGTGACTTCGATAGTCGATTCGGGAACGACCACCGTCTCGCCCTCGGCGAGAGGGGCCGGCTGACTGACGCGGGCGGACTCGGTAATGCGCACGACCAGGCTGCCGTGTGCCACGGCTGCCGGGCCGACCGTCACATGACTGCCGATGACCACCGTACCGGTGCGGGAATTGACGATGACCTTGCCGGCACTCTCCCCGGGCTCGATCTCGAGTTCCTCGAGGAAGCTAACAAAGGCGACGCGTTCCGACGCGCCGGCCGGCGCGCGCACCGCGACGGATACCGCATCGAGCGCTTCTGCTTCCGGGGTGCCGAGGGCTTCGTTGATGCCGTCCACCAGTCGTCGTGCACTGGTGAAGTCGGGCTCGTGGAGATTGAAGATGACATGCTCGCCATTGGCGAACGGCGTGGGCACAGCACGTTCGACACTCGCGCCCCGAGGAATGCGACCGACACTCGGGACGTTGATTGCGAGCGTCGAGCCATCGGCCCCTTCGACACCGAGGCCGCCGACCACGAGGTTGCCCTGTGCTACCGCATAGACCTCACCATCGGCGCCGCGCAGTGGTGACATCAGCAGGCTGCCGCCGCGCAGGGACTTGGCGGTGCCGAGGGATGAGACGGTCACGTCAATCTGTTGTCCGGGTTTCGCAAACGGTGGCAGAACAGCCGAGATCGTGACAGCTGCCACGTTCTTCGGTTGCAAGCGTGTCCCGGGCGGTATCGTTATGCCGTATTGCACCAGCATGCTGCGCAGGCTCTGCTCGGTGAAAGTGACCTGGCTTGCACTGTCGCCGGTACCGTCCAGGCCGACCACCAGGCCGTAGCCGAGAAGCGGATTGTCGCGAACCCCGGCGATGCCGGCAAGATCCTTGACGCGCTCGGCATGGGCCAGGCCACTCGCGCAGAGCAGTATCGCGAGGAAGGCCAACAGGGCGATGCTACAGCCCCGGAAGCAAGACATCAGAGACGTCAGGTTGTCGAAGCGGTTCATTCAGAAAGGCCACACGGAGCTTGAGAAGAAGCGGGTCAGCCAGCCGGGTCGGTTGGTATCGGCAAGCAGTCCGCGTCCACCGTAGCTGATGTCGGCGTCGGCGATCTCGCTAGAAAGCACGGCGTTGCCGGGACGGATATCGACACTGCGGACCAGTCCGGAGACACGCACGATCTCGCTGCCCTGGTTGAGGGTCAGCACCTTCTGCCCGCGGATGGCGAGCAGACCGTTCGGTAGCACTTCATGAACGGTCACGGCCACACTGCCGCTCAGGCGATTGCTCTGGCTGCTGTCTGCCGCGCCCGCGAAATCGGTGCCGGCGTTTGCCTCCACGCCGAGCAGATCGCGCCCGTTCCGGGTGACCGGAGCCCCGAACATCGAGGGAACCGAGACCGAGATACCGCTGTCACGAGCGGCTTTGGTCGACGCCGTCTTGGCGGCATCGGTACGCTCGTCGAGTACCACATTGATGATGTCCCCAACGCGTCGGGCGCGCTGGTCCTCGAAGAAGAAGACATTGTTGGCACTCTGGTAGATGGCACCACCGGTGTCGGCCGTGACGACGCGAATCTCCGGATTCGGCGGATCGAACCCCGGATCGTACATGCGTGGCCCTGCGGCGCAGGCACCGAGTGACACCGCGAGGAGAGCGATGCCGAGCTTGGCGAGGGTGGTCGTCGTCACGGGCGCGAACATCAGAGATTGTTGTTGACGTACTGGAGCATGCCGTCAGTGGTCGAGATGGCCTTCGAATTGATTTCGTAGGCGCGTTGCGTCTCGATCATGCTGACCAGTTCCTCGACGATATTGACGTTCGACGTCTCCACCGAGCCCTGCACCAACGCACCGAGTCCGTCGGTATTGGGTACGCCTTGCAATGGCGCACCGCTGCCCGCAGTCTCGGCGAAGAGATTGCCACCGAGTGCCTGCAGACCGGACGGATTGACGAAGTCGGCCAGCGAGATGACACCGATCTGAACCGGTGCGTTCTGCCCGGGCAAGAGCGCCGTCACGGTGCCATCCATGCCGATGGTCACGCCGGTAGCGCTGGCTGGAATGGCGATGCCGGGCTGCAGCGAATAGCCCGTCGCGTTGACCATCTGGCCAGTGGCGTCACGCTGGAACGAACCATCACGCGTGTAGGCGAGGGTGCCGTCCGGTTGCATGACCTCGAAGAAACCGCGACCCTCTATCGCGAGATCCAGCGGATCGCCGGTCTGCGCAAAGTTGCCTTGTGTATGGAGCTTCTCGGTCGACACCACCCGCACGCCGGTACCGACGTTGAGACCCGAGGGCAGCTGCGTATCGCGAGACGACTGCGCGCCGGCCTGGCGAACGTTCTGGTAGAGAAGATCCTGGAACACGGCTCGATCACGCTTGAAGCCGGTGGTATTGGTATTGGCCAGGTTGTTCGAGATGACCTGCATGCGCATCTGTTGCGCGTCGAGACCGGTCTTGGCGGTCCACAAGGCTCCGTTCATGGTTCGATTCTCGTCAGTCTGTCAGGTGAAAAGGCGGCAAAGTCGCCATAGGTGGCTATGGGTATGCATCAGCTTTCGGAGCGCAGTAGCGAGGTCGCGGCACTGTCGGTTTCCTCGGCATTCTTCAAGAGATTGATCTGCGTCTCGAACCGACGCGCCAGTTCGATCATCGTGACCATGGCGCCCATCCGATCGACGTTGCTGGTCTCGAGCGCTCCGTTCTGCAGCGTCACCGCGGCATCGGGTGGTGCTTCTACATCGCTGGTAAAGAGGCCGCGCTCGTTTCGGGTCAAGGTCGCCGGGTCCGGGTTGACCAGGCGAATGCGATCGAGCACGGCGAGTCCACCCGCTCCCTGTCCGAGGGGGCGTATGGAAATCGTGCCGTCGGCGCCGATGGACAGTTCCTGATACGGCGAGACGGTGATCGGCCCGCCCTCACCGAGCACCGGCAGACCGGCGCCGGTCTCGAGCAGGCCGAGAGCCGAGACACGCAAGTCACCGTCGCGTGTCCAGGCCTCCTCGCCATCGACATCCTGAACCGCGATGAACCCCTGCCCGCGAACCGCGACGTGAAGCGGATCGCCGGTGGTGCGAATGGCGCCGGGGGTCAGATCGGCCCCGGCGCTGCGGTCGGTCACATGAACACGGGACGGATGACCCGGACCGTAGACCGGCATGCTTTCGAGCGCGTCGATCGCAGCGCGAAAACCGGTCGTATCGACGTTGGCGAGGTTGTGATTGTTGGTCGCCTGACGATGCATCGTCTGACGGGCACCGGCCATCGCCGTGTAGATCATCCTGTCCATGGTTCAGACTCAGCGACGGATGTTGATGACGGTCTGCGTCAGGGTGTCACCGGTGCTGATGACCTGAGCGTTTGCCTGGAAGCTCCGTTGTGCGCCGATCATCGCCACCAGTTCCTGGGTGATGTCGACGTTCGATGCTTCCAGTGCACCTGCCTGTATCAAGCCAAGACTGGCACTGCCGGCCTCGCCAATGGCAGGCGAGCCTGAGTCGTAGCTTTCCGCCCAGGCGTTGTTGCCCATCTGCTGCAGACCGCTCGGGTTGGGGAAGTTTGCCAGCACGATCTGCCCCATGATGCTTGCCTGGCCGTTCGAGAAGCGTCCGAAGATGACGCCCGTGGAGTCGACGTCGAAGTCATCGAGGCGGCCCGAGGAGAAACCATCCTGGGTGATGTTGTTGACGCCGAACGGCCCCTCGAACTGAGTGATGGCCGATAGATCGAATCTCATTGACATGGGACTGGCACCCGACACCGGCGAGAACACGGTCGAGGTGTAGGTATTGTCGGTCGAGCCGTTGACCGAGACCAGTTCGCCGTTGGTATCAAAGGCCAGCTCATCGCCGCCGGGCTGGCTGACTTCGACGCCGTCGACATACAGGAAGGACGACCAGGAGTTCTCGGTGTCCTTCCTGAGGTACGTGGTTGCGACCTGTGAGGAACCCAATGAATCGTAGACTGTGGTCGATGTCGTGTAGTTGTAGGACGAGGGATTGTCCACGTCGAATGGCTGTGGCACCTGGACCAGGGAGTCGAGGTTCATGGCCAGCGAGACTTCTTCGGTCGACTTGGGTGGAATGTCGGAGTAGTCGAAACTCAGCGAGTCGATGATCGGCAAGATATTCCCCTCGCCGTCGACACCATAGCCTTGCAGTTGATGACCCTGAGCGTTGACGACGAAGCCGTCACGGTCGAGCCCGAAGGCGCCGGCGCGGGTGAACAGCCGCTTGCCGTTGTCAGCGGTCTCGAAGAAGCCCTGGCCGTCGATGGTCAGATCGAGGTTGTTGTCGGTGAATTCGACATCGCCTTGCGCAAAGTCCTGGCGAATCTCGGCGACGCGCGCGCCGCGACCGGTCGCGAGCGATGAGGCGCCGAGACGACTGGTTGCAAAGATGTCGGCGAACTCGGCACGTGAGCGCTTGAAGCCGGTGGTTGCACCGTTGGCGATGTTGTTGGAAATGACCTCAAGGTCGGCGGAGGCGGTATTGATGCCGGTCAGGGCGATGTCGAAAGTCATTCTGCAGTGCTCCTTGAATCTCTGATCTGGCGGATATCGCTGAGGGTGAAGCTGTCGCCGGTGTCGGTCGCGAGCGTGACTTGCCCGTCGGGGTCGAACTCGACCGAGCCGACAAGACGGGCCACGAGCACCGGCAGTGCAACGTCGTCGCCGTTGGAACCTTCGGCTGTGATGACGGCGGAATAGCTGCCGGCGGCTACCGGATCGCCGTTGTCGTCGCGGCCATTCCAGTGGAAATCATGCGACCCGGCAGCTTGCTGGCCGAGCGAGATGCGGCGTACCAGGCTTCCGCCATGATCCATCACGTCGACCGTGACAGCGCCCGAGGAGGCATCCAGATCGAAGCGACCGCCGGCACCACTGTCACTGTCCTTGAGCTCGAGTGTGTTGTCGGCAAGCAGCACCTCGCGGCCGATGAGCTGCGACGCCTGCAAGGTCTGGCTCGACCCGTAGGCACTGCTCAATGATTCGATCGAGGTGTTCATCTTCTCGATGCCCGACACGGTACTGAACTGCGCCATCTGGCCGATGAATTCACCGTTCTCCATCGGCTTCATCGGATCCTGGTACTTGATCTGGGTCAGCATCAGCTTCAGGAATTCATCCTGGCCCAACTCGCTCTTCTTGACTTCCGGCTCGCGCTTGCTCAGATCATGTTGAGCGAGCTGATCGGGAACAGCAGAGGTAATCGTGTTCATTCGCCTAGCCTCAAGGTCTGGAGCATGAGACGCCGCACGGTATTGAGCATCTCGACGTTGCTTTGATAGCTGCGTGAGGCAGACATCATGTTGGTCATCTCTTCGACGACATCGACGTTCGAGGTGTATACATAGCCCTCGTCGTCGGCCATCGGATGAGCGGGTTCATGGCGCTGCTCCGGCGGGCGGTTGCTCTCGACGACACCGCGTGTCGCGACGCCGCCGATCTCGTTCTCGAGCACGGTGGCGAACACGGGATGGCGGGAACGGTAGGCCGCCTCGGCGCTGCTCGCCACGGTATCGACGTTGGCGAGGTTGCTGGCGGTAGTATCGAGTCGGAGGCTTTGTGCACGCATGGCGCTGCCGGCGATGTCGAATATTCGAGTATTCATCAGGCTCCTCAGGGCTTGTTGCGTTCAGGCTATTCGCAGTTGGACTATTCGCCGCGCAGTGCGCGGACCAGTGAGTCGACACGACGCTTGGCGAACTGCAGGCTTGCCTGATAACGCAAGGCGTTTTCCGCAAATCGGGCTTGTTCCTGATCCTTGTCGACTGTGTTGCCGTCGAGCGATGCCCCTTCGGGCACGCGGTACAGGACACGACCCTGGTCGCTCTCCTGGCCGGCACTCGTGTGCGCCGCCGCTGTTCGTGTCAATGCAAGCCGTGGCAGCAGACGAGCGCTGTTGGTGAGTGCCGCGCCGAAGACGAGATCTCGCGCCTTGTAGTGAGGCGTATCGGCGTTGGCGATGTTGGTCGCGATCAACGACGTGCGCATCGAGCGTTGGCGGAGCGCGTCGGCATGCGTTGCAAGCAAGGTGTCCAGGTTCATGGGATGCGTCGATCGAGTGGATTGAAGGGGGTCGGAATGGATGTCATGGAAGTCTTGGCGGCCGGATCACGACAGGCGACAGGCTCTGTGGTGTGTGAAACGGTTAGGTTGCCCCGCACGCCTTTGTCGATACGGATCACAGCAGCGGGACGTTCTCGAACATCACCTGCCAGCGTGGTACCGGTGCGTCCGGGTAGATCGAGAGCGACAGCTGCGTCAGGCTGAAGGGGGTCCCTTCGACGCGGCGAAAGTCGATGTTCCCGCCGAGGTTCAGGTTGGCGACGGTGGTGGCCTTGACCGTCGTGTAACCCGTCGAGTCACCGAGTGTCAGATTGCGGCTTTCGAAAGCTGCGCCGTCGGCACCGATCGCGGCGCCGCCGTCCAGTGCCAGCGCAAGTGCGGTACCGCTGACGACCGTGAAGCCGATCGACAGGCGTCGGATGTCGGCGAGACCACCGGCGGCGTCGAGACGAAGGCTTGCCGAGCTGTCCGCTGCCGTCCAGATGCACGGCAGGGTCAAGGCGCAGTCGACCGCCGCTGACAGCGCGGGGCCAACCGGTACGTTCACGAAAATCGCTTCGCGGACCTGGCCGTTGTCCGAGAGGCCGACACGCCAGCGCGTCAGCATCGATGCCGCGGCGGGTGCGGCATAGTCGATACGACCGGTGATCGGCGTGCCGGCTTCGGCGGCGACCGGCGAGAGCCCGTTGCCGCCGCCGAGGATGCGCGCGATGGCCGCCGGTCGAGCGCCGGTATCGACCACGGCGTCAGAGCCACCGGCGTAGACGATTTCCGTATCATGGGTGGTATCCACCTGGAAATTGATCGACAGACCGTTTCGTGGTCCGGTGTCGTCTGCACTGGTCAAGGAGACGGCGAAGCTTTCATCACCGTCTGACCAGCGGCAGGGCAGGCTTTGCGCGCAATCGACCTCGATACCCGGTTGACCGACGACCGTATCGCTGCCGGCGTTGGGGAGTACCGGGGTGAACAGACCGCCGGTGTTCGGCTGGGCGGTGGTCGACGGGGTCACCGTCGAGTCACTGAAGGCCGGCGGGACGGCAACACCCTCCGTATCCGTGCCCGCTCCGTCGGCGGTGCCTCCGGCTGTCGACTCGCCGTCAACGCCACCTTCCTGATCGCCTCCGACCGGATCGCTGAACGGCCCCGTGCTCGGCGCCTCCCCGGACGCTTCAGGCGCTTCATGCACGGTGGTCTTGGTACAGGCAACGCTCGTGATGCAGACGAGCAGCGCCAACGCGCTGTGCAGCACATACCGCTCGTTCGTGCGATGTACGAATCGAGGCCTTGTCGACATGGAATTCCCCTGGATTTGCGATCCGCTTCACTCCGGGATCAAGGGGGGTTGCGGCGCGAATCCGGTAACGTGAAGTCTGTCTCGTCCGACTAACGGTAACGGCACCCGTCGTGCAGGGTCGGGCTCTGTCGACGGAGCAATCGTTGCTGAAACCAGAGCATGACGAGACACGGTTTGATGACGGGCGGAGCGATCACAGCCTTGCTGGTGGCCACGATTGCGCCGATGTCAACGGTCGCGTCTCCCGCAGGCATACTTGACGCCAGGTTGGTGCAACAGGGGTCGGCACCACAAGGATCGATAGCACAAGGATCGACCCCACCGGGTCCGCCGCCGCAAGGGCCTGCGACGATTACCGAAGCGGCTACCGCATTCGTGCGTGAACTTCATGGTGACGATCCGACGCTTGCCGTCGATGGCGGCACGCTTGATCCGCGTTTGCGACTGGCGGCCTGCTCGGATCCGCTCGATGCGGCATTGGCGGCGGGTAGCCACGACGTCGGTCGGGTGACCGTACAGGTTCGCTGCCCGGGAACACCCGCCTGGCGTGTCCATGTGCAGCTCGATGTCAGTCGTGAGCGCACCTTGTGGACGCTGACTCGTGCGGCGCGTCGTGGCGAGGCCCTGGTGTCGTCGATGATCGAGTCACTGACCAGTGCCTACGGTCGTCGCGAAGCCGCCACTTTGCGTTCGCGCATACCGGTCGAGGATCCGGAACGCTGGCTCGGTCAGGAATTCGCCCGCGATACGGCAGCCGGGCAAGTCCTGGTCACAACCATGCTCGAGGCGCCACGATTGATCCAGCGCGGTGACGTCGTGCGGCTCCGCGCGACGGGCCCTGGCCTTGCCATCGAGACCAGTGGGACTGCGCTCGCGGATGCCGTGCTCGGGGCACGAGTCAGTGTGCGCAACAGCGTCAGCGGGAGAATTGTCGAAGGTCAGGCCATCGAGTCAGGGGTCGTTGCCATCGGTAACGGCGCTCGCGCCGTTGGCCTCGAGCCATGATGACAGACACGCTGCTGGTGCGCGGTCAGCGGCTCGCCGACTCGCTGGCCGAGGTACTCGAGGAGGAGCGCAGGGCACTCGGCGTGGCCGAGCCGAATGCGCTTGTCGTGTTGGCGCGACGCAAGCAGCATCTCCTCGATGCCCTCGAAGCGCTGCAACCGCAACTTGGCGAGCTGCTCGAGAAGCTGGGCCCGGACGACCCTGGCAGACAGCGCCTGGTGGAACGGCTGGTCGGCTGTCATGACCATAACCGTGATAATGGCATGATCGCCTCGACCGGCCTGCAAAACGCACGTTCGACCTTGTCGGTTCTTCGCGAGACCCTTTCGCTCGACGACCTGACCTTGTACGACCGGCGCGGCGAACTGACGACGAAACGCGAAAGGCGTCCGCTCGGCAGGATCTGACCGCGCTGAACGAGCCGAAGCCGTTCAACCCGCGACGAGGCGTTCGCGGCGTTCCTGCGACCGTTCGACGGTCGGCTCGGTCGCGGCGCGTTGCCGGGCATCCTGTTCGCAAAGGAGACGTACCATGTACGGCGACAGATCGCCGCGGCGTCGGTAGTCCTGCACGAGCAGGCCATCCCCTGCGACCAGACTCGCCGCGAAACGCTCGGTGGCCGCGATTGCGGTGTTGGTCAGGACGACTTCCCGGGTGGCGCCATCGTCGTCAGGTACGAGCGGGCAGTGAATCGTCGCGGAGTGCACGATCCCGCCGTCGATCGCACTGGTCAACTGCAGTTCGACGCGATGCTCGTGGGCGAGCGTGACTGTCTCGAAGGAAAGCTCATAGTGTTCGGGCCAATGCCGGCTTGCGCCCGGCATGCGGCGCGTCACCTGGACGAGGTCGCTGCGCGACATGACACCGCTGGCAACCGCAGCGAGCTGCTTGTGCAGAAGTTCGCTGGCAGGACTTTCGACCATGCGAATGACAGGCCGGCTGGGGCGAGGGAGCCGGGCCGACGCGTCGGCAGGGGCGTTGCGGGCGGCCTCGGCGGCCTCGATGAACAAGGGCTGGTAGCAGCCGCTGCGAATCTCGATGATCGGATCGGCCTCGGGATGCCGGCGATGATAGTCGACCAATGATGTGCGCAGACGCTTGGCAAGAACGCGAACCGACGGATCGGTCTGCGGGTCGAAGGTCTCCGGCTTGCCAAGCGCCTCCACACCGATGGTGTAGGCCTTGACGCGGACGCCGTCACCTTCGAGTTTGCGCTTGACGACGTAGCCGAGAAAGGCCGACATCTGCGGTGAACTCGTGAAACGTTCATCGGCGAGGATCGCGGCAAGCGAACGGTTGACGGCTGCCGGGGTGTTCGGATCGGTTGAAGCATTCATGCGTTACAACGGTCCATGGATGTCGGGACGTGGGCGCCCGTCGCGAGCAACGGACCGGACAGAGAGCAATTCTTAGTATGTGGCGCAATAAACGTGCCGCTTGCTGCAGGCTGGCTGGCTGTCTAACCGTTACATCGACCGTTACCCGGACCGTTCCATCGTCAATCGTTGGTGCGCGTGGCCGCTGCATGGCTCGACGCCGGACAATACGGTCCGACGCTGCTGTGACGAGTCTTACCCATGCTGATATTGACCCGACGTGCCGGCCAACGAATCCTGATCGGAGACGATATCGTTGTCTCCGTGCTCGAACTCGAAGGCTCGCGCGTGAAGATCGGGATCGACGCGCCGTCGGGTGTCGTCATCCTGCGGGAAGAGATCGAAGCGCGTCCCGGTGAAGCGCAATCGGGCGCGAATGATGATTCTCGAGACGGCAGCAGCGACGGTGCCGATGGGCAGCCGACGGTGCGCGGTTCGAAGAGAAACGCTGCCTGACGTTCCCCCGTCAGTCCGGGCACGACAGAGCGTACAATTCTTGCGTTGAAGAGCCTCTACACTGACGGTCCGTGGTGCCCATGACGAAGCCGATGATAGAACCGACAGGCCAGCCCCTCTTCCGCCTTGCGTTGCCGATACGCTGGGGCGACATGGATGCGCTGGGACATGTCAACAACATCATGTATTTCCGGTATTTCGAGCAGACGCGACTGGCCTGGTACGAGTCGCTGGGATATGAAGCCATCGAGCACGCCCGCGAGTCGATGGTGATCGTCGACAACCATGCCGAGTACCTGGCGCCGCTGATCTATCCGGCCGAGATCGATATCCGCATGGCCGGCCAAACCCCGAGCAGAAGTTCCTTCGTGAGTACCTACACCATCGCGGTGGGCGATACCCTGTACACCCGTGGCAGCTCGAAGATCGTCTGGGTCGATACCGCAAGCGGTCGGTCCACACCGCTGCCGGACGCCGTCCGGGCACTTGTCGACACGGGAAACGTCGGTGCCTGAGGGCAGCGACACCCGATCCGACAAGCCCGAGCCCGCAGCAACTGCAGACGTGGCTGCCACCAGCACCACGCCGGTATCCACGGAAGCCACGCAGACTCCGGCAGGTTTCTGCGTGCAATGCGGCGCCGCTGCCGAACTTGTCGTGCCGGCTGGCGACAACCGTCTGCGCCGCGTGTGTCCGGCGTGCTCGTACATCCACTACGAGAATCCGCGGAATGTCGTGGGTTGCCTGCTCGAGTGGCAAGGCAGCGTGCTCCTTTGCCAGCGTGCGATCAAGCCGCGAAGTGGCTTCTGGACCTTGCCGGCCGGTTTCATGGAAAACGGCGAGAGTGCACCTGAAGGCGCGGCTCGCGAGGCACACGAGGAAGCCACGGCAGGCTGTGACTCACTGCGCTTGTTTGCCGTCTACAATCTGCCGCGCATCGATCAGGTCTACCTGGTCTTCCACGGCACCCTGCTGGACGGTTATGCGCGGGCCAACGAGGAGACGCTCGATGTCCGACTGTTCGATGTGGACGACATCCCGTGGAGTGAACTGGCGTTTCCGGTTGTTACCGAGTCGTTGACACGCTGGCTGGAGATGCGCGAGCAGCGGGTCAGACGTGTTCACTCGGCAGATATCTTCAGTCGCCCCGGCGCGCCGCTCGAGATCGTGCGACACGCTGACTGAGAGCAGCGACTCCTATCTGACTTGATTCGACGTGATCGGGCGAAGCCCGACGTGACCTTCGGCGATAACTTCAGGAATGAAATCTCGAGCCCATGAATGCCACCATCGAACGATTGCTCGGCCACCGCTCTATCCGCAAGTTCACGGACGAAGTGGTACCGGATGAGACGATCCGCACGATCGTTGCCTGCGGCCAGGCCGCGGCCACGTCGAGCAACGTGCAGGCCACGACCGTCGTACAAGTGAAGAGCAAGGCTACTCGCGAACAGCTTGCAGCCTTTGCCGGCGGGCAACCGTATGTGGCCACCGCCGGTGCGTTTCTGGTCTGGTGTGCGGATCTTCGTCGAGCGGCCGAGGCGTGTCGCCGGACAGGCGGTGACTTCGAACCGGGCATGACCGAGCACTTCATCATCGCCACCGTCGATGTGGCTCTCGCTGCCCAGAATGCGGTCGTCGCTGCCGAATCGCTGGACTATGGAATCTGCTACATCGGCGGCCTTCGCAACAATCCGGCAGGCGTTGCCGAACTGCTTGCCCTGCCCGATCAGGTCTATCCGGTGTTTGGCCTGTGCATCGGCCGCCCGGCTCAGGATCCGGAGGTCAAGCCCCGGCTGCCGCTTGATGCGGTTCTGATGCAGGAACGTTATGACCAGGACAGCGGGGAGGCCCGGGTTGCCGAGTATGACGAGACGCTCGCCCAGTACTATCGCAACCGGACCGGCGGTAACAAGGAAAGTCACTGGAGCATCGAGATGCGTGCGCTGGTCGGCAAGGAGTCCCGCCCGCACATGCGAGGATTTCTCGACGAGCGGGGATTCAAGATGCGATGAAGGTGTGACGTGACCGGGCTCTTGAGCGGATCTGTCCTTTCGGTGCGTCAATACACTTCAGACGTACCGCTAGAGCTCACGTAGCTCTCGGCGCAGGATCTTGCCGACATTGGTCTTCGGCAGTTCGTCGACGAACTGCACGATCTTTGGCACCTTGTAACCCGTCAGGCCCTTCCTGCAGTGAGCTATCACGGCGTCCTCGGTGACCGATTCATCCTTGCGGACGATGACGACCTTGACGATCTCACCCGAGTGGTCGTTGGCAACGCCGATGGCGCCGACCTCGACCACGCCCGGCATTGCGGCGACCACGCCTTCGATCTCGTTCGGATAGACGTTGAAGCCCGAGACCAGAATCATGTCTTTCAGGCGATCGACGATCCGGAAGTAGCCTTGCTCGTTCATGACGCCGACATCACCGGTGTGCAACCAGCCCTCGGCATCGACGGCCTTGGCGGTTTCGTCGGGCCGTTGCCAGTAGCCCTTCATGACCTGGGGCCCACGAATGCACAGCTCGCCGGTCTCACCGATGGGCACTGCCTGGTTGTCCGGATCCCTGATTGACCCTTCGGTCGACGATACGGGCAAGCCGATGGAGTCGTTGAAGCCTTGCGTGTCCATCGGGTTGATGCAGGCGGCCGGACTGGTCTCGGTCAAGCCGTAGGCTTCGATGAGCGGCACGCCGGTGACCTCCTTCCAACGATCGGCAACCGCCTTCTGGACGGCCATCCCGCCACCAAGCGTCATCTTCAGGCTGGTGAAGTCGAGCTTGTCGAAACCGTCGGCATTCATCAATGCGTTGAACAGTGTGTTGACGCCGGTGAAAGCCGTGAAGCGCACCTTGCCGAGTTCCTTCACGAAAGCGGGAATGTCGCGCGGGTTGGTGATCAGGACGTTCATGGCACCGAGTTTCATGAAGGTCAGGCAGTTGGCCGTCAGCGCGAATATATGATAGAGCGGCAAGGCCGTGATGATGATCTCCTCCCCCTCTTCGAGATCAGCGATGCTTATCCAGTGCCAGGCCTGCATTATATTGGCAACCATGTTGCCGTGCGTGAGCATCGCGCCCTTGGCTACGCCGGTTGTCCCTCCGGTGTACTGCAGGAAGGCGATGTCGTCATGACCGGGTGAGGCAACCGCGGCCGGCAACGTCGCTCCCGCCTGCAATACCTCCTTGAAGCGGTAGTGCCCCGGCAGCGAGAACGGCGGCACCATCTTCTTGACGTATTTCAGCACGGCATTGACGAGCAGGGATTTCGGGAAATCGAGCAGATCGCCGAAGCGGGTGACGATGACGGTCTCGACGGCGGTCTTCGCGATGACCTTGCCGACGGTGTGTGCAAACGCCTCCACGACCACGATCGCCTTTGCGCCCGAGTCGACGAGCTGGTGTTCGAGTTCCCGCTCGGTATAGAGCGGGTTGGTGTTGACGACTACCATGCCGGCGCGCAGAGCGCCGAATACGGCAATGGGATATTGCAACAGGTTCGGCATCATCACGGCGATGCGGTCGCCCTGGACAAGTCCCGCCTCGTGTTGCAGCCAGGCGGCGAACTGTGCGGTCTTCCGGTCAAGGGTCGCGTAATCCATCGTCGTGCCGAGGTTCTGGAATGCCGGTTTTGCAGCAAAACGCGACGTGGCTTCGCCGAAGATCTCGTTGACCGACGCGTAGGCGTTCAGGTCGATCTCGGCAGGCACGCCGTCGGGGTACGAGGCAAGCCAGGGCTTATCGATGTCCATGCGCTTCTCCGTTGCTTGTGATTACCGCAGAGCAGGCAGCGGCGGTCATCGTTCGGTCTGAATGACGTTCAGTCTGCCTGGCCACAACATTTCTTGAATTTTCGGCCACTGCCGCAGGCGCAAGGTTCGTTCCTTCCCTGTTTCGGTATGTCGCGACGAAACTGGTTGACCGGGGGCATTTCTGCATCTCGAAAGTACCACTGGCCGTGATAGCGCTCGAATACGCCGAGCTCATGGTGCACGTGGCGGCGCTTGGTGCCGTCGCGATAACGCGCGGTAAACTGGATGCGTGCCGTGTCGTCCTCGGTGCCGCCGCCCTCGACATCGATGATCTCGAGCCCGAGCCACTCCGATTCGCTGGCCCAGCGCGCCGTGGCGTTCTCGTCGATGTCGGCACGGGTCGCCGGATGATGTGTGGCGAGAATGTACGCCATCGCGCTCTGCGTATGGGCGGTATACCGCGCGCGCATCAGTTGCTCGGCACGCTCGGGTCGGGCTGTGCCCTCGATGAAGGGTCCGCAGCAGTCGGCGAGGGCGTCGCCTGTTCCACAGGGGCAGCTTGGCATGTCGGCTCTGATAAACGATATTCACTCGCGTGCTGCAGTGTAGCTTACGTACGCGGCCCTGCCGTTGACAGCGGCTACTGCAGCCAGATGCGAGATCCCTCGGCGTCGGTGATGTAGGGAAACTCGACCTTGACGAGCGTCTGGCCACTCATGACGACGGTACCGCCGTCTCGCTGTGCGCCCTGCTCGGTGAACTCGAAGGCGAATTCGCGGCGGAAGGTCATGGCACCGCCTTTGCCGCGATGGGAGCGGAGTCGTCTCAGCGCGACACTCTGATCGAGAAACTGGAAACCCCGTGAGAGACAGGCAGCACGGGCGTGCCCGATCGCAAGTTCGCGGACACGGGAACTCTGCCACCACCAGAGGACCGCGGCGAGCGGGACGGCGACAATCAACAGGTCGAACAGCGCGCTGCCGCTCATCGACACGGTCTCTGTCGCGGGTACATATATAATGACGGTCTCTGCACGGGAGTGTCTCGCATGGTTCCGATCGAAAGCTTCGACGATGAAACTCGCATCCGCTGTGAGGCCGCTGCCTTCCGGACGCTCGTCGCCCACCTGCAGGATCGCACGGATGTACAGAACATCGAATTGATGAACCTGGCAGGATTCTGTCGCAACTGCCTGTCGAAGTACCTGGTGGCGGCGGCTGCCGGGGAAGGGCTCGAGCTGGGTTATGAAGACGCGCGCGAGCATGTCTATGGAATGCCCTATGCCGACTGGAAGGAAAAGCACCAGACTGACGCAACCGATCAGCAGCAGCGCGCCTTCGATGCTGCACCGGGAGCAAAGCATCGCTAGTCAGCTGGCCGCGGGATTTGCCGTGGTTGTCGCCGAAGCGCTGCTGGCCGACGAGCTGCAACCGATTGTGCTGGTCGGCGACGCGTCCGACAGCGTGCTGGCCGACGTCACCGACTACCTGCAGAGCCGTGGCCTGGCAGTGACCCGCCATTCGACCCTGGACGAATGCGCGCAGGCGTCAACCTTGCCAACAGCAAGCGCCGCCGCACTCCTCACCATCGATGCAGAAACGGTGGCCACAGGCGGAGTCGATCAGCGACTCGGCGCGGCCTGCCGGTTGTTTCCGGCGCGGTTGCTCCTGCGAGTTTCGGCAGGTGCGGCTCTGGCGCCTGCCGATCTGTATGCGTTCGGTTTCCGTTGCCTTGCTCGTGTCGGTGACGACAGCTTGCACGAGTATCGCCTGAGTGACTACAAGACGCCGCCAGACTGGTTGAACGCCCGCTTCTGGGCGAACCCCGAGCGCTTTGCACTCGACGCAAGCGATGATTTCGACGAGTCGGGTGACGAGGAAGAGTAGCAGGTGGGAGTCGCGTCCCCGGTAAACGGTGGGCAGGCTCTGCGATTCGGTGTATCTTTCATCGGCTTCGCCTGCGCGTAGTTTCGACCTTCGTCAGCGTCGCCGATCAATTGGAAGTAGTCGCAGCAAAAAGGTCTGATCTGTGCACGCGGCTTGCATCTCCGCTGTTCAATTCGCATGAGGAGTCAGCCTTGAGCACTATCAGGATCACCGAATTGCTAGGTGACGGGATCGGCCCGGAGCTTGCCGACTCGGTGCATGCCGTCGCCGACTCGCTACCTGCTGATTTTGCCTTCGAACCGGTCGACTGGAGTCTCGAGAATCGCGAGGCGAGAGGGGATGCCGTCATTGACGAAGCAGAGGCGTCGATGCGCCGCACGAAGCTTGCCGTCAAGTACCCGACCGTCACGAAGACATCGAGTCCGAATGCAATGATCAGGCGACGCTGTGATTTCAGCGTCATCTATCGACCGGCCATCTCGATCAAGGGTATCCACTCGAACTTCAAGGAAGACGTCAACCTGCACATCGTGCGGATCGCCACCGGCGGTACCTACGACGATCCGGGTCAGCTGATCGGCAAGGAAGCGGCGGTGTCGCTGCGCATGGTCGAGCGCAAGCCTTGTCGTCAGGCGGCGCGCTTTGCCTTCGATCTGGCTCGCAAGAAGGGCATGACGTACGGGGACAGCCACTATTCGATGACCTCATCGTCGAAACACACCATCCAGCGGGTCACCGACGGGCTGTTCGAGTCGGTCGTGGCCGAAGTGCATGACGAGTTTGCCGATGTCGAGCATCACGTCGAACTGTTCGATGCGCTGCTCGCGAAGATCATCATCGATCCGTCAAGCTACGAGGTCGTGCTGGTCTTGAACGAGTACGGGGACTTTCTCTCCGACATGGCAGCCGGGCTGGTCGGCAGTCTTGGAACCGGTGCCAGCGGCAATTACTCATTTGATGACAATGACGACGTCGACATCGCCATGTTCGATCCGGCGGGCGGCACCGCGCCCGACATCGCCGGCAAGAATGTCGCCAATCCGGCCGCGGTGCTGTTGTCGTTCGGTATGCTGCTCGATCATGTCGATCGCTACGATCTCGGACACGCGCTCAGGCTCAGTCTCCTGAAGGCCATAGAGAATGGTCAGAGCACCCGCGATCTCGGCGGCAAGCTGAATACCGACGAATTCACCCGCATCGTCATCGATGGTATCCCGGCACATCTCTAGTCAACCTTCAACTCGCAGGCGGTTGACCGGTTCGGCCGGCAACCTCAGGAATCACCCGACATGAGTGCGACACCCAGGCCTTCGACTCCCCGCAAAGGCAATGGAGCGGCGTCGATGCAGGAACTTCGGGAGTCGTCAGTACTTGGCGGCGCCAATTCCCCTTGGCTGGAAACGCAATACGAGCTGTTTCTCGCCGATCCGAATTCGGTGGACGAGCACTGGCGCAACTGGTTCCAGAGTCTGCCGATGGTGCGGGAGAATACCCGCGAGGTAGCGCCCTCCGAAGTACGCGAGCAGTTTCGTCAGCAACTGCGCAACGGTGGGGCGCGCCCGTCGATTGCCGCAGGAGCGGCTCTTGGCGACGGTACCGAAGCGCACGCCCTCAAGCAGATCTTCGTCACTCAGCTGATCAACGCATACCGGGTGCGCGGCCATCAGCTGGCGAAGACTGACCCCCTCGGGCGGGAGACCACCGCAGCGGTCAGTGAGGTTCGCTTGCGCGAGAACGGACTGTCGGAAGCCGATCTCGACGAAGTGTTCCAGACGCCTGCGCTCGAGGGCATCGACCATGCGCCGCTTCGCGACATCATTGCCCACCTCGAACGCTGCTATTGCGGATCGATCGGCTACGAGTTCATGTACATCGACTACACGCCGCAGAAGGACTGGCTCCAGCAACGTATCGAGAGTGTGGCGTCAGCTCCGTCACTGAATCCCGAGACCCGCAAGTGGTTGTTGCAACGTGTCAGTTCCGCTGAGGGTATGGAGCGCCATCTCGGCTCGCGTTATGTAGGCCAGAAGCGCTTTTCGCTCGAGGGTGGCGAGAGCCTGATCGTCATGATGAGTGAACTGGTCAGGCGCGCGGGGGCCGCCGGTGCCCGTGACATGGTCATCGGCATGGCACATCGGGGCCGGCTCAATGTGCTGGTCAACATTCTCGGCAAGAACCCGGCCGAGCTGTTCCAGGAGTTCGAGGGCAAGCATGACGAGAGCCTCTCCTCGGGTGACGTGAAATATCACATGGGGTTCAGTTCGGACATCCGCACGTCGCACGGTCACATGCACCTGGCCATGGCGTTCAACCCGTCACACCTCGAGATCGTCTCGCCGGTGGTCGAAGGGTCGGTACGCTCACGCCAGGATCGCTATGGCGACAAGGATGGCGACCTGGTCATACCCATCGCCATTCACGGTGACGCGGCTTTCGCAGGTCAAGGCGTCGTCATGGAAACGTTCAACATGGCGGATTCGCGCGGCTTCTCGACGAAGGGCACGATTCACATCATCATCAACAACCAGATCGGCTTCACCACCAGCAACGCTGCGGATGCGCGCTCCACGCTCTACGCAAGCGACGTCGCGAAGATGATCAACGCCCCCATTTTCCACGTCAACGGTGACGACCCGGAGGCGGTCTACTTCGTCACTCAGCTGGCGATCGATTTCCGCATGGCTTTCAAGAAGGATGTCGTCATCGACATGGTCTGCTACCGGCGGCACGGTCACAACGAGACCGACGAGCCGTCCGTCACGCAACCGATGATGTACAGCACGATCAAGCAGCTGCCGACCACTCGCAAGCTGTATGCGGATCGGCTGGTTGCGGCTGGCGTTCTCAGCGAGGCCGAGGCTGATGCCATGGTCAGTGACTATCGGCAGGCGCTCGACGATGGCGAGACAGTTGCGCCGGACGTCATCGAGGGGCTTTCCGAGGCACCGGAACTGTTGATCGACTGGTCAAAGTACAACGAGCCGGACTGGCGGGTCGACTACGATCCGCGCGTGCCGTTGGCTACCCTGCAGGCGCTGGCGACGAAGCTTGGTGAGCTACCTGACGGGCTGGTATTGCATTCGCGGGTCAAGAAGATCGTCGAGGATCGCCGCAAGATGACGGCGGGGGCGCTGCCGATCGACTGGGGCTTTGCGGAGACTCTGGCCTACGCCACCTTGCTCGAAGACGGCTACGACGTGCGGCTTTCCGGGCAGGATTCCGGGCGTGGCACCTTTGCGCATCGTCATGCCGTCCTGCACAATCAGAAGAAGCCGGGCGCTTATGTGCCGCTTCGGGATGTCTCCGACAACGGCAATTTCCTGGTCATCGATTCGGTGCTGTCCGAGGAGGCGGTGCTCGCGTTCGAGTACGGCTATGCAACAGCCGATCCAAACACGCTGGTCATCTGGGAAGCGCAATTCGGAGACTTTGCCAATGGCGCGCAGGTCGTCATCGATCAGTTCATCAGTTCGGGTGAGACCAAGTGGGGGCGTCTCTGCGGCTTGACGCTGCTTCTGCCACACGGTTACGAAGGACAGGGGCCTGAGCACTCGTCAGCGCGTATCGAGCGCTTCCTGCAACTGTGTGCCGAGGACAACATGCAAGTGCTGGTGCCGAGCACGCCGGCGCAGGCTTATCACATGCTGCGTCGCCAGATGGTCCGTCCCGTGCGTCGACCAATGGTGGTCATGACGCCGAAAAGCCTGCTGCGGCACCGCCTGGCCGTATCGACCCTGGAGGATCTTGCCGACGGCAGGTTCCATCCGGTCATCGACGAGCTCGATCCACTCGAGAAAAGCGCGGTCAAGCGCCTGGTGCTGTGCAGTGGCAAGGTGTACTACGACCTGCTCGAGGCACGTCGCGAGGCAAATATCACCGACGTCGCGATCATTCGCGTCGAGCAACTCTACCCCTTCCCCTACGACGCTATCGAAGCGACCACGGCAGGCTACGCCAATGTCTCGGAGATCGTCTGGTGTCAGGAGGAGCCCCGCAATCAGGGAGCCTGGCGTTCCAACCGGCACCGCATCGAGCGGGTGCTGCCCAAAGGCGTCAATGACGTCGAGTTCGCCGGTCGCAAGCCGTCGGCATCACCCGCCAGCGGTTACATGAGTCAGCATCTTCTTGAACAGAAACGACTCGTCCAGGAAGCCATCGGCATCATCGAGAACAGTCAGCGCTGGTAATTTTCGGCTGCTGGCTCTCTCGTCACCACCACCCGCAATCACCTCGACCCCTGTCGAAGGAATACAGATGAGCACCGAGATCAAGGTCCCCACATTGCCCGAGTCGATCGCCGACGCGTTGATCGTCACGTGGCACAAGAAGCCCGGGGACGCCATCAAGCGAGACGATGTGCTCGTCGACGTCGAGACCGACAAGGTCGTGCTCGAAGTGCCAGCGTCGGAGGATGGTGTGCTGGGTTCGATCATCGAGGACGAGGGTGCAACGGTAACGGCACACCAGGTCATCGGCTCGATCGAGGTGGGAACGGGCGCCGCTGCCGCTGACGACAAGAGTGACACGGCATCCGAGGCCGCCGCGTCGACACCGGCCGCTCAAGATGTCGGAGAAGCGGGGGCGGAGAGCGACGGACAGACCAGTCCGTCTGTCAGGAAACTCTTGACGGAACACGATTTGAAGGCTGGGGACGTCAAGGGTAGCGGCAGGAATGGCCGCATCTCGAAGGAAGATGTCGAGGCGCATGTTGCGACTGCGACTGCGACTGCGGCTGCCACGCCGTCGGGGAGTGCTGCCAGTGCACCGGCGGCATCGACAGCGTCTGCGATGCCACGGCTGGAAGGTGATCGCAGTGAACGGCGCGTGCCGATGACGCGACTGCGCGCCCGCATTGCCGAACGCCTGCTGTCAGCGACGCAGAACACCGCCATGCTGACAACCTTCAACGAAGTCGACATGTCGGGCTTCATCGCCTTGCGATCGCAATACAAGGATGGCTTCGAGAAGGGTCACGGCGTCAAGCTCGGCTTCATGTCGATCTTCCTGAAGGCCTCCACCGAAGCGTTGAAGCGCTACCCGGACATCAATGCATCGATCGATGGCGATGACATCGTCTATCACGGATTCTGCGATATCGGTGTGGCCGTCTCGTCCGATCGGGGGCTGGTGGTGCCGGTGCTGCGCAATACCGAGACGATGTCGCTCGGCGACATGGAGAAGGCCATCGGTGGATATGCCGAAAAGGCTCGCAACGGCAAGCTGACCGTTGAAGACATGACCGGCGGCACCTTCACCGTATCCAACGGTGGCGTGTTCGGCTCGATGATGTCGACGCCGATCCTGAATCCGCCACAGAGCGCGATTCTCGGCATGCACGCTACCCAGGAGCGGGCGGTTGTAGTGAATGGCGAGATCGTCGTTCGCCCGATGATGTACATCGCCCTCTCCTACGATCATCGTGTGGTCGATGGCAAGGGCGCAGTCGGGTTCCTGAAGACCATCAAGGAGATCGTCGAGCAGCCGGCCAGGGTCGTGTTTGACGTCTGATGATGGCTACAAGGCAGGACGCCCCTGAAGGTGAAGCCGTCTTGCGCGTGCAGGCGATGCCTGCCGATGTCAACGTCAATGGCGACATCTTCGGTGGGTGGGTCGTCAGTCAGATGGATCTCGCCGCCGGAATCACTGCCGGGCAACGGGCCCGAGGGCGAGTTGCCACCATAGCAATCAATGCAATGACCTTCATCCGTCCCGTGCATGTGGGGGACGTGCTGTGTGTGTACGCATCGGTCGATAAGGTCGGCCGCACCTCTGTCGCCATCCAGGTCGAATGCTGGGCGCTGCGCAATCGCATTGGCGAGCGCGAGAAGGTGACCGAAGGGCTCTTTACCTTCGTTGCCATCGGCGATGATCGCAAGCCGAGGCCAATACCGGAATAGTGCTCCTGCACGATCGAACGTCGACAGCTTGCGGGGTCCCCCGGTAGGATCAGACCTTTCAATCTTTCAGGAAAATCGCATGTCGCAATCAGGACTTGCATTCCCCACACGCGAGCTTGGCCGCACGGGGCTTTCGCTGACCGAACTCGGACTCGGCTGTGCGGCCATGGCGGGCAATCATCGCGTGGTCGCCGACGAGGACATCGCCGCTGCCATCGATGAAGGCCTCTCGCGAGGTATCGAATTTCTCGATACGGCTCCGTTCTACGGGTTTGGACGATCCGAACGTTTCGTTGGTGATGCACTTCGCGCGCGGAAAGGCGACTATGTGCTGTCCACCAAGGCGGGGCGCTTGCTACAGGCGGGGGAAGCCCCTGAGAGTCTGGCGCGGGACTGGCCCGGGGCGCTGCCGTTCACGCCCGTCTTCGACTATTCCTATGACGGCGTCATGCGCTCCTATGAGGACAGCCGGCAACGGCTCGGTCTGCCGCGGATCGATATCCTGTTGTTGCATGACATCGGTGTGATGCAGCACGGCGATGAGCTCAATCGCCGACATTTCGAGGAAGCCATGAGTGGCGGTTATCGAGCACTCGACGAGCTACGTCGGGCGGGTGATATCAAGGGCATCGGACTCGGTGTCAACGAGCGCGAAGTCTGCCTCGCCGCCCTTGAGCATGGCGACTGGGACTGCTTTCTGCTGGCTGGGCGTTACACCTTGCTCGAACAGCAACCGCTTGCGGATCTGTTCCCGGCCTGCGAGAAGGCGGGTACCGGGATCATCCTGGGCGGGCCCTACAACTCGGGCATTCTCGCCGGCGGCGATACCTGGAATTATGCCAGGGCACCGGCCGAGGTGGTCGACAAGGTCCAGTCCATTGCCCGTGTCTGCGCCTCACATGCGGTACCGCTGCAGGCAGCGGCCTTGCAGTTTCCGCTCGGCTCGAAGCTCGTGGCAAGTGTCATCCCGGGGCCTCGTTCGCGTGCCGAGGCGGCCCAGAACGTCGCCTGGTTCCAATCGGAGATACCGGAGTCGTTGTGGAGCGATCTGGCGGCAGAAGGCCTGCTTGCCGACGGCACGCCGATACCTCGGCGACCGATGCAGGGTGCGTCTGCATGAGCAGCCTGTCGTTCTATGGCGCAGCCGGCACCGTCACCGGCTCCTGCACCTTGCTGGATACCGGCAAGTGCAGCATTCTTGTCGACTGCGGATTGTTTCAGGGTAATCGCAGTGTGACCGCGTTGAACGAACAGCCATTTCCGTTCGACGCCACGTCGATTGACTTTCTTTTACTGACGCATGCGCACACCGACCACGCCGGGCTGATTCCGAAGCTGGTCAAGTCCGGTTTCACGGGTCCGATTCATGCCACCCGAGCGACCGCTGATCTCCTCGAATTCATGATGGAGGACTCGGCGCGCATCCAGCAGTCGAATACCGAGCGCGAGAACCGTCGGCGCCAGCGACGGGGTCGGAAACCGGTCGAGTCGCTGTTCTCCATCGAGCATGCCCGGGAGGCGCTCTCACGATTGCAGACAGTCGACTACGGCGAGTGGTTCGAGCCGGCGCCTGGCGTGGGTGTCCGCTACTGGAACGCCGGACACATCCTCGGTTCAGCTTCGATCGAGGTGCGCTACGAGGAACCGGCGAGTGGCAACACGATGCGTCTGCTGTTCTCCGGTGATCTCGGTCCGGACGAGAAGACGTTCCACGCGGAGCCAGATGCCGAGCAGGGCTTCGACTACGTGATATCCGAAAGTACCTACGGCAATCGCGATCGAGCCGACTACACACTGGTGCAGCGGCGAGCCGCGCTTCGACAGGAACTGCTGGACGGCCTGGCCCGGGGTGGCAACATCGTCATCCCGAGCTTTGCGGTCGAACGCAGTCAGGAACTCCTGCACGACATCGGTGTGCTGCTGGCCGCAGGAGAACTCGCTGATGCCACGGTCTACCTCGACAGCCCGCTCGCCAGCAAGGTCACTGAAGTCTTCGTCCGCCATGCGCACGCGCTCGAGGACATCGACCTGCCGGCCGAGGAGCTGTTTCGTCATCCGCGCTTTCGCATCGTGCAGAGTGTCGACGAAAGCAAGGCGCTCGCCGATGTGAAGGCTGGTGCGATCATCATCAGCGCAAGTGGCATGGCCGACGCGGGACGTGTCGTGCATCATCTGAAGAACAACATCTGGCGAGAGGACGCGACCGTGCTCTTTGTCGGGTATCAGGCGCCTGGCACTACCGGATCGCATATCAGGAGCGGTGCCGATGACGTGATCCTGCACGGCAAGGAGTTCCGCATAGCGGCGACCATTCGCGGCATCGGTAACTATTCTGCGCATGCCGATCAAGGCGAGTTGCTCGACTGGATCATGGAACGTGCACCGATAGCCGGTGGATTATTCCTGAACCACGGTGATGACGACGCGCGGCAGGGCTTGACCCGCCAACTCGTCGAACGTGGCATCGCCCGCGAGCAGATCTTTCATCCGCTCTTCGACGAACGTTTCGAGCTCGGTGCCGGACCACCCGCGTCGAAGGGGCGTGTGGCCGAGCGTATCGATCCGGATACGCTGCAAGACGATGCCGACGAAGCGCGTGAGCGTTTTTCACTGACGCTGTCCCGGCAGCTCGAAGATCTCGACGACGAGGCGAAGGCACAGGCATTGCTTGCTCGCTTGCAGGCGGTGCTGGACGACAGCTGACCGGTCCGCCTCGAGCCGCAAGGAACCAGTCGAGGAAAACCCATGATCGTATGTACAGAACATAGTCGGCATCGCCCGATCGTTGCCCTGCTCGTGTCCGTGCTCGGGGCTGGCGTGCTCGGCGGATGCAGCGATTCGGGTGGCAGTTCCGAGCCTGCGCCGGCACCGATCCTGAGTGACCAGACCGGCGTGCAGACGCCGGATCCGGCCGATGCGGAAACGCCCTTCATCTCGGTCGACAACCGCGAGCAGGCGCTCGACCATGTGTTGTCGGTTGTCGGTGGTGGTCTCTACGACACGGTGCTGGCAGGCGCTCGTCCGCTTTTCCAGCTCCGTGATCCCGACGCAACGCTTGCAGGCATCACGCCGAATTCGGGCAGCGTGGACGGGGCTGGCCGCGACGATATCCGGCAATACGCCTGCGCCGAGGGTGGTGAACTGACGGTCGGTGGTCGAGTGGATGACCGGGACGGCGATCCGGCTGCGGCCGACAACTACATCGAGATCGAAGCTACGGGCTGCATGATCGGAGGCATCGCGCTCGATGGCATGCTCGTCGAGAATGACGGTACACGCTTTCTTCAGGCGTTCTCGATGACGGGACCCGGGGTCGAACGCCGAGAGATAAGCGGATCAGTTGTCGATCAGGGCAGTCGTGGCGGCTCACTGCGCGTCTCCCGCTACCAGGAAACCACGGCAGCGGGCGAAACGACCGTTACCAATGCGCGCACCGATGTCTTGCACACGCCCGACGATGCAACGGCCGCACAGTCATTGTTCGCCACCGCGAGCCTGATGTCACCTTCGACAATGGGTGTACGAGTGTTCATAGACACGCCGGAATTGTTCAGCGCGTCTGCCGGGGAGCCTTACTACACGTCTGGACGTCTGTCCGCGTCAACCGATGATGGCGCACAGCTTGTCCTCAACGCCTCTGACGGTAACCCCGAGTCGTTCCAGCTGGTGGTGACCGCCGAGGGCAGTATCACGGCTTTCCTGCTCGGCTGGAGTGACGAGCGACGGCTACCGTGCGCCATCGATGAGGCGGGAGACTGTCAGTAGAGATTGCCAGCAGTGATCGCCAGTAACAATTGCCAGTAGCGGTGCGTCAGTAACACGTTGACGCGCCGCTACTGCTCCGCCGCGACGATTTCCATGACCATGGCGGCTGTCCAGGTGAACGAGCTTCCGCCGCAGGGTTCACCGCTGATCGGGTCGTAATATTCCGCAAACCCGCCTTGCTCGATCAGGGCAAGACTCGCCCGCTGGATGCGTCTTGCCATCTCCTCCTGACCACCGGCAAGCAGACCGTCGGCGATCAGGTAGTTGACGATCAGCCAGGCAGGTCCACGCCAGTAGCGTTTGGCATCGAAGCGATCATCTTCCGGATCGAGGCTGGGCACCAGATATTCGCAGCGCGAGGAGAGTGTATAGAGGCGTTTGGCGATGGCCTCGAGGCGCTTTTCCGGGATGGGCGCGAGGGCGGTGATCAGACCGCCCACCGAGGGACTGTCGACAAGCTTGTCGGCGACCCGATCGTGACACAGGTATTGTCCGTGATCCTCGCTCCAGAGGGACTCGAGTGCCGACATCCCCTGACCGGCGCGCTGCCGGTTGGCCTCGGCGATGTTGTTTTCGCCAAGTGCCTCGGCGAGGATCGCCAGGTCCAGGCAGCTGCGTATCAGGATGGCATTGAAACCGGGGTCGACAACCTGAAAAGGTGAGGCGTCGTGCAGGCGGCTATTGTCCCAGCCAAGCGAGCGGAAGTGCTCGACGAGCCAGATGTAGCGATCGTATTGCGCCTGCGTCGGGCGATGGTCAGGGTTGGCATGTTGTGTATCCCGTCGCTGGTACGGCGTCACCCCGTCCGTCGGCACACGATCGAATGCAGCATCCCAGTCGGTGGAATTGTCGCGACCGGATTCCCAGGGGTGGATGAGGGCAACCAGCCCGGTGCCCTTCGGATCACGGCACCGGAAGAACCACTCGTGCCAGCGGTCGGCTTTCGTCAACAGAGCCTGCGCACGAGCCTTTGCCGGCTCGCTATCGCGTGCCCGCTCATAGAGCTTCCGCATCGCGAAGGCGGCGACCGGGGGTTGCGTTATGCCTGAGGTTGGCGTCGGACGAGCGGTCTGCCAGACGTCGGGTCCCGGGAAGTAGCCGTCGTCGGCCTCGTGAAAGATGATGTGCGGCACCATGCCGTCATCCCACTGGTGAGTAAACAGTGTCTCGATCTCGCGCCAGGCGCGCGATTCATCGATATGGGCCTGACCAAGCGCGACCAGGCAACTGTCCCAGTTCCACTGGAACGGATACAGGCCATGCGTCGGCACCGTGTAGTCACCGCGATCGTTCTGTCGAAGAATAGCCGCCGCACGATCGAAGAGCGCCCGATAATTCGTATGGCTGTTGGTTGTCGGTTTCTCGTTCATGCAGCCTGACGACCGGCAACGGCGAGTTCCGTCTCCGGATCGAACCAGCGTACACGATCCGGTTGGGGCACGATGCCGATGACATCATTCGGCGCCACCCGCGTGTCGCTTTCGAGGATGACACGGAACATCTGATCTTCGACTTTGCAGGCCACGAGCGTGTGCGGGCCAAGTGGTTCGATCACCACGACAGTGGCTTTGAACCCGCCATCGCCAAGATGTAGATCCTCCGGTCTTATGGCGAACTGCAGTGTGGCTTGCTGACTGGCGGGTCCATCGATGGTCGTGCCACCGACGGTCCATCGAGCTTTCCCCGCATTCTTCGCCGTCAGGAAATTCATGGGTGGATTGCCGATGAAGGAGCCGACAAAATGTGCGGCAGGATTACGGTAGACCTCGACGGGGCTCGCGGCCTGCACGATGCGCCCGCCTTGCATGATGGCGATCCGGTCGGCCATGCTCATCGCCTCGACCTGATCGTGTGTCACGTAGATCGTGGTCGTGTCCGATTCGGCGAGGACGCTCTTCAGTTCGGCACGCATCTCCATGCGCAGCAAGGCGTCGAGGTTGGATAGTGGCTCATCCATCAGGATGACCGCAGGCTCCATCGCGAGTGCACGGGCGACGGCGACACGCTGTCTCTGGCCACCGGACAATTGCCCCGAGTAGCGTTTCAGGAGGAATTCTATGTGCATCAGTTCGGCGGTTCGATTGACGCGCCGGTCGACCTCCTGCTGCGGCATGTTCTCCATCCTGAGTCCGAATGCGATGTTCTCGAAAACCGTCAGGTGCGGAAAGACGGCATAGTTCTGGAACACCATCGCGATGCCGCGATCCTTCGGTGCCAGCGTATCGACGCGTTTGCCATCGATATGGACTTCGCCGGCCGTCGCGGTCTCGAGACCGGCGACGATGCGCAGCAAGGTCGTCTTGCCGCAGCCCGATGCGCCGAGCAATACCAGAAATTCTCGATCGGCGATCGTCAGATCGATGGAGTGTAGTGCCGTTGTCGAACCGAAACGCTTGGCGACTTCGGTGATTCTGATCTCTGCCATGACTCGATTCCTGAAGGAGGGTTGATGGGTTTGATGTGATTGCGCTCAGCGGTTGGCGATGCCCCACATGGCGAACAGGTACTTCCTCACCATGAAAATGAAGATGAGCGCAGGAACGACCAGCATGGCGCCGCCGGCAAACTTCAGGTGAAGCGGCGCGACATCGAGGCTCTGCAGCAGAAAGGCCGGCAAGGTGCGGTGCTCGATGGTCAGGACCGCGGCCGCGAAGACTTCGTTCCAGGACACTACGAAGGCGAAGATGGCCGAGGCGGATATGCCCGGCAGTACCAGTGGCAGAATGACTTTCCGGAAGGCCTTCATACGGGTGCAGCCAAGCGTCCAGGCCGCCTCCTCGAGTTCGATGGGCACGCCCGAGAAGAGCGAGAAGGTGATGAGTACGGCAAACGGCAGAGCGAGCGTCGTGTGTACCAGCGCCAGAGCGAACACCGTGTCGTCGAGACCGACACGCAGGAAAAGCACTGCCATCGGCAGTGCCAGCAGCGGCAGCGGGAAGGCTCGGGTCATCAATACCAGGATCCGGAAGGTACTCTTGCCGCGAAACTCGAATCGTGACAACGCATACCCTGCCGGTGCACCGATACCGATAGACATGATCATCGTCAGCGTAGCGACGACGATCGAATTCCAGAGTGCCTTGCCGACACCATAGAAACCCAGGAAGAACTCCACGCTCTCGGTATCGAAGGATGGAAAGAAGCGCTTGGGGAACCCGTTGACTTCCTCGGGTGTCGAGAAGGTGTTGGCGATCAGCAACCAGATGGGTATCAGAACCCAGAGGCACAACACGATGACGGTTATGGCGAAGGCAATTCGCACGAGCCGTTGCTCGCCGCCGACGACGCCATGACGTTCCGGGCTGGTGATCGTGCTGGCAATCTTGTTCACAGGCTTGCCCCCTTGGGTGTACGAAGCGCTCGCATGATCACGAGTGTGCAGGCGACCGAGATGACCAGGATCAACAGGGCGAATGCCGCTGCAACGTGTGTGTCCTGCATGTCGAACTGACGGTTGTAGACCTCGCTCATCAGGACGGGCAGGTTGGTGCCGGCCAGAGCGACGACGACGGCGAATACTTCAAATGCAAGAATGACCCGCAGTATCAAGGCCGTCTGCAGACTGGGCTTGAGGAGGGGCAGTGTGACCTTGATGAAGCGCTGCCAGCGACTCGCGCCGAACACCTGTGCCGCCTCGTCGTATTCCTTCGGGATGAGGCCCATGCCTGCCACGAGTATGACCAGCATGATGGCCGTCGCACGCCAGATCTCGGCAAGCACGACGGCGAGGAAGATCGTGCCCTTGCTCTCGTAGCCGAGGAAGGCAATCGGTTCTTTGATCGCGCCCACGTTGGTCAGCAGCGAGTTCAGAAAGCCGGTCTGTTCGAAGATGGTGAGCCAGATCAGGCCGGCAGCAAGATCCGAGATGCCGAGAGGAATGGTCCAGATGTAGAGGACCATGTCCCGTCCCTTCTGCATCTTGGTGACAAGCGTTGCCATCAGCAGCGACAGTGCGACCTGAATGGGCACGACTGCCAGGACCAGCCAGAAGGTATTGGTCAACGCCGTGTTGAACTTCCAGTGCGTGAACATTTCGCTCAGGTACTGGGTAGTGAGCTCCCCCTCATCAGTCGCGATCGCCTGCCAGGCAACCAGCAAGAACGGATAGAGAAAGAATGCGCAGAGAAAGAACGTGGCCGGGGCCAACAGGATGTAGGGAAGCGCCCTGGGGTTCATGACAGGCTTCTCGGGTCAGGCGTCTCTGTCGCGAGGCGCGGAGAAAAAAGGGCTTGGTCTGATGCACGGGACGGCGCTTCCCGGCGAAACGAACGCGCAAGGGTGCTCCGACGGAATGATCACGGCTTGTACCGTTGCCATTCCGGCTGCAGTGACGGATGACTTTTCCGGCTTCTCGCTGGGCTGGCGACTGCGGTGGTTGTCGATGAATCGCGGCGCCGAAGTCAGGTCAGTCCGGTCCATCGAACGGAAGTCGGATCGGGGCCCGGCGATCGGGCCCCGACGTGTTCTCAGTCGACCGGGCAGGCACCCTCCGAAGGCTCATCGGGCCCCCAACACGGTGCACCGGCTTCGTTCATGACTTCGCGAAGTGTCTCGGCTTGTTCGTCGAGGATTTCACGAACATCGCCGCCACCGAGGATGATGCGCTCGAAGGTGTCGACATAGACTTGATTGAACTGACCGCCGAGGTCGCCCAGACCAACCGGCAGGAGTCCGGGGTTGGCGTCTGCCGAGGTCGTCATCTTCGATACGGCATCACCGGCGATCTGCACCGAAGGCGGCACGTCGTCAGGCAGATCTACCGCGACCACCGGGAAGAAGCTGGTGGCGCGCATGGTGGCGATCTGTGTTTCCGGTAGCGACATGTGTGCAATCAACTTCTTCGCGGTGTCGGCGTCAGGTGCTGTGGTGGGTACGCCGAGACCGACGACAACCGGCATGAAGCCGCGGCCGGTCGGACCTGCCGGTGCCGGGAAGGCAATGAAATCGTCCGGACGATCGTTGAACGCATCGGCGAGGCGTGAGGTGTGGTCGAAGGCCACCCAGACTTCATCGGTCAGGAGGGGTTCCTGCATGAAGGAATAGTTGGTCGAGCCGCGGTTGGTGTATTGCCAGAGTTCCTTGAAGGCGTTCCACGCGGCTTCGGCTTCGGCTGATCGGAATTTGGTGACCATCGAATTGGTGAACGAGGGATACAGGTAGCCCTGGAAGAAGCGGTGCTTGAGTCCCTTCGGTCCGGCCGGGAAGCCGAATTTCGGCGAGCCTGTGGCATCCGCCATGTTCTTCGCCCAGGCGGTCAGCTGCTCGTAGCTGAGCGCGTCGATGTCGGCGCCCTCGGGCAGGTGCTCCAGTGCCATTTTGTTCGCGGCCATTATGTAGGTGGCCTGCATCCAGGGGATGTACGCCTGGGTGTCACCGCCAAGCTTGCCGAGTTCCATGAAGTTCTCGTTCATCTCGACGCTCCCAAGGTCCACATCGGAGAGATCGGCGAGGCCATCGGCCACCCCGGTGAAGTCGCCGTGCAATGCGCCTAGTACGCCGATCTGGCCGGTGCCGGCCTGGAGTTCGGCCTGCAGGCGCGTCAGCCAGGGGCCACCTTCACTCGGCTGGAATTCGACCTCGCCCTCGAAGCCTGCAAGGACATCGTCGCGCATGGCCTGTGCTTCTTCCACCGGATTCGCCTGGGTCGACCAGAAGAGCACCTTGTCGGCAGCCGAGGCCACGGGAATCGCGATGAGCGTACTGCCCGCCAGCACAGCGAGTGCGGTGAGTCTGTGAGAGGGTTTCATGGGTTTCATCAGAGTGGGTTGTCCTGTCGTGTGGTCGATGTGTTCGCCGGCCTGCGGCGTTTGGAGGAAGTGATCGGCACCGGCCCGTGACTGCCACGGGCGATGAAGTGCGGTCGCAGCAGGCGATGCTGTTCTGCGGTGTGACCCTCGATGATGTCGACGAGGGTGTGGGCGAGCTCGATCGTCGTCTCGCGGGTGCGTTGATCGAAGGTACTGAGTCCCGGAGGAACCCAGGCCGCTGCCGGCACGTTGTCGAAGCCGATGACGGAAAGATCGTCCGGCACCCGCAAGCCAAGTCGACCTGCGGTCTCGATCACCGCGAAGGCGATCTCATCGGTCAGGGAGAGCATGGCCGTCGGTCGCTCGGGTTCGCTCAGCAGGGCTTCGAGCGCTCGTTGTCTGGAATCGGAATCGAAGCGGCTGCTCGAACAGCGGACCAGCGATACGCGGGCGTCGCCCTGATCGGCGATGGCTTGCTCAAGGCCGCTTTCACGCGTCAGTCGGAAGGTCATCGGTTCGTCGATCGAGCACAAACCGAAACGCCGATGGCCGAGCGCGTACAAGGTGTCGAAAGCCTGCGTGAAGGCGATGGCACCATCGGTATCGACCCAGCTGTATCGCTGGTGCGTGTCGAGTACTCGGCCGTGTGCGATGAAGGGGAATTTTCGGTCAGCCAGAAAGCCGACCCGCTCATCGTCTTCGAGAATGCGGGTCAGCACGACACCGTCGGCGCGACCGGAATCGACAATGCGTTCCAGCACGGACATTTCGGACATGGCTTCGGGAGCGGCGGCCAGGTACAGGTCCCGCTTCTTGTCGAGCAGGCCTTGCGCCAGTCCGCCGATGAACTCGCCCAGGAAGGGCTCGATGGCGCGGTGATCGTGCAAGGGGAGCAACAGAGCGACAAGACGGCTCCGCCCGGTCTTCAGCGCCTGACCCGCCGTGTTCGGTATGTAGTTGAGGCGCGCCGCCGCTGCTTCGATCCGCCGCCGTGTACTTTCGGCCACATCCGAATAGCCGGCGAGAGCTCGCGACACCGTCGTGATGGAGATGCCAAGTTCGTTGGCGATGTCCTTGAGTGTGCTCTGGGGAGGCATCGAGGCGCAGTGGTTCGCTATCCGAAACGTTTGGGAAGGCTACGCCGAGCTGACCGAAATTGTCAACAGTGATGTGAATTGATGGAAGAGAACGTGGACAGCAGGGCCCGATCGGGCCTGATTTTCGCAGTGGGCAGGAGATTCATACAGGCGCGATATACTGCCGCGTTCACCTCCCGGTCAGGATACCCGTTACCCTTATGGCAGATTCATACGACGTCATCGTCATCGGCGGTGGACCGGCAGGTTATGTAGCCGCCATTCGAGCGGCGCAGCTGGGTCTCAAGACCGCTTGTGTCGAGGAATGGATAAACAAGCAGGACAAGCCTGCGCTCGGTGGTACCTGCCTGAACGTGGGGTGCATTCCATCGAAGGCGCTGCTCGAGACCACCGAGCTCTACGATACGGCCAATCACCAGTTCGCCGACATGGGCATCGGGGTGGGCGATGTGTCTCTCGATGTGCCGAAGATGATCGGTCGGAAGGACCGTATCGTCAGTGAGCTGACTGACGGTATCGCGGGGCTGTTCAAGGCGAACAAGATCGACTGGCTCCAGGGCAGGGGCAGGCTGCTCGACGACAAGGTCGTGGAGGTAACGTCACGCGAGGGTGTGACGAGCAGTCATGCGGCGAAGAATGTCGTGATCGCGACCGGCTCTGTGCCGATAGCGCTCGGATCCCTGCCCCTTGAGGGCAACATTGTCGTCGACTCGTCAGGCGCGCTGGACTGGCAAGCGGTCCCCGCACGTGTCTGTATCATCGGTGCTGGCGTCATCGGTCTTGAACTCGGTAGCGTCTGGCGTCGCATGGGTTCAGACATCGTCGTGCTCGAAGCGCAAGATGCTTTCCTGCCGATGCTCGACAAGGCGATTGCGAAGGAAGCACAGCGCACCTTCACGAAGCAGGGGCTGGACATCCGCCTGTCGACGCGCGTCATGTCGAGCACGGTCAAGGGAGACAAGGTGGATGTGACGTTCCAGGATTCCAGCGGCGAGAAGACCGAGACCTTCGACAAGCTGATCGTTGCCGTCGGGCGCAGGGCCTATACTGACGGGGTGTTGACAGACGCATCCGAAGTGCAGCTGGATGAACGCGGATTGATCAACGTCAACGAGAAATGCGAGACCAATGTGCCGCATGTCTATGCCATCGGCGATGTCGTTCGCGGGCCGATGCTTGCGCACAAGGGTTCCGAAGAAGGGGTCATGGTAGCCGAGTTGATTGCCGGGCATGCGGCGAGCGTCAACTACGACGTCATGCCGAACGTCATCTATACCCATCCCGAGGTTGCCTGGGTCGGCAAGACCGAAGAGCAGTGCCGGGAGGAGGGTATCGACTATCAGATCGGTACCTTCCCGTTTGCTGCTTCAGGGCGTGCGAAAGCCAAAGGCGACACCGGAGGCATGGTCAAGATCATTCGCGATACGGCCTCTGACCGTCTCATCGGTGCGCACCTGATCGGCCCGAGCGCGTCCGAGCTACTCGGTCAATCGGTGCTTGCAATGGAGTTCGATGCGACAATAGAGGACATCGCGCATACCATTCACGCTCACCCGACGTTGTCCGAAGCGGTCCACGAGGCCGCGCTGGGCGCCGACGGTCGGGCGATCCATATCGCCAACCGGCGAGCATCCGCGAAGCCATCCGCCAAGCAAAGCGCCTGACCGGGCCGCCTTGACGTTGCCCGGGCTTACCTGTCCACGCTGTTGATGGCGAAGTACCGAGCGTCGGCCTGACGGTCGGCTTTCTCGCCATGCAGTTTCAATCGAGCCATTCGAACAGGATTCACTCATGAACCTACACGAATATCAGGCGAAAGCCTTGTTCAAGCAGTACGGCATGCCCGTGCCGAACAACCTCGTTGCCACGACTCCAGCCGAGGCGCGAGCAGCGGCGGAGAAACTGGCGACCGAAAAAGTTGTCGTCAAGGCGCAGGTGCATGCCGGTGGGCGTGGCAAGGCAGGTGGGGTCAAGCTTGTTGATACACCGCGAGAGGCCGAGGACTACGCCGAATCGATGCTCGGCACACAGCTGGTCACCATTCAGACCGATGCCGAGGGCCAGCCGATCAACTCGGTGCTGGTCGAGGAAACCTGCGACATAGCCGATGAGCTCTATCTCGGCATGGTCATCGATCGTGCCACGCAGCGCGTGGTCGTCATGGCATCCACCGAGGGTGGCATGGAGATCGAGAAGGTTGCTCACGAGACCCCCGAGAAGATCCTCAAGGCGACCATCGATCCGCTCGTCGGCCTGATGCCCTATCAGTGCCGCGAGCTTGGTTTCGGGCTCGGTCTGACAGGTGCTCAGATAAAGCAGTTCGGCGCGCTGTTGTCCGGACTGACGAGGCTGTTCGAAGAGAAGGATCTGGCGCTGGTCGAGATCAACCCGCTTGTGGTCACCGGCGCGGGGGATCTCGTCTGCCTCGACGGCAAGATCAACATCGACGGCAACGCGATGTTCCGGCACAAGGATCTGGCCGAACTGCGTGACAGGAGCCAAGAGGACGAACGTGAACTGCGTGCCTCCGAGTGGGATCTGAACTACGTGGCGCTCGAAGGCACCATCGGCTGCATGGTCAACGGGGCCGGTCTTGCCATGGCGACGATGGATATCATCAAGCTGAAAGGCGGGCAGCCCGCGAATTTCCTTGATGTCGGTGGCGGTGCCACCAAGGAGCGCGTTGCCGAAGCCCTGAAGATCATTCTCTCGGATCCTGAAGTCAAGGGCATCCTCGTCAATATCTTCGGCGGCATCGTGCGTTGCGACCTGATTGCCGACGGCATCATCGCCGCTGTTGGCGAAGTTGGCATCGAGTTGCCCGTCGTCGTGCGACTCGAAGGAACCAAGGCGGCCGAAGGCCGTAAGTTGCTGGATGATAGCGGACTGAATCTGGTGGCGGCTGCCGATCTCGGCGATGCTGCTGCGAAGATCGTCAAGACGGTAGGAGCTGCCTGATGAGCGTACTGATCAACAAGAGCACGAAGGTCATCTGCCAGGGTCTGACCGGCAGCCAGGGTACTTTCCATACCGAGCAGGCGATTGCCTACGGCACCCGAATGGTCGGTGGTGTGACGCCCGGCAAGGGAGGCAGCAAGCACCTCGATCTACCGGTGTTCAACACGGTGCGAAATGCGGTCGACGAGACCGGCGCCGACGCAACAGTCATTTATGTACCGGCACCCTTCTGCAAGGATTCGATCATCGAAGCTGCTGAAAGCGGCGTGAAGCTGATCGTCTGCATCACCGAGGGCATCCCGACCCTCGACATGCTCGAAGCAAAGATCGCCGTCGATCGAAACGGCGTCCGACTCGTCGGCCCCAATTGTCCGGGCGTGATCACACCGGACGAGTGCAAGATCGGCATCATGCCGGGGGCCATCCATCAGGCAGGCAAGGTGGGGGTCGTTTCCCGCTCGGGTACCCTGACCTACGAATGCGTGAAGCAGACGAGCGATCTCGGCTACGGGCAGAGCACCTGCATCGGCATTGGCGGTGATCCCATTCCCGGAACCAGCTTCATCGACGCGCTTGCACTGTTCGCGGAAGACCCACAGACCGAGGCCATCCTGATGGTCGGCGAGATCGGCGGTACCGCCGAAGAAGAGGCGGCCGAGTTCATCAGCTCGAATGTCAAGAAGCCCGTCGCCGCCTACATCGCAGGCGTCACCGCGCCCCCCGGCAAACGCATGGGCCACGCCGGCGCCATCATCGCCGGTGGCAAGGGCACCGCCGACGACAAGTTCGCCGCCCTCGGCAAAGCCGGCGTCACCATCACCCGTTCCCCCGCCGAACTCGGCCTCGCCGTCAAGGAAGCCACGGGTTGGTAGGGTCGGACCACGCCAACCCACTGAAAAAAGGGAATTAATGGCAGGAAAAGAGCCGCTCTGAGCCACTGATCGGCACTTTCTGGCCTTGGAAAGAGCCGATCAAGAAAGAATGAACGTGTTGCCCCCTCATCGGTCAATGCGCGGCATGGGAGGCAGCGCGGTCGACGCCAGAAGGAAAGCAGGGACGCTCTGGCGATGGGGCCGACGTGCGATCGGCAAAGGGGTCGGCCGTTTGCTTGTGGCCGAGCTTGCCATGCTCGTCGTGACATACGGTCTGGCGTCCCGCTTGATCGATCCGCTGTTGCGAAGCCTGCTGGTAGAGGTCGATCTGCGCGCCGTATCGTTCGTGGTGCTGTCGGTTACATTCCTGGCCTTTGCCGGGCGCTTGCGTGCCATCCTCCTCCCGTCGAACCTGTCGAGTCTCGCGCGCCAACCCGTCGGCAACCTCGAACTCGTGTTCCTGACGTATCCCTGGGCAACGTTGCTCGCCTGGCCTTGGCTTCTCGTGGTGGGATTCGGCCAACCGGCACTGACCGTGTTCGTCCTGGCCAGCACCGTTGCCACTATCGGTGTGATCGGTCTTTGCGCGACGCGACGCGGCTGGCGACGGCTGGTCTGGTCAAGTGCTCTCGGCGCGTCGCTGTTCGTGATCGATCGACATGAAATGTCCGCGTATCCACTCGCGCTGCTGGCAGTGACGATCGGAGTCGGTGCGCTTGAGACCGACCTGCACGCTGCCTTCGGCGAAGCGCCCGCGCGCTCCTCCCGGCAGCGGTCTGAACGATTCTTCAGCGCGCTGTGGCGTACCGGTGGTTCACCGCTCGCGGCCCTGCTCCGTCGTGATCTGCTCGCGTTGTGGCGCCGACCCGGTTGGGTTTCCCGTGCGTGGCTACCCATCGTCTGCGCGCTGTTCCTGCTACTCGTCAGTGCGCATGGCAATGGCAACTGCCACGCTGCGTGTCTCGATCGAGGTGTCCTCTTTCTGGTCGCATCGAGTGCCATCGTCTGCGTTGCCGTGCTCTCGTCGATACGACACGTGCAAGGACCGCGCTGGCTGACGCCGGATCGCACCGTGCCGCCGGGACGTCGACTGCTTTCCCTCGGTCTGATCGCCGCGGCGCCCTGCCTGCCGTTCATCGCCCTGGCCGCTAGCCTGTCGGCTGAGCCGAGCCTGCTGCCGTTCTCGATCTCCGTCGTGCTGATCTCACTCTACCGGCAACTGGCCGATCCTGACCGGGATGTGGAAATCGGCATGCTGCTCTGCTCTGTCGTGCCGCTGCTGTTCATGACCTTGTTGCCGGTAATCGAGCGGCTGCTGCTGACCACGGGCGTTCTGCTCGTACTCCTCTACCTGGTGAATCGACAAGCGCGACGGCAACGGCATGCAAGTGGCACTACGGGCGCCTGTGCCAGTGCCGCGTGGCCATGACCGGCAAGCCGACCATCGATGCGCGCGAGCAGAATCTGCAGCTCGTCGTCGAGAACGTCGCGTTTCAATACACGGCCGGCCCCCTGATCGGTTCCTTGACCTTTCAGCTGGGGCCAGGATTGCATCGGTTAGATGGCATCAACGGTGCTGGCAAGTCGACTATCCTGCGCTGCCTTTCGGGCGACCTGCAACCCATCCGTGGTCACGTCACGGCCTGTGGTCGCGACCCGGTGAATGATGTCAGTGCGCGCGTCCTGATCGGTCACGCCCCGTATCCGGACGATCTCCCGACCTTCCTGAACATCGAACAGGCACTAGCCGATCTTGCCGCTTTCCGTCGATGCCCGGAGTGGCGGGGAAACGCGCTCGCCGAGCGTCTGTCGCTGCCGCTGGACTTGCCACTTGCGCATGCCAGTGCCGGCCAGCGACGTAAGGCAGGACTGTTGGCGAGCCTTGTCGGCGACCCGCCCATCCTCCTTCTCGACGAGCCCTGGGCCGCGATCGATCATGCGGCCATCGATGTCGTGACCTCGTTGCTGGAGTCGCTCAGGGCAACGCGGATCGTCCTCTTCACCTGCCACGGCGAGTGTCCGCTCGAGCCGGATACTACCCACCGTCTGGAAGCGTCAGCCGCATCGAGCGACGGTCAGTGAGGCACGCTTCGTGACAAATGACAGGTCAGGGCACGCCTTGCGGCCTCACATGAGCATGAGAGATCGATGGCATTCGAGCCTTTCGCGATGACTGCCAAGCATCGTACGGTCATGCTACTCGTGATCGCTGAAGTACTGGCGATGTCCTTGTGGTTCGTGTCGTCCGCCGTTCTTGTCGATCTACGTGCCGAGCTTGCTTTATCGTCGACAACGGCGGCACTGCTGGCGTCGAGCGTACCGGCAGGATTCGTGGTCGGCGCACTTTTAATTGCCTCCAGCTGTCTGGCCGATCGACTCGACCCGCGACGGTTATTTGCAGTGGCGGCCGTGCTTGCTGCCACTGTCAATGCTGCATTTGCGCTGTTGCCGCCGGGAGGCTACGGCAGTATTGCCGTTCGCTTACTGACCGGGCTTGCCCTGGCTGGGGTCTATCCCGTCGGCTTGAAGGCCGATTACTCGCCGCCGGCGCTCGCCGGCAGTCTCATGTCGCTGCAAACCGCGATCGGGTTTGCCTTGTCGAACCTCACTGTTCAAGCGACGCCGTTCGTCGCCAATGTCTTCGGCTGGCCGGTGCTGTTCTGGATCCTGGCCCTCGGCCCATTGGTCGGTATCGTGTCGATGCGCGGTCTTCGGTAGCCGAACGATCGCGCCGGCGGCCGAGCGCAGCAACTGTCAGTATCAAGGGTGCAAGTCCACTAGTCGACCAGCTTGCCAGGAAATGCCCCCGCGCGCCGGTACCGGTCGAATTCCGTATTGAACTGCCAGACAAGATCGCTGGCGTAGCCTGGCGCCAACCACACCGCCGTGGCGGTCGGTAGCCAAGCAGGTAGAGGCGAAGCATTGTCGATCTGCCATCGGAAGGCAGCGATCAGCGCACTCGCGAGCGCCATGCTTGCAAAAACATCGCTCGGCCAGTGCGCCTGCAGGTACACACGCGACAGGGCGACCAGGACGGCGAGAACAAGCAGTTGCGTGGCGATGATGCTGCATGCGGTGGATGAGCCAACGCAACCTGCAGGCGGTCATCTCGAACAGATCAGACAGCCACAGACACCGAGGGGCAGAGTGGCAGAGTGGCAGAGTGGCAGAGTGGCAGAGTGGCAGAGTGGCAGAAGCCACATGCCCCTCGGAAAACTGAAGACATCGCCACCCGGGTAGAGTTCCAGTGAACGTACACGATCGGTAAGTGCCTTGACGATGCCGACGGCGAGCTTCACACTCAGGAACATGGCCGTCGCGTGAATGGCAAGCCAGTATCGACGAGCGAGCACCAACACACCGCTCATCAAGCTCACGGTGAGTGGAAAGTCACCAAGCATGGTGAGTCCGACCATGATCCGGTCGAGCGACGGCGAACCCATGCTGAGTACCCAGGCCTGCGGCAGGCTTTCGACCCGCTCGACGAATGTTGTCGGGACCATGACGATTCAGCAACTCAGCGCCGCGAACAAAGCGATGCAGGCAGCGATGAAGGCACCCGGCACGGGCGGTCTGGGTGGAGCGACGCGCATGCGTGAGTTGAGCGTTATCGCGACGGGCCGTCACCATACACAAGCGATGCCTGCGTTGTCGCGACGCGACTTCTTGCCCGCCACCTTTTACCCGCCGCCTTCGACAAGCGACTACCCTTCCGGCTCGACTTGAGGGTGAGAGGGGACGCATGCGGGCAATCGGTCACGTGACGTATGGCGGACGACGGCAGAGGCTGTGCACGGTGCTGATGCTTGCGAGCCTCGCGGGTTGTGTGTCAGTGCCTGATCAGCCTGCGGTTGACGGCACGACTGGCCCGGAAACGAGGGGACCGTTGTCCGAGCGCGTTCGCAGGGAGCGGGAGGAAGCGCTTAACCCGTACGTGATCACGGCACATCGGCATAATTATGTGCTGCCGCTGAACTATACGTCTGATCTCAATGAGGCGGTGTACCGCGCCAACGAGGTGAGTCTGCGCGAAGGCCTGCAGCCGGCCGAGGTGACGTTTCAGGTCAGCCTGAAGACCCGACTCAACGAGAAGGATCTCTTCTACGCCAATGACGCGCTTTCCTTCGCACTCAGCATCGAGGCGTGGTGGCAGCTGTACTCCAGTGATCTGTCGAGTCCGTTCAGGGAAACGAACTACGAACCCGAGATCATGTATTTCCGGCCTTTGGGCTGGCGACCCTTCAATGGCTATACCGCTATGCGATTCGGCTTGCTGCACGAGTCGAACGGACAGGTGCAGGGACTCTCTCGAAGCTGGAACCGCCTGTATGCGGAACTGCTCTACGAGCGTGGAAATTTCGTTGCCCTGCTCCGCCCGTGGCTGCGGATTCCGGAGAAGCGCAAGGAAACGGCCGGCGATCCAGAAGGTGACGACAACCCTGACATCCTCGATTTCATGGGGCATGGCGAGCTCGCCCTGTCGTGGCGAGACCGGCGTTTCGAATACAGCCTTCGTGGTTGGGGTAACCCCGCTACCGGCAAGGGCGGTGCCGTGGTCGGTCTGACATTCCCGCTGACCGGCCGCTATCGCGGCTACTTTCGCTACTTCAACGGCTATGGTGATTCGCTGATCGACTACGACCACTTTCAGTCGCGGCTCGGTGCCGGTATCGCTCTCACGAGTCTCTTTTTCTGAGCCGCGAGTATCATCCGTGGGCGTCGCTGTTGCCGATCGGATCGAACTTCCCGTCGATGAAACTGCCCATGACTATGCAAACCCTTGGCACCACTAACCTCCCAGCAGATAATCGCGGCCGTTGCGCATGCCGCGGGCAGTGAAGCTTGCAACGAGCGCCTGTCTTGCCTCGACGTTGGTGACGGCGGTTATAAGCAGGGCGTCGCCGCGACAGGTCCAGAGATCGCCATAGGTGATGACCGGTCGGTGTCGCTTGCGCTGGCGTGCGTTCGCGCGATCGAGGTCCACGAAACCCAGCACGGTCACATCGTGAGCTTGCAGGGCATCGAACCACCAGCGTGCGTTACGTCCCGTGCCACAGATCCACACCGCTCGGCCGCGGCCGATACCGAAGCCGCTCGCGGGAGAGACAGCCGCCGCCGCGCGCAGCCGGGTGAAGGCTTCTCGTCGATAGCGCGGGTCCTCGTGCGTCAGTCGGCCGGGATGCTCGCGCCAATCCAGAAGAACGGGGTCAGGCTTGCTCATCGGCAGGCCGGCGTTGCGAGCGCGGAGGATGAAGTCGTGATCTTCCGGGCCATCGATGTCGCGATAGCCGCCCAGATGCGACCAGATCTCGCGCGCGGCAATCCAGGTCGGGTGCGGCAACGGACATTCGATGAAGCACGCATCACGAATTTCGTCGGCAGAGATCAATCCGTTGAGCCAGCTCTCGTAGCGACGGAAACCTTCGCCAACACCTGTTCGACCGCCTGCGGCATCGATGATGCGGACGCGAGCGCCGACGATGGCGATGTCGGGATGACACTCGAGATGGGCCAGCTGGGTCTCCAGTCGCGCCGGATAAGCGATATCGTCGTCGTCCATGCGCGCAATGAACTTCCCGCGCGCCTCGGCAAGTCCCGTATCGAGTGCACCGACGATCCCGGGACGAAAGCGCGACAAGCCACGCAAGCGAGCATCTTTCGGCAAGCGTGCCATGACGGCGTCGACATCGTCCTGACCGATGATCAGGATCTCGATATCGTGCAGCGTCTGCGCGAGCAGACTGGTGACGGCAGCTTCGGTGGTCGATCGCCAGTGGCGTACCGGCAGCAGAACGCTGACTACCGGACGGGGACGATCAGCAAGGCGCGCCACTCATCTCCATTTGATGCTGCAACCCACACCCGCCTTGACATCGGTGGGTGCGTCCCTGCCGTCCAGCAGCCCCATCGTCGCAGCCCAAAGGTCGCCGCCATGGGCCTCGCCGGCATTGCCTCGACCGGACGGTCGCGTGTCGTCAAATTGCCCTCGATAGTACAGCCGGTGATCGGCGTCGAATAGATAGATGTCAGGTGTGCAGACGGCCTCATAGGCCCGCGCGACGACTTGCGTCTCATCAAAGCAGTAGGGAAATCCGAAGCTGCGTTGCCGGGCAAGTTCGGCCATCTTCAGCGGACCGTCCTGTGGGTAGCTCGCGATGTCGTTGGAGCTGATGGCAATGGTGGCGACACCGCGCGTCTCGCTCCTGGCGGCCAGCGCGACCAGGGCATCGAGAATATGAACCACGTACGGGCAGTGGTTGCAGATAAACGTGATGAGCATCGGCTGACCGGTGTAGTCGTGCGGACCGACGGGCTGATTGTTCCGGGTATCGGGAAGCGTGAACGCGGGTGCTCTGGTGCCGACAGGGAGTTCGGTGGATGCTGTGCTGGCCATGATTAATAGAAGCTGATCGTGGGCCGCTATAGTAGAACCTGCTCGTGTCGTTGCTCAATAGTCTCTCGCATGCACCGAAATCAGGCCACTCTATTTATCGTCTCGGCACCCTCCGGTGCGGGCAAGACCAGCCTGGTCAGGCGGGCCGTCGCCGATATCGACGACCTTGCCGTGTCGGTATCGCACACGACCCGGGACCGGCGTCCCGGCGACGAGGACGGGCGCGACTATCACTTCGTGGATCGAGCCCGTTTCGAGGAAATGATCGCCGCAGACCATTTCCTCGAATACGCCGACGTCTTCGGCAACTACTACGGCACCAGCGTCGAGGCGGTCGAAGCCTGCCTGCACGCAGGCCAGGACGTGATCCTGGAGATCGACTGGCAAGGCGCCGAGCAGGTCCGTCAGAAACTCGGCGACGTGGTCTCCATCTTCATCCTGCCGCCATCGCGCGCAACCCTCATCGAGCGTCTGCGCGGCCGCGGTCAGGACAGTGAGGACGTCATCGCGACACGAACCGCCAAGGCCGTGCTCGAGATGCAGCAGTATCACCTGGCGGACTACCTGATCATCAACGACGATTTCGAGCAGGCGCTGGCGGAATTGAAAGCTGTCGTGCAGGCCAATCGTGTCGTCAAGGCGCGCCAGGCCAAGCGCCATGCTGGACTGATCACCAGCCTCACGCATTAAGTTGTGCGTCGACATCACGTTGGCGAACTACTCGCCGGCCCCACGTACCAAGGATACGTTGAGCAGAGTCACTCGTGCCCCATGGGCACAAAGCCTGATAGCAGACATAAGCAAGCTGTTCACGTTTTCCCGAAAGTAACTGGACGTGACCGGCATGGTCTGGTGTTTAACGCTCGCGGACACTAAACTGAAGGGTCAACGTCAAGTCAGGAAAGCCGCATGGCCCGTGTTACCGTCGAAGATAGTCTCGCCCAGGTCAACAACCGCTTCGATCTCGTGCTGATCGCGGCCAAGCGAGCACGCAACTTGTCGATGGGTGCGGAGCCGATGCTCCCGGACGACAAGGACAAGCCCACCGTCATTGCATTGCGCGAGATTGCCGAGGGACTGGTCACGGAGGACATTCTGAAGGAAGCGCCGCCGCCGCCGACACCGGTCGAGCCGGTGATCTATGACAAAGACCTGCGCGACGCCTTCTGATGGGCGCTGCACGCGTCTGAGTCGGGCCGCGACGGATCGCCGGCAAGCGTGTCGATGCGCGAATCCAATGTACTGCCCATGATGGCAGGATCGGTCCTGGATGTGCTCGCTGTCGATGATGTTACTGCTGAAGTCGACAGCTCGATCGACAGCCTCGGCGACGTGGGATTTGTCGAGTCAGAGTCGCCTTCCGGCGCACGGATCGAGATGGTCGCCTTTTCACAACTTTCGGAGCGAGTGCGCAGCCGCTTCCCGCCGGCACAGGCTCGCGAGATAGGGCGTGCCTACGCCCTGGCGCGAGATGCCCACGAAGGCCAGACCCGGCATTCGGGCGAACCCTACATAACGCACCCGCTTGCCGTCGCCGGCATCGTGCTCGACATGCACCTCGATCACGTCAGTGTGATGGGGGCCTTGTTGCACGACGTCGTCGAGGATACCGACGTGCAACGTGCCGACCTGGTCGAGGCCTTCGGCGAGACAGTCGCGCATGTCGTCGACGGGCTCAGCAAGCTGAGTCATCTCGAGGCGCGCAGCAAGGAGGAAGCCCAGGCTGAGAGTTTCCGCAAGATGTTGCTGGCGATGGTCAGTGATATCCGGGTGATCCTGATCAAGCTGGCAGACCGGCTGCACAACATGCGCACCATCGGTGCACTGAGACCCGACAAGCAACGGCGCATCGGTCGGGAAACGCTCGACATCTATGCCCCAATCGCCTCGCGTCTCGGCATCTACTCGGTCAAGAACGAACTTGAAGATCTGGGATTCAGAGCGGTCTACCCGATGCGCGCCCGGGTACTTCAGGAGTGCGTGGATACCGCGCGGCGTCAGCATCGTGGTTCGAATATCGCGCGTGCCTCCGCGCGTATCCAGACCGCACTCGCGGAGGAGGGTATCGAGGCGACTCTCCGCGGGCGCGACAAGCACCTGTACAGCCTGTACACGAAAATGGCCAAGAAGCAGTTGCCGTTTCAACGGGTATTCGACCTCGCCGCCCTGCGCGTCGTGGTGGACTCGGTCGAGGATTGCTACCGGGTGCTCGGTGTCGTGCACGGGCTCTATCGTCCGATTTTCGGACGCTTCAAGGACTACATCGCCATTCCCAAGGAAAATGGATATCGTTCCCTGCACACCGTGCTGAACGACGGTGCAGACGGCATGCCGATCGAAGTCCAGATCCGCACGCGCGATATGGATGTTTACGCCGAAGCAGGTGTTGCGTCACACTGGCTATACAAGGGTGGAGACAAGTTACCGACTGCGGTTGATGGCCTCGAGCAGGCACGGCCCAGTGGCTGGTTGACGCAACTGGTCGACCTGGACGCCCAGGCCCCGGACACCGTCGAATTCGTCGAGAACGTCAAGTTCGATCTCTTTCCCGGCGAGATATATGTATTCACTCCGAAGGGGAAGATCATCCAGTTGCCGCGCGAAGCGACGCCGGTCGACTTTGCCTACGCCGTACATTCGCAGATCGGCAACACGTGTGTTGCGGCGCGTGTCGACCGACGACTCGTCTCGCTGAGTTCGCCGCTCGAATCCGGCCAGACCATCGAGATAATCTGTGGGCCGAAGGTGAACCCGAGTCCGATGTGGCTGAACTCGGTGGTGACCGGCAAGGCGAGAAGCGCCATCCGGCATTATCTCAGGGATCTCGATCGAAACAAGGCAGAGCAGTTCGGCGAGCGCCTGATGCGTCGGGCGCTCGCGCGCTACGATCGAACGCTCGCCGATGTCGCCGAGAGCGCCGTGCAGTCGCTGCTTGCCGAATTCCATTTCGCGAGTACCACCGAGCTGTACATCGATGTGGGGCTCGGCTTGCGTTTGCCGAGTCAGATGGCAGAACGGCTGATCGAGAAGGAAGTCAATGACGAACCGATCGTGCCAACACGCGACACCGCGCCGTTGCTGGTGCATGGCGACGACGGCCCTACGTTGCATCTGGCGCGCTGTTGTCGGCCCATTCCGGGCGACGATGTGCGCGGCTTCTTCGATGCCGGTCGCGGCGTGGCCGTGCATCGCTCCGGTTGCCGGAACGTGCGCCGCTTCCGGCGCAATCCGCGTCAGGAAATCAATGTCGAGTGGGCCCCGGAAACACGTGGCGAGTTCGAGGTTGTCATTGTCGCTCAGCTGGCCAATCAGCCCGGTGCGCTCAATCGCGTGACCGCCACGATGGCGTTGCTCGAAGTGAATATCGAGAACCTCGAATTCGTACGCCGCTCGGAGGACGATATTTCCATACGCTTCGTCCTCTCGGTGGAAGGGCGTGGCAAGCTCGCACGTATTGTCCGACGGCTTCGGAACCTGACTGTCGTGCGCAGTGTACGGCGTGACGTCTGACCGTCCGACAAGCGTCACCATGCGATAGTCAATCCATCGATAGTCAACCCAGAGAGAGCAACCCGCATGAGCCGTCAGGCCATCTCCACCGACAAGGCGCCCGGTGCCATCGGCGCGTACTCGCAGGCCGTCCGTTCCGGAAATACAGTCTGGCTGTCCGGAGCCATTCCTTTGGTCCCCGGTACGATGGAACTCGTCGGCGACGACGTTCGCGCGCAGATCGTGCAGGTGTTCGACAATCTCGAAGCCGTGTGTGAAGCCGCGGGTGGTTCCTTCGACGATGTCGTCAAGCTGAACGTGTTCCTGACCGACCTGGCTGACTTTCCGTTGGTCAACGAGGTCATGGCCAGCCGTTTTACCGAACCTTATCCGGCTCGGGCGGCCATCGGTGTGGCTACGTTGCCGCGCGATGTCGCGGTCGAGGTCGAAGGCATCATGGTACTCACCGACTGAGCAGCACCGTCGCCAACCGCTCGTATCCGTTGGCAGGACGGGCGAACAGTGGATCTGGATGAACTCCCCGTCTCGTCGTTCAAAGGGGTCGGGGACGCCGTTGCCGGAAAGCTTGCAGGACTCGGAATCCGTAGCGCACAGGATGTGCTTTTCCACCTGCCCCATCGTTACGAGGATCGCACTCGACTGACTCCCATCGGTGCTCTGCAACCGGGAGTCGAGGCGGTTATTTCGGGCGAGATCGTCATCGCGGATGTGGTCATGCGTCGCCGCCGCTCGTTGCTGGTGCGCATCGGCGACGGGACGGGATCGCTGGTACTCAGGTTCTTTCACTTCGGACAAACCCAGGTTCGCCTGTTCGAACGCGGCGCGCGCTTGCAGTGTTTCGGTGAGGCGCGACGCGGTCCCGGCGTGCTCGAGATGGTGCATCCCGAGTATCGTCTGCTGAAATCCGGTGAATCTGCCGGTGTTCTCGAGCAGACACTGACGCCGATCTATCCGACGACCACGGGAATCTCCCAGGCGATGCTCAGGCGGTTGACCGATCAGGCGCTCGGGAAACTGCAGACACAGGCACCCGTGGACTGGCTGCCGTGCAAGCTGATCGCGCAGGCCGTCGGTCAGGACGATGGTCAGGCCACTAGTCAGGCCATTCCGCCAGTTGGCTCGTCGGTCGCCTTGCCGGCATGGCCGCTGCCTGCATTGCCCGAGGCACTCAGCATCGTGCATCGTCCGCCAGCCGACGCAAGTGTCGATGCGCTGACCTCAGGCTTGCATCCGGCTCATCGGCGCCTCGCGCTGGAGGAACTGGTCGCACACCGACTGGGACTCCGCCTGCTTCGCGAACAGGCGCAGCGTCGTCTCGCGCCACAGATACCGCGGTCTGGCCTGTCTGGCCGTCAGCTGCGCGCCGCGCTCGACTTCACGCCGACGGCGGCACAGGAAAGAGTTCTTGTCGAAATCGGCGATGATCTGATCCGTGAGCAGCCGATGTTGCGTCTGATGCAGGGCGATGTCGGCGCCGGCAAGACGGTCGTTGCGGCCCTGGCGGCGGCAGACGTGGTGGATGCGGGACATCAGGTGGCGTTGATGGCGCCGACAGAGATTCTCGCCGAGCAGCATCTCCTGACGTTCAGTGCGTGGTTCGAACCTCTCGGTGTGGAAATCGCCTACCTCACCGGGAAGCTCTCGGTCGGGCAGCGGCGTGCCTGCCTCGGGGCCGTTGCGAGCGGTCGGGCCCGAATCGTCGTTGGTACCCATGCCTTGTTCCAGTCGCAGGTTGAATTTCATCAACTGGGTCTGGCGATCATCGATGAGCAGCACCGCTTCGGCGTCCATCAGCGCATGGCACTGCGCGACAAGGGGACGGTGACCGAGAGTGCCGATGACGCCCTCGCTCAACCGCATCAGCTCATCATGACGGCAACGCCAATTCCGCGAACCCTGGCGATGACCGCCTTCGCCGATCTGGATGTCTCGGTCATTGACGAGCTGCCACCGGGTCGAAAACCGGTGACCACGGTCGCACTCGACAATGCGCGCCGCAGGAGCGTGATCGAGCGTGTGTCCGTGGCCCTGGCCACTGGGCAACAGGTGTACTGGGTCTGCACCCTCATCGAGGACTCGGATCAGCTGCAGGCCGCGGCTGCAGAGGAATCACACGCGGCTCTCCGCGAGCAGTTGCCCGGGCGACGTGTCGGCCTGATTCACGGACGCATGAAGGCGCGCGAAAAGGAAGCGCTAATGCAGGGGTTCAAGGCACAACAGATCGATGTGCTCGTCGCGACTACCGTCATCGAGGTCGGGGTCGATGTGCCCAATGCCTCGCTGATGATCATCGAGAATGCCGAGCGACTCGGTCTGTCGCAGCTCCACCAGCTGCGCGGCAGGGTAGGACGCGGCAGCGCACAGAGCGCTTGTGTGCTGCTCTATCAAAGCCCGCTGCCTGAGCAGGCGCGGGCGCGGATCGGCATCATGCGCGAGACCAATGACGGATTCCTGATCGCTGAAAAGGACCTTGAGCTACGCGGCGCGGGCGAGGTGCTCGGTACCCGGCAGACCGGAGCGGCCGAATTCAGGATCGCCGCGCTCGGGCGTGATGATGATCTGCTCGACAGCGTCGTGTTGCTCGCCGATCACCTGCTCGCGCATGCGCCCGGCAGTGTTCACGGATTGCTGCGACGCTGGATCGGCAAGCAGCGAGCGGACTACGGCGGCGTCTGATCGATCTCGGGATGCTCAGCTCGCGAAGGCGCCCGTGCAAGTGTCATTGAACGTTGTCAATTGTCAGAACTTCTTGCGAAAACGGCAATGTTGCCTCTGGATTCGTTACCTTACGACGTCGCGATCTACTGTCAACGTGCCGGGTTGAATGCTTGATGACCGACTTCCAGTGATTACCGCTTACCGCTCGAAATTCAACGAAAAAGATCGGCGCAGACAGATCAACTGGTTGCGGGGTGTCGCTTTGCTCGCAGGCTTCCGGACAATGCCGATGCTGGCTTGTGCCAGCAAGTCTGAGTTGCGGGCCATGGACGTTCACGGGTTCGAACTGATAGATCCGCCGCGGCTTCGGGTCAGCGAAGGGGGCGCGCGCGGCCGCACAGCCTTGCGGCTGATCATCAACGATGATCACGGCATGATGCCGACCGTGACCCTCGTCAACCAGAGCGATGCGTCGATATCGGTCAAAGCGATAAAGCCGGCGCTCGTCTTTACCGATCACGGTACCTATGATCTTGACGCGTTACTCGCCGAGGGCCCCAAGGTGATCGACCCTGGGTACCCGCTGGTGGTGCGGATCGTCGACATCGGCAGGAATTCGGGCGAGCCTTTCCGCGTCGCTCAGTCGCGGCTGATCGACGACAGCGATGATTGGTTCGATGGGACTGCCCGTGTCTTCGGCTACTGAGAAACACAGGCAATTTCAGCCCAACGTCCATCCGGTGTGCTGCTCGCACCACGACCAGAGGGCAGCCCGCGTGGTTTCGGTATCGCTTGTGCGAGTCTTGCTCATCTTGTGAGTCGAACGTTGCGCACGATCGTGCCAGAAGTCACCACTACTCTCGAGTGCCGCATCGTCCGCTGAGAGCCAGACAAGCGTGTCTGCGCCTGCCGTTGCCGAGCGCAACAGACCGAGCGGCGATAGTACTCGGGAAAATCCCGGCAGCGCGTCGTTGATACCCGGTGTATCGACCCAGCCGGGGTGCAGCGCGTGAAAGACCGTGCTTACGGCTGCGATCCGTTCGGCCCAGAGCTCGCTCAACACGACCTGTGCGCGCTTTGCGCGTGCGTACTGAGCGGTTCCCGAGTAGTCTTCATCGCTCATCTCGAGGCCATCCACGGTCAGCGGTTCGGTGTACATGCCGCCTGAGCTCATCGTCAGGACGCGGCCGGTACCTGACGACGCGCTGGCAAGTGCCGGTAGCAGAAGCCCGGTCAACAGGAACGGCGCGGCTACCATCAATTCCACGGCGAGGTCGGTACCGTCAGCCGCGCGCTTGCGATCGGGAAACAGTGCGCCGGCGTTGTGTGCGAGCACGTCGATGTGTGGATGACGGGTGCTGATCTCGCCAGCGGCCCTGCGCACATCATCGAGCTTGCCCAGATCGGCGATGACAGCATGCAGGCGGTCGTTCCCGGTTCTCTCGCCGAGTCGGGCGATCAAGGAGCGGCACTTGTCGGCGTCCCGGGCGACGACAACGAGCGTGGCGCCCCGTTCGGCATAGATCTCCGCGGCCGCTTCGCCGATACCCGACGTGCCGCCGGTCAACACGATGACCCGGTCGCTCAGATCGTAACTCTTGAGCGATCGCCAGTCGAACAGTCGCCGCCGAAGGTGCGGCCCGATGCTCGTGAAGCTCGGTACGACACTCGATTCGAGCAATTGGTCAATCCGGGAACGGAACATGGGAGCTTTCGCCTTGTCGTCGGGGTGAATATGAACCGGGTGAAAATAGCGCGTGTGACGCTCGAATGAAGGACGCTTGCGCGGTCTCTGTTACGTAGTGCAATGCACCGGCGGTTCTGCCGGCTCGTCGACTGTGCAGCCGCGAGGGCAAATCAGGCCGGTGCGTGCAATCATCAGATACCTCGCCCAGGAAAGCACGACCATGCCAGATACCCTTCGTCTCAGTCTCGCCGATATCGAAGCGCTCGCCAACCGTGCGCTGGCCGCGAAAGGACTATCGGCAGAACAGGCCGGTGCCATCGCCGTGACGGTCACGGCGGCCGAACGCGACGGTTGTACGTCGCACGGCCTGTTCCGAATCCCGTTCTATGTCGCGGCCCTTGCCAACGATCACGTGGCTGCGCGCGCAGTCCCCCTCGTCCATGCCGACGATTCGGCCGTGGTGCATGTCGAAGGCGGGCGAGGTTTCTGTCCGCTGGCGCTGGCTGCCGGTTTACCGCCGCTTGCCGACGCGGCCCGCCGTCTCGGCATTGCCGCTCTCGCCGTGCACGATATCTACAACATCGCCGCACTCTGGCCTGAAGTCGAGCGCCTGGCGGACGAGGGACTCGTGGCCTTCGCATTCACGGCATCCAACGCCTGCGTGGCGCCCGCCGGAGGCACCCGGCCGATCTATGGAACAAATCCGATGGCCTTCGGCTGGCCGCGTTCGGGGCGACCTCCGCTGGTTTTCGATCAGGCATCGAGCGCCTGTGCCCGCGGCGAAATCCAGCTGCACCTGCGCGCCGGTGAACCATTGCCGCCCGGCTGGGCCATCGACGAGCAGGGCGAGCCGACGACCGATCCGGCCGCTGCGCTGGCCGGTGCCCAATTGCCCTTCGGCGGGCACAAGGGCGCGGCCATCGCCCTGATGGTCGAATTGCTTGCGGGCGCGCTTATCGGGAATCTCTTCAGCCATGAATCGAAGGCGCGAGATACCGCGAAGACCGGCGCACCCTTCGGCGGCGAATATCTGATTGCCATCGACCCGGAGCGTCATGCCAGAGACACCGGCAGCGGCGCGCACCTTGCGCGTGCGGAGAAGCTGTTCGCTCTGATTCTCGAACAGGACGGCACGCGTCTCCCGTCCGACCGACGCTACGCAACAAGGCCTGTGCATGTGCGCGACGGTGTCGATGTCGACGCCGCCCTGGTCGAGAAGATCAAGGCCTTTGCCGAGAGTTGAATCGGCAGAGGGCCGCTCGAGATGAGCAGGCCTTCCGGTGGTTTCGAAGCGCTCGATGGGAGGTGCCGATTAACCGTCCATCACGATCGGCTCGTCATGATGCGGGGCCCGAGCGACGCCGCTTCGCCTCCCGTGCCCGGCGTCGCCACAGCAGAAACGGGGCAATCACGCCGCCGGCGATTGCCCCGTAGAGATGCGCGTCGACGACGACACGCCCCCCTGCCGTTGCTTCGCTACCGGGCAGGGCGCCGGCGAACTGCTCCCAGAGCAACTTGCCGACCACAAGCACGAGGAGCACAGCTGCCGATCGTGGATAGACCCGGAGATCGCCAATACAGCCGGCAATGAGCAGCCCGTGAAGAGTGCCCGAGAAACCGACATACCAGCCGATGTCCGGGTTCAGACGGTAAAGTCCGATGCCGACCGACAGGCTGGCCAGGAGGACCAGCACCGCCCATTCGAAACTGTCGAACCGGGGCCAGACAAGCGCCACCACAAGGGCCAGGCCGGCGAGGTTCATGCCAAGGTGATTGATGCCGAGATGCACGAAATTGCCACTCAGCAGACGCCACCAATGACCGGCGTCAATGGCGGCTCTGTCAAATTGCAGCGTCTCGACAAGGCCCGCCCCTTGCAATGACAGACAGAGGGCACCAATGCCCAAGGCAAGAACGAGCGCTTTGTTCCGCAACAGCTTCAGAATCGATTGTCTGACAAGGTTGATAACCGTACGGAGAGGTTGAATCATTCGCCGAGCGCTGCGTCAAAGCAATAACACGCCGATGCTATGCTGTTCGGCTGCCCACGATACAAACACGATTTTTCGGGAGATTGCGTCCAAATGCCCATCCAGCCCACGTCCGGCGAAACGCCCGGCCTCACATGCCCGGCCGCGCAGGTGCGCAGCACGGCAACGGAGACACGCACTTCGCGACGGCGAAATGGCGGCTTTACCTTGATAGAGATCATGGTGGTTGTCGCGATCATCGCCATTCTCGGTGCCACGGTCGTTCCACTGATCATGGATCGTCCGGAACAGGCAAGAGTGGTTCGTGCCAAGAACGATATCGCGACCTACGAATCGGCACTCGAATTGTACAAGTTGGACAACTTCACCTATCCATCCACAGACCAGGGGCTGGAGGCACTCGTCGAGAAACCGAGTGGCGATCCTGAACCTGCCAACTGGAAGAGCGGCGGTTATGTGAAGAAGCTTGGCAAGGACCCGTGGAATCGTGCCTACGTCTATCAGAGTGAGGGAAATTCCTTCGAGATCGTCTCGCTCGGCAGTGATGGTGCGGAAGGCGGCGAGGAATTCGACGCCGACATCAGCAACCTGGGCGAGTGAATTCTTGACATGGCGCATGCCTGGCGTTTGCCGCGCGGCCCTTGTTGCGCCGGGCCGAGGGCGTGCTGCGCGTGGCCCAACGCGGCGGCACCGGTCGGGATTCACCCTGATCGAGCTGCTCGTCACGATCGCCATCGTGGCGATTCTGGTTGGTGCGGTCGTGCTCAACATCGAGTTTCGCAATACCGGCAAGATGGTTGGTGACACCGCCCGACGCACTCTCCTGATCATGGATCTTGCGGCCGACCAGGCAGTCTATGCGCGCCAGCAGTTCGGCATCCGTTTTCACCCCGGGTCCTATGAATTCTGGATTCTCGCGGCGGAAGAGGAGGACGAGGAGCCGACGTGGCAGCTGTTCGATGATGAGCGCCTGCGCTACGACGACCCCGGCATTCCGCTTGAATTCCAGGTCGATATCGAAGGTATTCCGATTGTGCTGGAAGAGCTCTCCGACGAGCTTGCCGACGCGACCGATGAGGAACCGCTGAAACCGCACGTGCTGTTTCTCTCGAACGGCGAGATGATGCCCGATTTCCGCATCGTCGTCGCCGATGCCGAAGAAGGCGAGTTTCGCTACGAGGTGCGCAGTGGCGAGATCCGCTCAATCGTCATGGAACAGCTGGAAGGGGATTCGTGAGGAATTTCCGCAAAGCGACCATCGGCTTCACCTTGATCGAGGTGCTGGTCGCGATGACCATCATCGCGGTCGGCGTGTCGGCACTGGTGGCGTCGGCGGCGGCGAGTTCGTGGCGTGCCGATCATCTGCGCGAACGCGAATTCGCGCGATGGGTTGCGAGCAACGAGCTTGCCACGCGTCAGGCCTTGCCGGCCTGGCCCGATCTCGGCTCGACCACGCGGGAGGTGGAGATGGCGCGCTCACGCTGGTACATCAAGACGCGAACGCAGAAGGTGGCCGATCCCGATCTGCGCCGCCTGGACATCGAGGTCCGCAAGGAAAAGGAAGTCGAGAGCTACCTGTATTCAGTGACCGGTTTCGTCGGCAATCCCGCGATCCGGCAGGGGGCCGCGACGACGCTTACCGGGACCGGCCAATGAGGCAGCGTGGCTTCACCCTGATCGAGTTGCTGGTCGCGATGTTCCTGCTTGCGGTACTGGGCACCGCCGGGTTCCAGATGCTGTTCCAGATCACCGCGACCCGCGACGGTATCGATGCGCAGGCCGAGCGACTGAGCGCGCTGCAACGCACATTCTATTGGCTGGCGGAAGATGTCACCCAGATCATCGATCGACCCATTCGCTCGGCCGTCGATGCGCCGCTGCCGGCGCTGCTCCTGAATCTTCAGGGCGAATCCGTGTTCGAGCTGACTCGCGCCGGCTGGGCCAATCCGGCTGCCGACATCTTGCCGGCCCGATCCAGTCTGCAGCGTGTTGCCTGGGGGCTGGAAGAGGATCGGCTGATTCGCAGCTACTGGTATCATCTCGACACGACCGACGAAACGCCGACCAAACGCCGACAACTTCTCGACCGGGTCGAGAACCTGAGCCTGCGTTTTCTCGATGCGACGGGCGACTGGCAAGAGAGCTGGCCGCCGCCGGACAGCGAGAATCCTGGCCTGCCCTCGGCGCTCGAGATCACCCTTGCACTGGCCGACCTCGGTGACGTCAAGCGCGTGTTTGCCCTGCCACGATGAATATTCTCAAACCGGCATCCAGGCCGTCATCCAGGCCGCCATGGACGTCTGACCTATTCGCCAGGCGTCTACCCGGACGGCAACGCGGTGTCGCGATCATCACCGCGATGCTGATCGTCGCGCTCGGTACCATCACGATGGTGTCGATAGCGTCGCGCCAGCAACTGTCGATGCAGCGGGAGAGGAACGAGGGCGTGATCCAGATGGCACGTGACCTGGCGGCCAGCGGCGAGCGCTTCGCGGCGGCCCTCCTGTACCGAGATCGGAAGGAGGCATTGCGCGAGAACTCCGATTCGCTCGACGATGACTGGGCGCAGACTATACCGCCCGTGCCCATCGACAATGCGGCGATCCAGGGCTGCATCATCGACATGCAGGGGCGCTTCAACCTGAACAACCTGATCGATGCCGAAGGTCGTGCAGCGCCGAACTATGTCGCGCAGTTCGCCCGTCTGCTCGGCACCCTCAACATCGACCTGACCAAGGTCCAGGCCGTCGTCGACTGGCTCGATACCGATCTTGAGGCACAGGTTCCCGATGGCGCCGAGGACGATTACTACACCGGGCTCGACCAGCCCTACCGGGCGGCGAACGCATCCTTCACGAGTGTCAGCGAGCTGCAACTCGTCAAGGGTTTCGGTACCTTGAGCGAAGAAGAGCGAGAGGACTATGCGCTGCTGGTGCCGCATATCGCGGCGCTGCCGAAAAGTGCCGAGCCCTCGCCGGTCAACGTCAATACGGCCACGCCCGAGGTCATCAAGTCGCTTGACGACAGTTACACGGCTTTCGGCAATGATCTGTCGCGCTGGGAAACCAGTGCCTATGAAGACTACCCCGAGTGCGAGGACATCTTCGACCTGAGCGCCGATGACGACGGGCCGGAGACGATCGAGACCGATCGCGACCTGCAACCGTGGACGAGTGTGCAGCGGTTCATCGCCGATGCGGGCGGTGAGGCGCCGTCGGAGGGGGAGCCGAACCCAACGGGCGAACAGCCACCGATAAATTCCGTGACCGGGCTGCCGCGCGAGGATCCTGGCGGCCCGGGGGTCGGCGACGGCAATGTCCTGATGTCGGTGAGCTCGCGCTATTTCGAGGCGCGCATCGATGTGATTGCCGAAGGGCTCAGACTGTCCCAATTCACGTTATTCGAACGCGATGATGCTGGCCGGACTCGTATCGTCCGCCGCGCTCGCGACACGATCTGATCGACCGGAGGAACCCGTGGCCAAGCACGTCATCATTTACCTGCCCATCATCGGCGAAGACCGCGCTGAGTGGGCCGTTGCCGACGAGGCCGGCCGGCTCGACGGTGCGCCCTCGGCCGGCACCCTCGGCGAGGCTTCCCGCGCCGTCGAAGGGCGTCGTGCCACCCTGGTCGTGCCGGGTGACGATGTGCTCCTCGCCGATGCGGTCGTTCCCGGTGGTTCTGCCGCTCGTGCGCAGCAGGCGATTCCATTCGCGCTCGAGGAACAGCTTGCCGACGATGTCGACACCTTGCACTTTGCGCTCGGTGCAAAAGCCAAGGGCGATACCTGGCCAGTGGCGGTACTCGGACGCGAAGCCATGGAGCGTATCGTCGAGCAATGCGTCGAGGCCGATCTGCGGCCTACCGAAGTGGTGCCGGAACCCCTGGTGCTGTCGCTCGAAGGGGTCGCCGCAAAGCGGGGCAAGGGCAGCGCACAAGCGGCCTCCGATGTGGCCACCAGCCCGGGTGAAACAGTCTGGACAGCGTTGCTCGATCGCGATCGCGCCGTGGTTCGGCTGCACGCGCATCGCGGTTTTTCGACCGAGGCCGATATTCTCCCGCTGATGCTCGACGGTGCCCGTCGCGACCTGCCTGTGGGGGGCACTGCGCGCCTGGTGGTCTACCTGACTGATGAAAGTCTGGCTCTCGACGCGCCGCTCGACATCGATGTCGAATCGCGCCACTGTGATTCACCGCTCGAGCTGTATGCAAGTGGCCTGGCCAGCACTTCGCGAATCAACCTGTTGCAGGGCGACTTCAGCCCCAAGCAACGCTTTGACAAGGCCTGGAAGCCGTGGCGCTGGAGCGCGGCGCTGGCCGCCTGCCTGTGCGTGATCCTGTTCGCTGGCCGCTGGCTCGACTACCGCCGGCTCGCGGCTCACGAAGCCGAGCTGGATACCGCCATCACCGAAACCTTCACCACGGCCTTGCCCGGTACTCGCCTGCAACGACCGAGACGCCAGATGCAATCGGCACTCGATGCCATCGGTGCCGGTGGCGGCGAAAGCTTCGTCTCGAGTGCAAGCCAGATTGCCGCATCGCTTGCCACGCAACCGCAGACCACGGTGCGCTCGATCGGCTATCGAAACGGGCGTTTCGATCTCGACATCACCACCGATGCCCTGCCGACGCTTGACGCACTGAAGTCCGAGATCGAGAGCCGAGGTTCACTGGGCATGTCGGTGCAATCGGCCAATTCCGAAGACAACGCCATTCGCGGCAGGGTGCGAATCGAATGAACAGAGCGATTCGCACCGCGTCGAGCGCGACAGGAACGGGCGCATGAAGGACTGGTATCTCAGACAGACACCGCGTGACCGGATGATCGTCATCGCGGTCGCCGTGCTCGTGTTCCTCGGGTTGCTCTATGCGCTCGCCTGGTATCCGTTGCAGAAGCGACTTGTCGACACGCGTCAGGCGATCGTGTCGAAGACCGAGACGCTTGAATACCTGCAGCGCGGCGCGGCGCAGCTGACAGCATCGGGCGGGAACGCCAGTGGGGAGCGTCGAGAGAGTGACAAGGCGCCTTATCTGCTTATCGACGAGATTCTCCGCAAGGCGGGTATCACGCAAGCTGACCGGGTCGAACCGAGCGGCGCCAACGGTGCGCGTGTGCAGTTCTCGGAAGTGGCCTTCGATCGACTCGTGGTCGTACTCGCAGAGCTCGAGCTCTATGGTCTGGAAGTGTCCAACATGACGATCACGCGCAAGAATCAGGGTACGGTGAGCGCGCGCTTCACGATGGAGCGTGGCTGATGCGTATCGTGCAGCTTGCGCTGTTGGCACTGGTCGCCTTCGTCATCACCGTCATCGTGCGTTTTCCGGCGGCGCCGGTGCTCTCCAGGTTGCAACCGCAGCTGGGACCGATAGGCTTTGAAGGTATCGACGGGCCGTTGATCGGCGGTCAGATAGCGCGGGTCCGCTCAACTGATGATCTCCTGCCTCTGGAATTCACCGATGTGGGTTGGTCGCTGGCACCGTTGCGCCTGTTTCGCGGCCTGGGCGCTGACGTCGATTTCGAAGGCTATGGAGGCGCCGGCGAAGGCGAGGTCACGCGCAGCTGGAACGGTCGGGTGTTCATTGAAGATCTGCAGTTCGGGGCAGACGCGAAGGCGCTAGAAGCCTTGTTGCCCGTGCCGCTTGCGTCCTTTTCCGGCCGGCTCGATGGCGACGTGGAAACGATCGTCCTCGAGAACGAAAGCCTGACTCGCTTCAACGGTCGCCTGAGCTGGACAGACGCCCTGCTCGAGACGCCGCTGCGTGCCTCGCTCGGCACGCTCGATATCGTCGTCGAGCCCGATGACAACCAGACGCATACGGCGACCCTGTCGGCGACTGGCGGTGACGTGGCGGTTGACGGTACGGTGACGCTTGCACTGAACGGCGACTTCAACGCCGACGTCCTCTTGACCCCGTCGGCTGATGCGCCGCCTGATCTGCTTGCGGCCCTGTCGCGCATGGCGCGTCCCGAGAGCGGTGGACGGTTTCGATGGCAACAAGACGGCAACGTCAATCGTCTGATGTAATGCTCTGACAGCGACTGGTCGAAAGATCGCTCGACTGACAGGGTTGATTTACGACACTATGCTCACAAGGATGCATTGAGCAATCAATGAAGTGGTGCTGCGACCGCTAAGTCAAGGAGACACTGAGACCGTGGCCGTCATGCGCCTCCCTACCGAATCTGCCGTTACCCTTACCCAGGAAGTCCTGGTGTTGGCGCAACGTGCAGGCAGGCGTATCGTCGAGATCGCCAACGCTGGCTACGAGGTCGTGACCAAGAGCGATGCCACGCCGCTAACCACGGCCGATCTCGCGGCGCACCACATCATCGTCGACGGACTCGGGTCGATGCAGCCGCACTGCCCGGTGCTGTCCGAGGAGTCTGACGCGATCCCGTTCAGCGAGCGCACCGGCTGGTCGCGTCACTGGCTGGTGGATCCGCTGGACGGCACGCGAGAATTCCTTAGAGGCAACGGTGAATTCGCGGTCAACATCGCGCTGGTGGAAGACAATGTCCCGCTGCTCGGGGTGGTGCATGCGCCGGTGCTCGACGTTGCCTACTTTGCGGTCCGTGGCCATGGCGCCTGGAAGCAGCATGGTGGTGCCACACCGGTGCCGATCCATGTCCGTGACGTCCCGGCCGAGAGACCGACCGTCGCGAGAAGCCGCTGCCCGACGACCGGGCCACGCTTGCAGGCTTTTCTGAATCGCCTGGGCGAACACGACGAGATCACCATGGGCGCTTCGCTGAAATCCTGCCTTGTCGCCGAAGGGGCTGCCGACGTCTATGCGCGGCTCGGACCGACCGGCGAATGGGATACCGCCGCCGCACAGATCATCGTCGAGGAAGCGGGTGGGCACATCGTCGATGCCACCGCGAGTGATCTTCGATACAACATGCGCGAGTCGCTGATCAACCCCCACTTTGTCGTCTATGGGGATGACCGCATCGACTGGGCTTCGCACATGGGTGCCTTCGACACGGACCGGCCCTGAACCGAGCCGAGCCCCGCTGCGAGCCGAGCAGCGGGGAGGGACGACGGGGTGCCGACCGTCAGCCATCGTCGAAGGCGGGTCGAACGCGGTATGATCGGGGTACGCGCCGCAACCGCCTGCCCGCCCAGTGACCCGAGCCTATCGAACTCCTGCCGAAGCTGAGTCTGCGTTCTATGCCGCACTAGAAACGGCCGACATGCCTGCGATGGAGGCTGTGTGGTCGAGCGATGAGTCCGTCGTCTGCATCCATCCGGGCGCCGAGCGCATCGAGGGCAGGCTCGGCGTGCTGGCGAGCTTTGCCGAACTCTTCTCGAGTGAACCGGCCTTGCGGTTCCGGGTGATCGATACCCTGCACACGGGCAATGCGAGCCTTGCGGTGCATCTGGTGCGCGAGGAAATAGCCCTGGGCGGTGAAGTGGTCAGCGTCATGGTCGCGACCAATATCTACCAGATCGAGAATGGTGGCTGGCGCATGCTGCTGCATCATGCATCGCCTGAACCGGAACTCGAGTTCGGCGAGCAGTTTGCATCGACCGATGCCTTCGAGGGCGGGTTCGACGCTACTTTCGATGGTACGTTCCAGGATGACGACGAAACCGAGTCGCCGCTGGCGCCGCCCGTACTCCACTGAGGAATTGCGTGGTGGCGCTCCGCTCGATCGCGGCTGACGACTTGCCGGCCGACGAAGTTCTCTACCGGCGGGATGGCGTTACCGTGATGCCGTCGTGGCTCGAAGTCGATGGTCGTCAAAGCTATGCGGTACGTTCGATCATTCGACTGACGATGATCGAGAACGCACCGCCAAGGGCGTTCGCGATCGTGTTCTGTATCGTCATGCTGGGTTTGGCGTTGATCTCGGGCATTCACGTCCTGCGTGCCTCGATTCCCCCCGGCATCGCCTGGACCGCGCTGCTGGCAAGCCTCGGCTTCGCCCTCTATACAGCGCATGTTGCCTTCGTGCAGCCGACCGACTATCGCATGCAGGTGTTCTTCAACGATGGCAGCAGTACGCCATTGAGGCGCACCGACAGGGAGTCGATGCAGGAGTTGCATCGTGCCCTGTCACGCGCGATGGAGCGACAGCGAGGCTGGAAATGACCGGGCTGATCAGGCCCCGATCGCCATCTCGTAGTCGATGATCAGCGGAGCATGATCGGAAAAGACGCGCTCGCGGTAGACGCGTGTGCGGCTGACTTTCGGCGCCAGGTCGTCGCTTACGATGTGATAGTCGATCCGCCAACCGACATTGTTGGCTCGCGCTTGACCACGTTGCGACCACCAGGTGTATTCGTGCTCTTTCTGCGGCAACTGGCGAAAGGCATCTGAGAACCCTTCCTGCTCGAACAGGGCGCCGAGCCAGGCCCGCTCTTCGGGCAGGAATCCCGAATTCTTGCGATTGTTGCGCCAGTTGCGGATATCGGCCTCGGTGTGGGCGATGTTCCAGTCACCGCAGATGATGACCGAGCGGCCGGCGGCCCGCATCGTTCGCAGATGCGGCAACAGTACATCCATGACCCGGAACTTGTAGTCCTGGCGAACGTTTCCCGCGCTGCCGGACGGCAGGTAGAGCGATACCACGGAGAGGTTTTCGAATCTGTACTCGAGCCAGCGACCCTCGCGATCGATCCAGTCGACGCCGAGCCCGGTGACTACTTCGCGTGGTGTGATGCGTGAATATACCGCCGTGCCGCTGTAGCCTCTCTTCTCGGCATCATGGTAGGTGCAGTGAAATGCCTTCGGATGAAAGACCGGGTCACCCAGCTGATGAATCTGGGCCTTGGTTTCCTGCAGGCAGACGACGTCTGCACGCTGACGCGAGAGCCAGGTGAAGAATCCCTTGGACGCCGCCGAGCGAATACCGTTGAGGTTTGCCGTGATGATGCGCATGGGGCAGTGTAGCGCCGCGTGACCGTGCTCACGAAATACCTGCGCGATTCTCAGCGCCCGTCCTGAGCAGACGATAACAAACGGGAAGGACCGCGGACGTTGCTGTTACGCGGTGTCGCCACAGTCGCCAGGAAAATGTAATGAGCGAAAGACGACAACATGATGTTGCCCGCCAGAGCGCCGCCGGCAGGCAGGCTTTGGCCCTGTCGTCAGCACGGGCTGACGGCACGGACGTCGCCGCGCGGACGCGCGTTCTCGGCATGCTCTTCGCGGCGCTGCTGGGCGCGGCCGGGTTTGCGAGCCTGGCTGTCGACGACGTTCTTGCCGAAACGGTCTATCGCTATGAAGAGCAAGGTCAGACCATCTACCAGGACCGCGCACCGGCATCGACGCAGGACAACGGTCATGCCGTCCTTAACAATCAGGGCGTCGTGTTGCAGCAAGTCTTGAGTCGGCAGGACCGACGCTCCCAACGTCAGCAGGAGCGACAGCGTGAACTTGCTCGCATCCGCGATCGAGCGCTTCTCGCGACGTTCACGGCAGAAGAGGATCTGGTGCGCACGCGGGATGATCGCATCGGCATGATCGACGGCTTGATCAGCCGGCTCGACGATCGAATCCGAATCCTTTCGGATCGGCTCGCGATTGTCGACAAGCGCGTACAGATGCAGGAGAAGTCGATGGGTGAGGGGTCTGCCCAGGCATCGCTATACAGCGAGCAGCAGAGCATTCAGCGCAACATCGAGAATGCCTGGTCACTGATCGATTCGAAGGCGGCTGAACGCGGCGAGTTGAACGACAAGTTCGAGGATGATCTGGCTCGCTATCGCGAATTGAAGGCGATTCGCTGAAGAGGGATCAGCTGCCTGCGCGTATGAGTGTGCCGGCGCCCTGATCGGTAAAGAGTTCGAGCAGTACGGCATGCTCGACACGGCCGTCGAGAATGACCACGCTGCCGACGCCTGCCGCCACGGCGTCGAGAGCGCACCGGACCTTGGGAAGCATGCCGCCGCTGATGGTTCCGTCGGCGATCAGTGCCTCCACATCGTCAGGCGAGAGGCCGGTCAGCAATTCGCCGTTCGCATCGAGTATTCCCGGGGTATTGGTAAGCAAGAGCAGTCGGGATGCGCCCAGAGTGGTCGCTACGGCGCTTGCCACCAGATCCGCGTTGATGTTGTAACTGGCGCCCGCCGCGTCGGTACCGATCGGCGCGATGACCGGAATGTAGCCGTCAACCTGAAGATGCCGCAGAATCGTGGGATCGACGCGATCGACATTGCCCACGTACCCGAGCGAGACATCCGGCCGGGCCGGAATCGTTGCCGGCACCGCATGAATCAGTCCTGAATCCTTGCCGGTCAAGCCGATGGCCCGACCACCGGCCTGATTGAGGAGCGAGACGATGTCCTTGTTGACGAGCCCACCGAGTACCATCTCGACGACTTCCATGGTGGCCTTATCGGTCACTCTCAAGCCGTCCTCGAAGTAGCTCTCGATGGAGAGTCGATCGAGCATGTCGGCAATCTGCGGCCCGCCGCCGTGCACCACGACGGGATCGATGCCCACCTGCTTCATGGTCACCACGTTCTCGGTGAACAGTCGCTGCAGGCGCGCCTCGGTCATCGCGTTGCCACCGTACTTGATGACCACCGTCTGACCACCATGTCGTTGCAGGTACGGCAGGGCCTCGTTCAGGATGCGCGCTGTATCGCGCGCCGTGTTCGGGTCGACCGCCCGCTCTTGTGTGGCCTGATCCTGTGCCGCGTCGACGGATGTACTGCCTGGAAGCTGGCTCAGAACGGCGGCTCGACGTTCTTGTCCGTCGTCAGCATCACCGCCCTGAATTCCTCCTGGATGCGTGTCAGCGCAGCGTCGGTATCGGCCTCGAAGCGGATGACCAGCGACGGCGTCGTGTTGGAGGCACGGACCAGACCGAATCCGTCCGGGTAGTCGGCTCGCACGCCGTCGATGGTGGTGAGTTCAGCGCCTTCGAAGGTGGCGTTGGCGACGAAATCCTTGATGAAGTCGTGCTGCGCGCCATCGCGTTCGAACGAGACGTTGAGTTCGGGCGTGTTGATGCTGTCGGGAATCTCGCCAAAGATCTCGCTCGCCTTGCGATCGGTCTTCGAGAGGATCTCGAGCAGGCGCGCGGCAGCATAAAGGGCGTCGTCGAAGCCGTACCAGCGTTCCTTGAAGAACATGTGACCGCTCATCTCGCCGCCAAGCAGCGCACCGGTTTCCTTGATCCGGGCCTTGATGAACGAGTGCCCGGTCTTCCACATGTCGGGTACGCCGCCAGCCTCGCGAATGGCCTCGGACAGTACCTTCGAGCATTTCACGTCATAGATGATGCGGGCGCCGGGATTGCGCGAGAGCACGTCTCGCGAGAACAGCACCATCTGCCGGTCCGGCCAGATGACCGTGCCCTCGTCGTCGATCACGCCGACGCGATCACCGTCGCCATCGAAGGCGAGACCGATCTCGAGCTTGTTGTCACGAACCGTCTTCACCAGATCCTCGAGGTTGGCAGGCTTGGCGGGATCCGGGTGGTGGTTGGGGAAGTTGCCGTCGACATCGGTGAACAAGGCTTCTGTCTCGCAGCCGAGCCGCGCGAACAGTTCCGGTGCCGCGACTCCGGCAACGCCGTTGCCACAGTCATAGCCGATGCGCATCGGTCGGGCGAGCTTGACGTCGCCGATGATGCGCTCGATATAGTCTTCGAGAATATCCTCGCGACTGAAGCCGCCCGAGCCTGTCTGCAAGCGGTTCTCGTCAATGCGTTCCCGCAAGCCCTGAATGCCATCGCCGAACAGCGCGTCCCCGCCCATGACCATCTTCAGGCCGTTGTACTCGGGCGGATTGTGACTACCGGTCACCATGACACCGGTTCCGGTGCCGAGATGATGTGTGGCGAAATACAGGACGGGTGTCGGCGCCATGCCGATGTCGACTACATCGACGCCGGCGCTCCTGATGCCGTCGGCGATCGCCTCGATCAGGTCGGGCCCTGACAGTCGTCCGTCCCGCGCGACCACGGCCTTGGTGATGTTGCGGTCACGACATTCGCTGCCGAAGGCTTGCCCGATGATCCGCACGGCGTCCGGTGTCAGGGCATCGGCGACGACGCCACGGATGTCGTATGCGCGAAAGATGGCCGGTGTAATTTCCATGCTGCTCTTGTTCCGGTGTACCGGTCGGGCCGGTTGAGGACGCACACTTTAACGCAGTGACGCCGGCGTTTTCGGGTTCAGTGGTTGCCGGTCGAGCCGAAGCCGCCGTGGCCGCGTTCACTGGCGTCGAACTCCTCTACCTGCAAAAACGCTGCCTGTACGACCGGCACGATCACCAGCTGCGCAAAGCGCTCGCCGGGAGACAAGGTGAACGACGTGTCACTGCGATTCCAGACCGACACCACCAATTCACCCTGGTAGTCCGAATCGATCAGGCCGACGAGATTGCCGAGCACGATGCCATGCTTGTGTCCCATGCCCGAGCGCGGCAAGATCATTGCCGCCAGGCCCGGATCGGCCAGATGTATGGCGATGCCGGTGTGCACGAATGCCGTTTCGCCGGCGGCAAGCGTCAGCGGTGCGTCGAGGAGTGCGCGCAGGTCGAGTCCGGCTGCGCCCGCACTGCCGTAGGTGGGCAGCGGAATTTCCGCGCCGACACGCGGATCGAGGATGCGCCAGGCAATTCTCGGCTTGCTCATGTTTCAGGATCGTTGGCCGCCGTGACCTGTTTGCTGCGGGCGCGCTGAGTCTTGCCCGGCGCGCGCTCGGTTCTTGCGTTGGAAGCTGCCACCGATTTCGCCTCACGATAGCGAATCGCTATCAGGTCGAGCAGTTGCTCCGCAACCTGCGATTTCGCCGCGGTGTTCACGCGAGCATGCCCGTCCGGCGGCCAGAACACGTCGAGCGCGTTGGTATCGCTACCGAAGACCTCGTGCCCCGGTTGCGCGACGCGGTTGGCGGCGATCATGTCGAGTTGCTTCCGTTCGAGTTTGGCGCGTGCGTTCAACTTGAGCGATTCGGTTTCGGCGGCGAAGCCAACACAGAAGGGTGCGTCGGGGAGCGCTGCGACATCGGCAAGGATATCGGGGTTGCGGATCAGTTCGATGGTCGGGCCAGCGATATCACGCTTACTGACATCGACCCCGTCGGTGTCACCAGGCCGCTGCTCGATGTCGTGTTTCTTGATCTTCTGGGTGGCGACATCCTTGACCCGGAAGTCGGCAACCGCCGCGACGGCGATGAAGATATCGGCCGGCGTGCCGGTGGTGACACCGTTCACGGCCGCCAGTGCAGCGGCATGCATGTCGCGGGCGCTGACCACGTCGATGCGATCGACGTTCGCGGGTGTGTCGAGCGAGACCGGTCCGCTGACCAGCGTGACCCTGGCGCCGCTTGCGGCCGCGACGGTGGCCAATGCAAAGCCCATGCGCCCGGAACTGCGGTTGCCGAGATAACGAACCGGATCGATGGCCTCATGGGTGGGGCCGGCCGTGATGGTGATGTTCAGCTCGTTGAAGAGACCCCCGGTGGAGGCATTGTGCGTCTTTGCCTGCGGTGACAGCTGCGAAGACTCCTGCAGAGACTGCGGCAGTGACTCCCGCCGCGATGATGCGGCTGCCGACAGCGTTGACGGTGGCTGTGATGACACAGGTGTCGGCAGGGCGGTGACCTGCTCGATCACGAGTTCCCGGATGGCTTCAGGTTCAAGCATGCGACCCGCTCCGGTTTCGCCGCAAGCCTGCACGCCGCTGTCCGGTCCCGCGATCTGTACGCCCCGTGACGCGAGCAGGGCAAGATTCGCCTGCGTTGCCGGATGCGCCCACATCTGCCGGTTCATCGCCGGTGCGACCATCAGTGGCGCGGCGCTCGCCAGTACGAGCGTGGAAAGAAGGTCGCTTGCGAACCCGTAGGCAAGACGTGCAAGCGTGTTCGCACTGGCGGGGGCGATGATGACGCGATCGGCCCAGCGCGCGAGCTCGATATGACCCATGGCCGCTTCGGCGGCGGGATCGAGAAGATCGGTGTGCACCGGTTGGCCGGTCAAGGCCTGCAGCGTCAAGGGCGTGATGAAGGCCTGTGCGCCTTCGGTCATTACCACGCGGACCTCTGCCCCGGCGTCGATCAGGCGACGTGCGAGCACGGCACTCTTGTAGGCCGCAATGCCGCCACTGATGCCGAGCAAGATCTTCTGTCCGTCAAGGGGCGACATGCGGCGATTTTAGCAGCAGGACTGCAGGGATGAACCCGCTGAGCCCGCGGTTCATGAAAATTCAGTCACGCCGGGACGCAGGCAAGTGCGGCAGGTGCTCGAACGGGCAAAGGGCACCGGCCGTCATGACGACCTTGGCCGCACAGGCATGGGCCCGTCGAAGCGAAGCTTCCATATCCAGCCCGTCGAGTACACCTGCAAGGAGTGCACCGGCGAAGGCGTCGCCGGCGCCGGTCGTGTCGAGTGGTTCGGGAATGGCCTCGAGCTTGAGTTCGAGTTCAAGATCGCCGCGTACCAGTACGCGCTTTCCGCCGTCCTTGACGATGACGCGTGTCGCGCCGAAGTCGACATACCGTCGTGCGACGTCGTCCCCGGAACCCGGACCGAAACAGAGCGCTTCGTCCTCCACACCGGGCAGCACGATATCGGCCAGTGCCGAAAACCGCTGAATACTCGAACGCATGCGGCAGTCGTCTCGCCAGAGGTGCGGGCGAATATTCGGATCGAACGCTATCGTGCATTCACCTCGGACGTCGACGAGCACAGCGTGCAGGGTGTCGAGATCGTCGGGTGGTAATATTGCAAGCGTGATACCTGAGAGATAGACGAGATCCGCCGCCGCAACGCGTCCTGACAGGCGCTCACCGTCGGCCGCCAGCCTCCGGGCGGCCGAGGTGTCCCGCCAGTACGTGAATGATCGCTCGCCATTGTCATCGAGATGGATCGAGTAGAGGCCGAGTGTGCGATCGTCGAATCGGGGACTGTCGCCGATATCGATGCCATGTTCACGCAGGAAGTGCTCGAACACGTCCGACAGGCGGTCACGCCCGAGGCCGGTCTGAAAGTCGACCGCATCATCGCCACCGAGATACGCACGTGCATACCAGAGCGTGTTGAAGACGTCGCCTGCAAAGCCTTGTCGCCATAGCCCTGGTGACTCGGGAAACAGCTCGACCATGCATTCGCCGATGCCGAGGAGACGCTTGCTCACTTACTTGAAGCCGGGCATGAGCAGTGTGGGTAGCCACAATACGATGCCCGGAAAGGTGATGATGAGCAGCAGTATCAGCAGCATGGGCGCAAGGATGATGGCCACGTCCCTGAGCACGTCGACAACGTTGATCCGGGCGATAGATGCTGAAATCAGCAGGCAGAGACCGTAGGGCGGTGTGACCAGTCCGAAAGACAGGGAAACGATGCCGACGATGGCGAACACCACCGGATGGATAGCGGCAGCCGAGGCGACCGGATAGAGCACGGTGCCGAGGATGATGATGGCCGGTATGGCGTCGATGAACAGACCGAACAGGAGGAAGAACCCTGCGATGACAACCGACGTACCGAATTGTCCGAGCTCGAGCCCGGTCATGACGCCGACCATCAGACGCGGTACGTTATAGAACGCCAGCATCCAGCCGAATACCGATGCGGTACCGATCGCGAACAGCGATATCGAGGCGAATCGACCGGTTTCATACAGGATTCCTATGCTGTCCTTCGGGCTGATGGTTCTATAGACCAACATGCCCAGAAACAGGGAATAGAATGCCGCAATGATGGCGCTTTCGGTGGGTGTGACGATGCCACCGACAATTCCTCCGATGACGAAAATCGGTGTCAGCAGGGCGAGCCCTGCGCCCTTGAGTGCGCTCCAGAATTCGTCGAGCGAAGGCTTGCCAGCGGTGGGGTAGTCGTAGACCACGGCGTATCCATACACTGTCGCCATCAATGCAAGTGCGATCAGCAAGCCGGGAACGGCGCCTGCCAGGAACAAGGCGCCCACCGAGATCGACATGACGCCACCCCAGACGATCATCAGGATGCTGGGCGGAATGATGACGCCCATGACTGACGAGCATGCCGTGATCGCGACCGAGAAACGCGTGTCATAGCCTTGCCGGGTCATTGCCGGAATCAGGATCTTGCCGCAGCCAGCCGCGTCGGCTGTCGAGGAGCCGGATATGCCAGCGAACAGCATGGATACAGCCACATTGACGTGACCCAGGCCACCGGGAAGCCAACCGGTAAGGACAGTGGCAAAGCGAATCAGTCGATCGGTGATCTTGCCGCTGTTCATCAAGTTGGCGGCCAGCAGAAAGAACGGTACGGCCAGCAGAATGAACGACGTGTAGGAGTTGAGCATCCGGTCCATGATGAGAAAGGGCGTCAGCCGGATGTCCAGCGCCACCACGGGAATGGTGGCAATGCCAAGGGCAAAGGCGACGGGGACGCGGGCAATGACCAGCACGATGAAACTTGTCAGCAGGATCAGACAGGCGACGCCCGTGGAGATGATCATCGTTGTGCGAGGCTCTTGCCCAGTCGGTATTCCTGCACGTGCTGATAGAGCCGGAACAGAGAGAACACCGACCAGCAGACGCCGGCCAGTGGCACGGTGATATAGATGACGAGCATGTTGACCTGCATCATCGCCGAGGTCTGAATGGCGCCGAACTGTGCGTAGCCTATGCCGTACCAGGCGAACAGTAACGCGAACAGGCTCATGACGAGCGTCACGAAGCCTTTCTGAAGCAGTTTGCCCAGTGGCGACGTGGCCTCGGGCATGACGTGCACGTCAAAATGCGTCCCTTCCCAGACGGCCACGATCGACCCGAGCATGACCATCCAGACGAAGAGGAATGTCGCCAGCTCCTCGGTCCATAGATAGACCGGGATGATGCCGGTATAGCGCGCCAGTACCTGCATGGTGACCGGGATGATGAGCGCGGCGACCAGGCAGCCCACGGCGATTCGCAGCAGATGGCAAAACCGTTCGAGTACGCGTTCTATCATCGGGAAGACTCAGCATCTGGATCACGACACGCCAACGCAGTCGCAGCCATCGAAGACACGTATCGACGATATGACAGCGAGATAGCCTTCCCTGGCAAATCGCTGAGATTCATTCGGGCGAAGCGCGAAAGCTGGCGTTCGTGCTTCGGACGAATGGCTCTTACTTCGAGCGAATGGCCTCCAGCAATTCCTCGGCACCGAGTTCTTCGGCGTAGGCGTCCTGAACCGGGGTAACGAGTTCAAGCAACGCATCACGCTCCGCGAATTCATGAACCTCGATCTGCCCGGCGGCTTTCATCTGCTCGAGCTTCTCTGCATCCTCTGACGACTCGACTTCGCGGCCGTATTCGCCGGCCTCACTGCCGGCCTGCAACACGATCTGCTGCATGTCCTCGGACAGCTTGCCGAAGGTCTTGCCGCTCATGATGATGGGACGAACGGTAATCGAATGCTGAGTCAGTGTTATGTGCGGGGCTACTTCGAAGAACTTGTATTGCAGCAAGCTGGCCGATTCGTTCTCGAGGCCATCGACCACACCTGTCTGGATGGCGTTGTAGACCTCGGAGTAGGCGATGGCTGATGGCGCTGCCTTGATTGCCTCGAACACGCGAGCCTGGATCGGTGCTCCCATGACGCGCATCTTGTGACCGGTCAGTTCGTCGATGTTGGAGATCTTCCTGTTGGAGATCAGGTTGCGGGTACCACCACCCGCATAGCCGATGATCATCAGATCAGCCTTGTCGAGCAGCTCCTCCTCCAGAGGCTTCAGCACATCGCTGGAAAGAACCGCATTCCAGTGCTCCAGATCGCGAAACACGAACGGCATGTCCATCAAGGGCAGGGAAGGGGCGAATCGAGCGAGATTGGAAGGCGCGATGATGGCGTAGTCGATGGCAACGCCCTGCGTGAGGAAGTTCACGTAGTCCGGTTCGATACCCAGCTCGCTGTTACCTCGCAGATCGAAGGTAACGTCTTCATCCGAGGCTTCGGTAACCAGTTCGGCGAACTTGATCAAGGTCTTGCTGTAAGCATGCTCGTTGTCGAACAGGCTGGCACCGCGCAGTGTCAGATCGGCGGCGAACGCGCTACTGCCCATCAGTGCGACAGCGCAGGCGATGGTTGTGCCGATCAGTCCGTTCTTGAGGTCATTGAACACGTGTCTTGTTCTCCTTGGGGGTCAAGTAGGTGGTCAAGCATCCGGTCAAGCTAACGGTAGAGGCGGCGCGGAAGTCGTTGCACCGGTATTAAGGCGGACCGGGGTGAGTGCATCGCTTGCCGCCACAATCGGTCGTAACGGACGGCGGCGTCGCGCGGGTCCGGCTGGATCGAATTCGAACAGTGTTGCTGAAATCGGCACCCGCCGAATGAGTGAAACCGCCAGCACCACGATCACAATGATGACACTGGCGAACCAAAGTATGCCAGTAAACTAACCTTGTATGGTAGATGTGATCAACTGATCTCGGCGCTGCTTGCCTGCCGACGCCGTGAGAGCGCGCGCAGTCCAGCACGTAGCAGAGGCAGTGTCCAGATCAGAATGACCAGAACACCCAGTGTTGCGGCAATGGGTCTCGAGAAGAAACCGGAAAACTCACCGTCGGCCTTGATCATCGACGACATGAAATTCCGTTCGAGCATGGCGCCGAGTACGATGCCGAGAATCGTCGGCGCAACGGGGAAGCCGTTTTCCTCCATCACGTAAGCCATCACGCCCATGAACAACATGACGCTGATCCCGAATACGCTGTTGTTGATGGCAAATGCTCCAACGACGCAGAACATCAGGATAATCGGAATCAGCACATGTCGCGGTACGTGAAGAATGGTCCTTGAAAGCCTGATCGCCAGAAAACCCAGCGGGAGCAGAGCCAGATTGGCAACGAAGAACACGATGAAGACCGCGTGAATCAACTCGGGTTGCTGCATGAACACAGTGGGTCCCGGGTTCATGCCCTTCATGTACAGCACGCCGATGACGATCGCGGTGATCGAGTCTCCCGGAATGCCGAAGACCAGGGCGGGTATCCAGGCACCTGCCAGACCTGCATTGTTTGCCGTGCCGGCATCGACCAGGCCTTCAGGGTGGCCTGTGCCGAACTTTTCGCGATTCTTCGAGAATCGCTTCGACATCGCGTAGGCGATCCACGCGGCTATGTCGGAACCGGCACCCGGCAGGATGCCGACGACCGCGCCGATGGTGCCACCTCGGACAACGTTGAGCTTGTAGCGTGAAATGATGCCGCCCAGGCCGCGAAACACGTTCTTGATGGGTTGCTGGGGAATCGCTTGCCCGTCCTGTGGTGTCGCGATGAAGCGCAGGACCTCGGATATGGCAAACATGCCGATCATTGCCGGAATGAAGCTGATTCCACCCATCATCTCCACGCTTCCAAAGGTAAAGCGTGGATGCCCCGCCGTAATGTCGATCCCGATGGTCGCGATGAACAAGCCGATCAGCAGTGAGACCAGCCCCTTGACGGTCGAGCCGGTGGACACCACGACCGCGCAGGACAAGCCCAGGCAGGCCAGCCAGAAATATTCGAAAGAGGAGAACTTGATGGCGAATTCCGCGAGCACCGGCGCAGTCATCGCCAACAGGGCTGAACCGATCACGCCGCCGATGACCGAACACACGAGACTCACCCCGAGTGCAGTCTCGACCTTGCCCTTTCGGGTGAGTGCATAGGCCTCATCGCAGTAGGCCGCCGACGCGGGCGTGCCTGGAATACGCAGTAGCGCTCCCGGTATATCGCCGGCGAAAATCGCCATCGCGACCGTCGTGACGATGGCCGCAATGGCCGGCACCGGTTCCATGAAGAATGTAAAGGGAATCAGCAGCGCTGCTGCCATCGTTGCCGTCAGTCCGGGAATGGAACCGACGAACAAGCCGAAGATCGCAGCCAGCAGCATAACGCCGAGGACATCGAGCTGGAAGACCAGCGACATGGCGGGGAGTATGGCGTCCATGCGGCTCTTACCCCAGCCAGCGAAGCAGCAAGCCTGCAGGCAGCGGGACCAGCAGAACCTTCGCGAACAGCAGTTGCAACAGGGTCGTCGTGGCGATGGCGATTCCCAGTGACAGAACCAGTGAAGAGCCGAGTCGGTACAGCAGCACCGATAGAATCACGATGGAAAGAGGCATGAAGCCGATCGTGTTCGACAACAGGATGTAGGCGATCAGCGAGCCCGGCACCAGCGCCATGTTGATGCGGCGCGACGGCGAACTCGCCCATTCGCCAAAGCGGATCCAGACAGGATCAGTGGTGTTGGCTTCGAACTCTGTGGTGCCAACGTCCGTCTGCGGGTGGTCCGAAGTCAGCGCACGCGCTTGTGAGCGGCGCGTACGCAAGCCCCGAAAGATCAACACGAATCCGCAGGCCATCAGGCAACAACCGATCAGTACGGGGAACAGGCTCGGTCCGTAAGCCTGTCCGTGTAGCGTCGGAAACGTGGTGCTGTACGCGATCTCCGCTATCGCAAACAAGACAAGTACGGTACCGGAGATCGCATCATTCAGCCACATGCCTTATCTTGCCATGCCGACCGCCTGCATGACTTCGCCAAGTGATGCGTCGCTCGCTGCCATCCACTCTGCGAACTCGTCGCCGGACTTCCAGACCAGGCCGAACCCTCGGCCGTTCATGAATTCCTGAAACTCTGCCGATTGCCAGACTTTCTCGAAAGCTGTGGTGACTGCAGTCGTCACATCGTCCGGCAAGCCCTTGGGCCCTGCCAGCCCGCGCCAGGCAGCCAGTTGCCAGTCGATACCGGTTGCTTCCTCAAGGGTCGGTACGTCAGCGAAGGCATCGATACGCTCATCGTTCATGATGGCCAGTGACTTGACCTTGCCGGCGTCAATCAGCGCTGCCGCTTCCACGATGGAACAGGTAACGATGTCGACGCCTTCGGCAACGAGCTCCTGCAGTGCCGGTGCTGCGCCCTGAGAGGGAACCCATGGAACGGCGTCCGGGCTGATGCCACCGGTATTGAGCATGCCTGCCAGCGCCAGATGCCAGATACCACCCTGACCGGTGCCTGACCCCTTGTGTGTCCCGCCATCAGCCGCTACCGCATCGATGACATCCTGCGCGGACTCCCAGGGAGAATCCGCTCGTACCAGAAGACCGGCGGCATCCGCGTTGTACAGGGCGATCGGGGTGTAGTCAGTGCCGGTCAGTTCGGTGAGGCCGGCCCAGTGCATCATGCCGATTTCGACGGTGACGACGCCAAAGGTATAGCCATCCGGCTTGGCATTCGCAATGGCCGAGTGCCCGACGACGCCACTGCCGCCGTCCCGATTCACGACATTGAAGGGTTGACCGAGTTCCTTCTCCAGAAGTGAGCCGATCATTCGACCCGTGGCATCGGTTCCACCACCCGCGCTCCAGGGAACGATGAGCGTTACCGGGCGTTCCGGCCAGGCTGCCATCGCTTGCGTCATGGAGGCTGCCAACGCGAGAGTCGCGATTCCGGCTCCGCACAATGTCTTCTTGCATAGTGTTTTTCTCAAAAATGCTTTTCTCAATGAGCGTCTTGTCTTTTTCATCATGAACTACCTCCTTTTCCTACGTGAATGAAAGGTTATGTAAATGAAACGCTATGCAAGCGATAGAACCGTTTGGAAACAATGCTGGCAAGACCATCGCACCGATGCGAAATCAGGAGTCAGCATCAGCGAGCACGTCGACGCGGTCTCGGCATCTCGTCATTCTGCTGCTCTATGAATTTCAGCAATTCCGGAAAGGCAGTGAGTTGTTCGACCTCGCGTTCCAGCGGGCCAAGGTGTTCGATCATGGCGGCCTCTGCGGCGTCCGGATCGGCCGCGCTGATGCTGTCGACGATACGACGATGTGCGGCAAGAACCTTGGAGCCGTGGCGTAGCTGGTATTCGCGTTTCAGGTGCCGGATGCGATAGACCTCGGACTGAGTGCGGCGCAGTACCTTCCAGACACCCTCCAGACCGGCAATGCGAAATATCGATTCGTGCAGATGCTCGTCAAGTTGAAAGAAGCGCGAATAGTCGTTTTCCTTCAAGGCTTCTGCTTGCAATTCGATCGTGGCGTTCAGGTCGTCGTGCATTTTATAGTCGCCGGATCTTTCCGCCGCGCGCCTCGCGGAACCACGTTCCAGTTGAAGTCGGATGAAGCAGGCCTCGATATAGGTACTGATGCGAACCGGCGTGACATAAGTACCACTCTTCGGGACAACATCGACCAGGCCAGCCCCCTCAAGTCGAATCAGTGCTTCACGCACCGGAGTCCGACTGGCGTTGAGCAATTCGGACAGTTCCTTTTCGGAGAGCAGCTGGCCGGGTAGCAGGCGGGTCGTCGTGATCAGGTCCCACAGGATGCGATGGATCTGATTGACCATGCTGTCCGATTCGTCCAACGAGAAATCGCTGAAAAGATCCGCTAGCGGGCGCGTTCTCGGGGAGGATTTTTCCCTGGGCATCGGTTGGGAGTTCTTGCCTTTGTTGTTGATCAGACTGGCGATCAGGTATACATGAAGGACGATCAAGAATACCATCGCTTGCGCGAAGCGGGTCTCTGAATCTGCTGACGTGTGGCCAGAATGCTCCGTGCGAACCGCCTGCCGCAAGCTTCCAGCAGCCATCGACTTGACGAATCAAATGACGATCCTCGCAACCGATGTCCGCAACAAGCTGTCTGCCGTCAGCGCCGCTACCTTGTGCACGGCGCTCTACAAGCGGGGCCTTCGCAATCAGGCGCTGCAGAATGTCCACCCGTGGCGCACAGGGCGGGCACACAGGGTCGGGCCGGCCTACACCCTCCGCTACATTCCGGCGCGTGAAGACCTGAACCCGCTCGATGTCTCCCGTGATCCGCGACACCCGCAGCGCCTTGGTGTGGAATCCTGTCCGGCAGACGCGGTGATGGTGATGGATAGCCGCAAGGATGCCCGCGCCGCATCGGCCGGTAGCATCCTGGTCACCCGCCTGATGGTCAGAGGTGTCGCCGGCGTCGTCACCGACGGTGGTTTTCGCGATAGCGCCGACATCGCCGCGCTCGACATTCCTGCCTACCATCAGCGTCCATCGGCGCCGACCAACCTGACCTTGCATCAGGCTATCGATCTGAACGTTCCCATCGCCTGTGGTGACGTTGCCGTCTGGCCCGGCGACATCATGGTCGGCGATGACGAATCCGTGGTCGTCATTCCAAAGGACATTGTCGATGCGGTGGCAACGGATGCTCAGGAAATGACCTGCTTCGAAGACTTTGTCGCAGAGCAGGTGCGCGGCGGCGCCGGTATTCGCGGCTTGTATCCCGCGACCGATCCAGGGCCCCAGTCGCAATCGCAAGACGAAAGATGCAAACATGCAAGTAAGGTCAAAGTGATATGCATGTTGATAGTACAGGTATATCAGAATAGACTTCTTCCATGATATCGGTGACCCCGTTTCCGTCGAACCACCCAGAGCCGTTGTCGGCATTGCTCGCGGACGCCGAACTTGATCCCGCGAACGGTCTCGTCTGGCAGATCCAGCAACTGCTCAGCGAACTGATCGTCAGTGTTCGTTTGCGCCCCGGCCAGTTGATCCCGGAAAAGGAACTCGCCGAGTGTCTCGGCGCCAGCAAGACGCCGGTGCGCGAGGCGCTGATCCGTCTGGAAAACATCGGGCTCGTCACGGTCGTGCCGAAGAGCGGCACCTACGTGACGCCGATTCGCATCAGCGCCTATCTCGATGCGTGTTTCATGCGACTGCAGCTGGAGATCGGTGCGGTGCGCCGGGCCGCCGAGCGCCATGACGACATCAACTCACTGGCGGCACTTGAAGAGCTCCTCGTGCAGCAGGCAGACGCCATCGAGCAGAGCGACGACAGGCGGTTTTTCCTGCTCGATCAGGCGCTGCATCAGGCCGTCTTCCAGATGGCGGGCATTGCCGGTGTCTGGTCGATCCTCGATCGCACTCAGTCGGAGGTCATCCGTATCCGGCATCTCAAGCGCTTGCAAGGCATACGCCGTGTCGACAAGGTGCTGGCTGATCACCGGCAGATCGTTGCGACGATACGAGCGGGCGATCCCGATGGGGCGGAAGTGGCGCTGGTAGATCACATCGGTGCGCTCGATCGCGAAATGGAAAAACTGGTTCAGTACCCGGAGCTGATGGCCTTCATCGAAGACCAGGGCCCGCTCGGTTCACTCTCGCGAGCAACTTCAGGTTGATCGCATGAGCAAGCGTTTTCCCACTCTTTCGAGGACTACTCAATGAGCGGAGTGCGTCTCGAGAAGCTCGTCAAGCGCTATGGCGATGTGCAGGTCGTGCATGGCGTCGATCTGGAAGTCGCCGAGAAGGAGTTCGTCGTGCTGGTCGGACCTTCCGGTTGCGGCAAGTCGACGACACTCAGAATGATCGCAGGCCTTGAGGAGATTTCCGACGGGACACTCTCCATCGGTGAGCGCAAGGTCAACGATGTCGCGCCGAAGGATCGTGACGTCGCGATGGTGTTTCAGAACTATGCGTTGTATCCGCACCTCGACGTCGCCGAGAACATCGCCTTCGGCCTGCGCATCCGTCGCGTCGCGAAGGACGAGATCAAGCGATCTGTCACCGAGGTCGCCGGAATTCTCGGTCTGACAGACTATCTCGAGAGAAAGCCCGCCGATCTTTCGGGCGGTCAGCGTCAGCGTGTGGCGATGGGCCGGGCAATCGTGCGTCATCCTGCTGTCTTCCTGTTCGATGAACCCCTTTCGAACCTCGACGCACAGCTTCGCACCCAGATGCGTGCCGAGATCAAGCGCCTGCATGCGCGACTCGGCGTGACCAGCGTCTATGTGACCCATGATCAGGTCGAGGCGATGACGCTGGCGGACCGTATCGTCATCATGTGTGACGGGCGAATCGAGCAGGTCGGTACGCCCATGGAGCTGTTCATGAACCCGGCCAACCTGTTCGTGGCAGGGTTCATCGGTTCGCCGCCGATGAACCAGCTCAAAGCCACTATCGTAGCCGGTGCGAACGGGCCGGAAGCAGCCCTGGGCGACCCTGATGCAGACGGGGTCGCGCGCATTCCATTGCCCGCAGCAGAAGGGCTGCATGCTGCAACCGGTCAGTCGATCGTGCTCGGTATCCGACCCGAGGACGTACTGTTTCAAGAGAGCGGTGAACCGGGCAGTGTGCCGTTCGATCTCGATCTGGTCGAACCGCTGGGTTCCGAGGCGCTGATCCACGGCCGTGTCAGTGGCGAGCCCTTCGTGATCAAGGCCGACACCTATGGTGACATCTCGCATCTGAACGAGATCAACCTTTTCCACGTCGACGCCTCGCGCGTGAAAGTGTTTGACGCGGCAAGCGGTGCTGCGCTCTACCAGCCGGAAGGCGCTCTTGACAAGGCACGGGGATGGGCGTGAGTGAGCCGTTGGCGCAGGGCGTAACTGGCCGCTTGCAATGGGTGCTCCGCCACTTCCGGCGTGAGTGGCAACTGTATGTGCTGCTTGCGCCGACGATCATCTGGTTACTGCTCTTTCTGTACAAGCCGATGTACGGCCTGCAAGTCGCCTTCAAGGACTATTCGATATTTCGTGGCGTCGCGGGTAGTCCGTGGATCGGCTTCGAGCACTTCCACACGCTGTTCGGCAGCGAGCAGTTCCTCCGGGCTCTGAAGAACACCGTCATTATCAGCTTCTATTCGCTACTGATCGGATTCCCGGTTCCCATTCTGCTCGCGTTGATGTTCAACGAGGTGCTGAACCAGACCTTCAGGAAGACGGCTCAGACCATCGTCTACCTGCCGCATTTCATCTCATCGGTCATCATCGCGGGTATCGTCATCACGGCGTTCTCGCCATCGGCCGGCGTGATCAATACTTTTCTCGGCTGGTTCGGCATCGATCCGATCTACTTCCTGACCAAGCCGGAATGGTTCCGACCGATCTTCGTCGGGACGGGTATCTGGCAGGAAGCGGGCTTCCAGTCGATCGTCTACCTGGCCGCCATCGCAGGCGTGTCCCCAACACTCTATGAAAGTGCGGTCGTCGACGGGGCCTCTCGCTGGCAGATGATGTGGAAGGTCACCATTCCCTGCATCCTGCCGACGATCATCATCATGCTGATCATTCGTATCGGCAACATCCTCGAAGTCAGTTTCGAGATGATCATCCTGCTCTATCAACCGGCGACCTACGAGACCGGTGACGTCGTCAACACCTTCATCTATCGACAGGGGATCCAGGCCGGTCAATACGACTTCGCCGCTGCGGCCGGGTTGTTCAATGCCGTGATCGCCTTTGTTCTGGTGGTCACCGCGAATTCGATCAGCCGACGCTTCTCGCGCACGTCGCTCTGGTAGGGGGGATATCTGATGGCGAACATGAACCTCTACTCTCGTGGCGACAGGATCTTCGTCGTCACCAACATGGTGCTGATCGGGATGTTCGCCATCTCGACGCTGTACCCCTTCATCTACATCACGTCGCTGTCGTTCAGCTCAGGTTTCGAGGCGCGCGCGGGAAACGTCATCCTGACGCCGGTGCAGGTCACGCTCGAGGCCTACAAGTACGTGCTGTCGGACCCTCAGTTCTGGATCTCCTACAAGAACACCTTCATCTACACGATCGGCGGCACCTTGATGAGCCTTGCCTTCATCATACCGGGCGCCTATGCACTGTCACGGCCGCAGTTGCTCGGTCGCAGGTTCTGGAACCTCACGGTCGCCTTCACCATGTGGTTCAACGCAGGGCTGATTCCGTTCTTCCTGAACATGCGCGACCTCGGGCTGCTCGACAGCTACTTCGGCATCATCATCGGGTTTGCGGTCAACGGCTTCAACATCATCCTGTTGCGCAACTTCTTCGAAAGCGTTCCCCAGTCCTTCGAGGAGGCTGCGCGAATGGACGGCGCGAACGAGTTTCAGGTTCTCTGGAAGGTCTACATTCCGCTATCGAAGCCCGCGATCGCGACCATCGCGCTGTTCTGCATCGTGTCTCGCTGGAATGGATTCTTCTGGGCGATGGTGTTGCTGCAGGACGACGACAAGATTCCGTTGCAGGTGTTCCTGCGACACACCATCGCCACCTTGTCCGACGATCAGGAATTCGGTGCCACGCTGTTCGATGCCACTTACTCGTTCGAGACCGTATCGGCGGCCATCATCGTCTGCTCGATCATTCCGGTACTGATCATCTACCCGTTCATGCAGAAGTATTTCGAGAAGGGAATTCTCCTCGGGGGCGTTAAGGAGTGATCGGTCGATTCACAGCCAGCTGGTTCGCAGCAAGGTAGTTCACGGCCAACAGTTCACGGCCACTTAGTCCTAGACGAGGCAATCCACAGGCCGACAAGCCACAGCCAGAAAAAACCACAAAAAAGTCTACCCACCCAAAGTCTATCCACAGGAGGAAACAAGATGAAACTGACCTCATTGGCCGCGGTGCTGACAGGCACCGCGCTCGGTAGTGCAGCGTTGGCGTACGGGGAGCTGCGCATCGTCGACGAGCCGCTCGAGCTCACGATCCAGATGAACCATGCACGCTACCCGGTCTACGATGACGATTGGCCGGTCGAACAGGCCGCTCGCGAGATGACCGGCATTCAACTGAAGAACGATACCGTCGGCGCCAACATGCGCACGGACGAAAACTCGGGCAAGACCGAAGCGCTCAACCTGATGCTGGCATCCGGCGACATTCCGGATATTGTCGGCTCCAGCCGGCTGAAGGATTTCGTCAATCAGTACGGCCCCGAAGGTGCTTTCCTGCCGCTTGACGAGCTCATCGATGAACACGCGCCGCATCTGAAGGCTTTCCTCGAGGAGCGTCCGGAAATCGCTGCGGCCATCTCGGCTGCCGACGGCAAGATGTATTACGTTCCGTACCTTCCGGACGGCAAGTACGGACGCGGCTACTTCATTCGCCATGACTGGCTGGACAAGCTCGGCCTCGAGGTACCGGAGTCGGTCGAGGAAGTCGAAGCGGTGTTGCGAGCATTCAAGACGAAAGACCCGAACGGCAACGGTCTGGCCGACGAAGTGCCTTATTTCGCGCGTCAGTGGCCCGAGCTCATCCGCCTGGTGACCTTGTGGGATGGTCGGTCGTCAGGGTCGGACACCTACCACGACTTCCTGGTCGAAGGCGGGGAGATCGAGCATCCCTACGCCGGCGAGGGCTATCGCGACGGCATCGCCAACCTCGCGCGCTGGTACGAAGACGGCCTCATCGATGCCGAAGTGTTCACGCGTGGATCATCGGCACGGGAGTACCTCCTGTCTGAGGATCTGGGCGGGATGACGCATGACTGGTTCGCATCAACCGCAGGATATAACAGCCTGGCGGAGTCGATAGACGGCTTCTCGTTCAAGGCGTTTGCACCGCCCGCGTCGGTCTCCGGCAAGCGCATCGAGGAACATCGCCGCATTCCGATCAAGCCGGATGGCTGGGCCATCGGGCATACCAACGAACACCCGGTCGAGACCATCCGGTATTTCGACTTCTGGTTCAGTGAGGAAGGTCGCCGGCTCGCGAACTTCGGTGTCGAAGGCCAGCACTACGAGATGGTCGATGGTGAGCCGGTATTCACCGCTGCGGTTCTCGAGAGCGACGAGCCGGTCAATGCACAGCTCTGGGGCATCGGCTCGCAGCTGCAGGCGCGCGGTTACTTCCAGGACTATCGCTACGAGGAGCAGTGGTCGAACGAATACGCGCTCGAAGGTATCGCGCTGTACGAGGAGGGTGACTACCTCATCGACCAGTTTCTGGGGGTAGCGTTCACAGCAGACGAGCAGAAGGTCTATGACCGCCACTGGCCGTCGATCCGCGACTATATGCTCGAGCGTCAACAGGGCTGGATTCTCGGCAACGGTGATGTCGTGAAGGACTGGGACGCCTACATTGCGACGCTTGACGAGATGGGCCTCGAGGACGTTCTGGGAGCGATGAACAGCGCCTACAAGCGGCAGTACGGATAAAACCCGAGACCGACCGACTCCGAACTGCAAGCTGTAAGTGCAGATCTGACCAGTACACCTGTAAATGCAAGTCTGGTAGAGAAGCACTGAGACGGATGTCTGACGTGGACCAGCTTGAAGAGCCAGTCGAGTTGGCTAGTCGGGCTAGCAAATCTGCGGCGCTGCTATCGAGTCAGCGGCGCGGCAGGCTTGCCCGCCGTACCATCTACCGGAAGCAACCAGAGCGTTACATGTCTGAGCACAACCTCCCGCCTCTCGATCAACCGAAGCCGGGTCGACTGACGATTTCCTACTTACCGGGGGATAGCACCGAGATCGCCGAGAATCCGCCTCGATTCTCATGGATACCGGTGATCGAGGACGAGGCTGAATACACACTGCGATTGTCGCAGGATGAATTGTTCCCCGCGGCAAGGACCACCGTCTTTATCAATATCGCGCACAATTTCTTCACACCTGCGAGCGTGATCGCGCCGGGTGAATACCACTGGAGCTATGCTGCCTGCGATCCTGCTACTGGCAAGCCAGTAACACAGTGGAGTCGCGTCCGATCGTTCAGCATCGCGAACGATCTCGCGGAGACACCCTTGCCGGGCGGAGACGTCCGCTACGTCAAGGCGACGCAAGCCCATCCGAGACTCTGGATGACGCCTGACCGTCTGTGCGCCTTTCGTGAGCGGATGGATTCCGATCCGCTACGTAATGTCTGGGCCACGTTCGTCGAGAAGTCCGTCCTTCCCTGGATGGACCGTGAGATCATGGCAGAACCGGTCGGCTATCCCGACAACACACGCACCGCTTCGGTGTGGCGGCAGACCTACATCGACTGCCAGGAGCTTCTGTACGCGATACGCCATCTTGCTGTCGGTGGCAAGGTGCTGGAGGATCGCGCACTGGTCGAACGCGCGAAAGTCTGGCTGCTCAGCGCCGCCGAGTGGAATCCGGATGGTACGACGTCGCGGAGCTATACCGACGAGTGGGCGTTCCGGGTCGTGCTGGCTCTTGCCTGGGGCTACGACTGGTTGTACGACGAACTCGATGTGGATGAGGAGGCAAGGGTCAGAGCTGCCTTGTTGGCGCGTACCCGTCAGGTTGCCCATCATGTCACGAGGCAGGCGCGCATCCAGCTGTTCCCGTTCGACAGCCACGCCGTGCGTTCCGTTTCATCAGTGCTGGTGCCCGCCTGCATTGCTTTGCTCGACGAGGAGCCGGAAGCACGCGAGTGGCTGGATTTCGCGGTCGAGTTCCTGTGGTCCGTCTACTCGCCGTGGGGTGATGCCGAAGGCGGCTGGGCCGAAGGGCCGCACTATTGGATGACCGGCATGGCCTACCTGATCGATGCGGCGAATCTCTTGAAAAGTTATGCAGGCCTGGATCTCTATCGCCGCCCATTCTTCCGGCATACAGCAGATTTTCCACTTTATACGAAGGCGCCCGATACCCGCCGCGGTACCTTCGGTGACGACTCGACCATGGGGGACCTGCCTTGCCTGAAGCTCGGCTACAACGTACGTCAGTTCGCAGGCGTGACCGGCAATGGCGCGTACCAGTGGTACTTCGAGGAACTGTTGAAGAACGATCCCGGTACGGAAATGGAATTCTACAACTGGGGGTGGTGGGATCTGAACTTCGATGATCTGGTCTATCGTCACGATTTCCCCGAAGTAAATGCAGTGCCGCCGTCCGACGCCGAGGCCTTGCGCTGGTTCAAGGGTGTCGGCTGGGCAGGGGTGCAATTGCAGGCGAACGACCCGGCCAAGCATCTGCATCTGGTCTTCAAGTCGAGCCCCTACGGTTCCATCAGTCACAGCCACGGTGACCAGAACGCGTTCACTCTATCGGCCTTCGGTGAGGATCTAGCGGTGCAGTCGGGTCACTACGTTGCCTTCAACTCCTCCATGCATCAGAACTGGCGGCGACAAACCCGTTCCAAGAACGCGATCCTGATCAATGGCGAGGGCCAATACGCTGGCCGTGACAAGGCACGTGCCATGCAGGCGACCGGGAGCATCGTGCTCGCCGAGCGACACGATGATCACATTCACATCCGTGGCGATGCGACGGCCGCCTACGCCTCGCTGACACCGACTGTCACGGCGGTGCTGCGTGAACTCTACCTGGTAAACGGCGAATACCTGATTGTCGTCGATAGCGTCGATGCCGATGAGGCGGTGACCATCGATTGGTTATTGCATACAAACAGTCCACTTCAGCTCGGCAGCAGTTCGTTTCGCTTCACCGGCGATCGAGCGGGATTCTACGGTGAGGTCCTGTGGTCAGAGGCCGGTTCGCCGACGCTCTCGCAAATCGAGGGCTATCCGGATGTCGAACCTTCAGAATTCGAGGGCCTGGCGGTCGGCTCGTGCCTGAGTGCGAGTTTTCCTGCCGCCCACCGGCACCGGATCGCGACGCTGCTGGTGCCTTACCCGATCACCAGCCCGCGGCGTGTGTTTCACTTTCTCGACGATCAAGGTTACGACTGCGACCTGTATTTCACCGACTCTGATGAGCGTTCATTCAAACTTACCTTGCAGAAGCTCGCGAAACCCTGAGCCAGGCCTCGAACAGGCCTTAATCAGACCGGTTTCAGGCTGAAGCAGGCTTGAGTCGGGGGACGTGGCGGACAACCACTCTCTCACGCTCCCGCCGCGTTCGCGCTCCCGCCTCTTTCCGTTCTTCATTTTTCCACTCTTCCCATCACCCAAGACCACCAGGATTCTCCGATCATGACTCTCAAAGGCAAGACCGCCATCATCACCGGCGGTGGACGTGACATCGGACGCGCTTGCGTCATGCGGCTTGCCGCCGATGGCGCGAATGTAGCGATCAACTACCACTCAAGCAGCGCCGGGGCGGATTCCGCCGTCACTGAAATCGAGGCCGCTGGCGGCTCGGCGTTCGCCATGCAGGGCGACATGACGCGTCCTGACGACGTGGCCGCGCTCGTCGCCGAGGCGGCCAAGCGTCACGGTAGTGTCGATGTGCTCGTTCACGTAACCGGCGGGCTGGTCGCGAGGAAGACCCTGCCCGACTTGACGCCCGAGTTCTGGCAGCAGGTCATGGACCTCAACGTCACGTCGCTCTTGCACGTCGTTCGTGCCGTCCTGCCGCACATGAACGAAGGTGGCTCAATCGTACCGATCGCCTCGCAAGCCGCGCGCGATGGCGGTGGCCCGGGGGCTATCGCTTACGCCGCCTCGAAAGGCGCGGTCGCGACGATGACACGCGGCATGGCCAAGGAGCTGGGCCCACGAATCCGCGTCAACTCCGTCTGCCCTGGCATGATCGATACCGACTTCCACAACACCTTCACGAAGGATGAAGTGCGCGGCAATGTCGCCAAGGCCACGCCGCTCAAGCGAGAGGGCCGTTCCGAGGAGGTTGCCGATCTCGTCCGCTTTCTTGCTTCCGCTGAGGCGTCATTCATGACCGGCACCAACCTCGACATCAACGGCGGACTGCTGTTCTCCTGAGCGAACCGGGTACGTCGAGTACGTCGAGTACGTCGAGCGCGTCGGGTAGGTCGAGCGCGACAGATGCGACGAGTGCCGGCGACGGGGCTCGGTTGCTCACCCCGTGAGCGTGACGGGTCCCTCGACGCGTGCAATCTTCGCGCTGGCGTGGCCGATGGCGATGAACGCGATCCTCCTTCAGGGGATACTGATCATCGATACGCTGCTGGTCTCGCCGCTTGGCAAAGAGGCGCTCGCGGCGATGGGAGTCGCGACGAGTGTCGTCGGCATCGTGCTCGGGGTGATCTTCGCCTTCTCCAACGGCACGCAGCTGCTTGTGGCTCAGGCTGAGGGCGCGGGGAGTTCCCGGGCGCTCGTCCGAGCCTTCTGGTCAGGGGCGTTCATCAACGCGGCGATCGCTATCGGTGGCGCGGTGCTGATTCTCGCCTTTGGACAGTCTGCACTCGTTGCCCTGTCACAGACAGACACGATGGCGGCCCTCGCCTGGCACTACATGGCCTGGTTCACACTCGTCATCGCGGGTGTCGCGCTCTGCCAGAACATCACGGTATCGCTGTACGCGATCGGTCGGAGTCGCCCGCCCTTCTACGCCAATCTGCTCGAGCTTCCAGCCAACGCGCTCTTGAGCTACGCGCTGATCGACGGACTGTGGGGGTTTCCTGCGCTCGGGCTGCAAGGCGCGGCCATCGGCAGCGCCGTGGCGGTCGGCCTGCGTGCCGCTTTTCTCGTCGCAACGCTACACATCCTGAAACCCGGTTTCGCCCGCGCGTCCCGACCGTCGGTCACAGTTGCCTGGCCTGCCATCCGGCACCATTTTCGACACGCGATGCCGATCGCTGGCACCTTCATAAGCGCCACGCTTGCGTTACAAGTCTGCATGATGATCTACTCCCAATTGCCGATCCACCAGTTCGCATTGCTGACCTTGTTGTTACCGTGGATCAAGGTCGCAAGTCATGCGGCCACCGCCTGGGCGCAGGGCACGGGCATTCTCGTCGGACAGCTGCTCGGTCGGAATGCCATCGAGGTGCTTGACGAATTTGTCGGCCGCGCTTGGCGATTCGAGTTCTACATCGCCTTCGGTATCGCGCTCACCTACGCCACGATGTGCTTCGCGTTCGAATGGATCTACCCCTCGCTCGACGCACGCACCGTCGAGATTCTCTGGGCGCTGGCGCCAACGTTGATCATGTTGCCATTGATTCGCGCCTCGAACACCATGTGCGGCAATGTGTTGCGAGCGGGTGGCGACGCGGCTTACTCGCTGAAGGTCCACGCGGGAACGCAGTGGCTCGTGGTCGTGCCGCTGTCGGTTCTATTCGTGCTCGTTCTCGAGCTCTCGCTGGTCTGGGTCTTCGCCATCATGATCATCGACGAGATCGTCAAGGCGTTACCTTTCCACCTGAGGATCTACAGAGGCTTGTGGAAGCGGCGGCTGGTAAGCGACGCCTGAGCCGAGCGATCTACGCCGCAGCCGCTGATCCGGATGCGCGGAATCGTCAAGCGCTTTGGTGGCGTCACCGCACTGGACGATGTTGGTCTCGATGCATGGTCGGGTGGGGTGCTGGCGATCGTCGGCGACAACGGCGCAGGCAAGTCCACGCTGATCAAGAAATTGACCGGGGTTTACCAGCCGAGCGCTGGCAACATGTCCCTTGGCGATCAACCCCTGCAGATGAACAGTCATTCGGATGCGATCGATCTTGGCATCGATGCGGTGTATCAGACGCTCGCGCTCGCTGATCATCTCGATCCGGCCGCCAACATGTTTCTCGGTTCGGAGCTTACGCGCCGCATTCTTGGTGTGCCGTTTCTCGACAATCGGCGCATGCGAGCCGAGGCCGAACGGGTTCTTCTCGAGCGTCTCGGCGTGACCCTCAGAAGCATGGATGGTGCCACTGAGAGCCTGTCGGGCGGGCGGCGGCAAGCGGTCGCCATCGCCCGTGCGGTCTACCACGATGATCTCTGTGTGCTCGTCATGGACGAGCCGACGGCAGCGCTCGGACCGCAGGAAACTGCGCGCACGCTGAAGCTGATTGAAACCTTGAAGAGCCAGGGACTCGCGATCATCCTGATTTCGCATTCGCTCGATGATGTCTTTACGGTTTCCGATCGTATTCATGTCATGCGCCGCGAACGCTGTGCGGGCACCGTCAAGACGGCCGATTCGACTGTCGCCGAGGTGCTCGGTCTGATCGTCGGCGCAGAGTCGGCAGCCTGATGAGTAGCGAAAGCCCAACGACGAAGGAAAGGCTCGATCCCTATCTCGCGATCATCGGCCCGATGATCATGATTCTCGCGATTCTCCTGTTCATGGGCGTGATGGAGCCGGCGCGTTATTTCCGGGTCTCCAATTTCAGCATCATTATCGAAGCCGCGCTCTTCCTGCCGATGGCCATGGCGATGACGTTCGTTATCACCCAGCGCGGTATCGATCTGTCGATCAGTTCCATTGCGGCCCTGTCGGCGATCCTGATGGCTTACCTGTTGAAGATCTACGGTATTCCCGTGTGGGCAGCCGTCGGCTTTGCGATCCTGATCGGTGCCTTGCTCGGGTTCATCAACGGCATGGTCATCACGCGCTTCAAGGTGCCTGATCTGATCGGCACGCTCGCCATGGATCTTGTCTATCGTGGCTTCGCGCTCGTGCTTGCAAAAGGCCTGGTGCTGGCGCGTTTCCCCGACAAACTGAAGATGATCGGGCGGGGTGGATTCCGGGCTTTCTGCCGGTGCCGGTCATCATCGGCATATTGACGATGTTCGTAGGCTATGTGCTGCTGACCCGTACCTGGTTCGGACGCTATTTTATTGCCATCGGCTCCAGTCCCGAGTCGGCCGAGATGAGCGGCATCGCGGTAGATCGCTATCGTGTCTACGCCTACGTGCTCATGGGTGCGATGACCGGACTCGCGGCTGTAATGCTGACCGGCAAGTTGAACGCCATCCAGGCAATGTCAGCACCGTATTTCAATCTGCATGTCATCGCCGCGGTCGTTGTCGGCGGCACCTCCTTGTTCGGGGGACGGGCCTCGATGCTCGGCTCATTCGCGGGGGTGCTGCTGCTCTCGATGATGATCAATGCCCTGGCGACGCTCCGCATCGAGTTCTTCTGGCAGTCGGTTGCCTCGGGCGTCGTCATCATCCTGTCGGTCGCCTTCTACACCTGGGTGCAAAAGAAGGATCGCGACGGCTTGGGCGGTCTTGTTGCCGGACTGCGTACCCCCGACAACATCAAGTTGTTCAAGCTCGCGGCGTGGCTGGTAGCGTTGATCGCCGTGTTGCTGGTCTTCGGTTTCCTGTTTGCCGGCGGTCGCGAGGCGAGCGGATGAGATAGTGGTGCTGCAACGCTCTGAACCCGTGGATATCACGTTGCAGCACCACTAGCATGCCGTCCGGCGCACCCACCCCTTTTCAATGGAGGAAGTGAATCGATGAAGAAGCAGACAGCGCGAATCCGCCAATGCAAGCTGTACAAGACGGGCGAGCATCGTGGCCGCTTTCTTCGCATTTGGCGCGGGCAGCGACATGTCGGCCGAGTTGCCGCTGATTGAGCTTCCCGACGACGACGGCCATGACCAAGCGGCTCGACGAACTCGGCATTTAGTACGAGACGACCGAGTTTGCTTCGCGTCAGCTCGAGCACTCGCTGCAGTCGACCTACGCGACGCAGGTTGCCCAGGACGCGGATATCTACGACTACGTCATCTTCGGCCCGTCGGAACTCGCGACGCAGGCTGACAACATCGACAAGCTGGCGGGTCTCGATGGCTTGAAGACGATGGTGTGGGCGTTTCATACGCCGCTAAAATATCTTGAGAACCAGCCGCCTTGAGAACCAGCCGATGATGTGGCTCGACTTCTCGTCGGCCTACGGTGCACAAGTGATCTGCGACTACGTGCTCGAGCGACTCGGCAACGATGTCACGGCCGCCTACAATAGGGGCATTCCGGGTATCACCGACAATCAGCGGTCGGGTGACTTCATCGAGTGCGTCACCGAGAAAGGCAACTGGAAGACGGCCTACGAGCACTACGGTGAATTCCAGCAGTAAGGCGGCTTTGCCGGAACCAATCTGATCCAGCAGGCCTATCCGGAAGCAACGGTGGTCCGCAACGCGAACACGGCGATGGCGATGGGATCGGTCGAAGCGCAAGTTGCTGCCGGCAAGGAGATGGAAATCGTCTCGACCGGCTGGGGCGGCACCGGGCTCGAACTCGAGGCCATCCGTCGTGGTGAGCTCGACGCCACGCCCATGCGCATGGGTGACGACGTCGGTGCCGCAACCGCTGAAGCCATCAAGGCTGATCTGGAAGGGCGTAACGATGAGTTGCCGCTGGTATTTCTCGGCCGCATAACGGTTGCCAACGACGAGCTCAGCGCAGGGGAACTCGATGCGCTGGAAGTCGAAGCCTTCCGCTTCTCGCGTATCGAACCGCTGGAGCGCTAGTTCGACTCCATTCGCTGTCTCGTCTCCGGCTGACGGTCGGAGCGAGGCGGCGACTGCAGTACTCGTCGGTGCAAAACCTGCATGAGCCATCGCAGCTGCCCAACAGGCGTGACCAGCAGAGCGAAAACGGCATGACATCTCGTCGATGATTGAGCGATTGGCGTGCGTCGAACGCGTTACTCTTGTGGTTGCCGATACACACGCACCGGACGCTCCTCATGGATCGTGACCACCGATGGTTGAAACGCGCTCGCGCCCTGCTCGACGACTGCCTTGTCGCGGTCGAGATCATTGGCTTGACGACGACAGGCGTTGCTACTGCGGTGGCGATCGGGCAAGAGATCTGGCTGATGGTGTCGCGCGGTTCGGTGACCTTGGCCGACCTGCTCCTGATGTTCCTGTACCTCGAAGTGCTGGCGATGATCGGCCAGTACCTCCGAACCGGGCAGATCCAGGTGCGTTTTCCCTTGTACATCGCGATCGTCGCTCTTGCGCGTTACCTGATCATCGATGCGAAGGACATTACCGAGCTACGCATCCTCGGAATTTCCGCCGCCATTCTGTTGCTGACATTCGCGGTGCTTTCGCTGCGTTATGGACATCTCCGCTTTCCCTATCGTGACAACGACGCGAAGAGCGAAGTGGACGGGACATGACGATAGCCGTCGTGATTTACTGAATCGAGTGTGCCTGATGTAGTATCTCCACGACGGAGCGGTACCGACATGCGACTCGCAGCAGAGCTGACCTGGGGTTGGCAGGATGATCCGGATGCACCGCAGGCCGCCGCATGCCTGCACCGTGAAATCACGCACGTCTCGGGCGAATACACCGAGCTTCTTGCCAACGCCCTGCGTACTCTGGTGCCGCGAGGCAGAATCCTCGGCCTGGATCGGCTGTTCAGACGTCGAACGGGTGGTTTCAAACCGGTTCGGCAGCTGATCGGATCGCTCGCTGCGCTGCCGGCTGAGGATGATCATGCCGATACGCTTGTCTGCGAGATCGATGCCTTCGCCTATGGCTTTCTGAAAGGCGCGAAGAACCTGGATCTGGTGCTGCCCTGCAGCAAGGAACTGAACGACGGCTTTCGTGCGGTTCGCGATGACTGGTCCAGAACCTCGAAGGCGCTGACTGAATTCGAGCGGACTGGGGAGCGGCTTCCGCAAAGTTGTGCAGTCAGTGCGGACCAGTACCTGGCGTTGCGCCGGATCATCGTGCGACCTTCGGCACGTGACGAACGAAGGATGCTCGCGACATTGCTGGTCAGCGGCCCCTCGGCGCAGGTCGAATTGTCGACGGATCTCGGGATAAGCAACGATTTGAGCCAACGGACGCTTGCCCCCTTGATCGCCATTGGTGTGGTCGAGCTTCGGGCCGATGACCGCTACGCCATCGTATCCTCGACGTTGCCTCTCGCGCTGTTCGGCCTGCGCGAGACGATGGGCCTGGAGTTGCTTGGCGACTTGCCAGGCGGAGTGTGAGCGATGGATCTTGTCGAGATGTTCGTCAATCGCTATGTGATTGTCTATCTACTGGCGGTCGTCGGTATTCAGGTGGTGTACAGCATCGTAAGGAACAACCAACGGCGAAACATTTCAAGCCGCCGTCGGGCACGCGGTCTGTCTGATGACGTGATGCTGGGTCACGCAGAACGCCTGGACGAGCGCCGTCGCGACGCCTTGCTGCAGAGCGCGTTGCTACTCGGTTCGGTGCTGTTGTTGCCACCGTTGCTCATCACGCTTGCACAAACGAGTGGTAACAATGCATGCCTGGCGCAGGATGGTCTGGCAGTCGTGTTTGTCGCGTTGTTCGTCTGGCTGCTGTTTACCGCGACCGATGTCGCCAAAGCCTTCCTCGGCGGTCTGGCATTCAAAACCCTGGTAGCGTTCAAGAGTCCGTTTCAGGTCGGCGACCGGGTGTCTTTGAGAGGTATTGGCGGCAAGGTGGTTCGCTTCGACACTTTCTTTGTCACGCTGCAGACACCTGACGACGGTCAGATCAGCATTCCGAGCGGTACTTTGTGGAACGAGGTGCTCTCCTCCACCAATGCGGGCAACCGTGCATCGCTCTGTGTGATCAGATTTTACGTCGCTCCGTTCGCGACGACTGCGCAGCGGCAAGCGATGGAGGATGCCATCTGGGAATCCATGCAATCATCCGTCTACTACGATCCCCACAAGCCGATGCAGATCTTCGTGCAACAGAATCCTGACGCCATCCAGTTCACTGCCAAGGCCTACATTGCGTTGACTTACGATGAGCCCCTGTTCGTCAGTGACGTCTCGCGAGCGGTTCTGGACGCCGCTTCCTGGCAGGGCATTCCGCTGGCGTCATCCCCGTGGAAGAGAGCGGTAGAGTCTGATTTGCAAGCCGAGAATCCGCTGGATTCTCAGACCGGAGTTGGTGCGGTGCCTGGTACGGAGGAGCAACGCGGGTTGGCGCATAAGGGCACCGAGGCCTCATCGGGCTGAAACCGAATTGACCCCACGATGAAAACCATTGGTTCGCCGCTCACTCGTTCGACACGACTTGCGAGAATTCGATCATGGTGAATATCACGAGCATCGGTCGCGTGAACGATGATAGGCGCGGGGCAAACGCGGTACTCGACAGCGTCTTGCGGGTACCTGTCGCGTACTTGTCCAAGCGCGCCCTGCCTCTTTGGATTATACGGCCCCGGCCACCTTCAGCGCCGCGATTCCCTTCTTCCTCTGCGCGTGCAGAACCTCGATTTCATGCTTCAGTCTGGTTTTCCGGTGAGCATCGGTTTCAGATCTCAGGAACGCTTTCAGGTTTCTTTCCTTGTGCTTCATGCGCTTGAGTAGACCCTGCAACTTCAGACGTTGTTTGCGCTTCTTTCGTAGATCGCTGTCAAGAAACTCCCGAAGCAACTTCAACTGCTTCTTAACTTTCACGCTTGTCTCCGCTTGCAAAGGTTTTAAGTGCTTCGGCGTTTTTTGTGGAAACGGCCTCCGCAAGCTCTGCCAGCTCACTGTCATCGAGCGTGACATCTCTTGCCGTTAAGAGAAGTTCGCGTTCGCTGGCACCGAACAGCGTCTGTGCCGCCTTTGCCATGTTCATGCAGATATCGTGTGCATAACGGCTGTCATTCAACAGCGAAGATCCCATCTCCGGTGAAATTCGGCGTAGCCCGATGAGGCGGGCTACGTTTTCAGTGGTGCTGTTTCGGTGATCTTCGGTAGCCTGCTTCAAGGCGTCCAGTCCGAGCATGTCCATTACACCATCCTGCTGGCCGCGCATTTCATTCAACACTTCGATGGTGCTGGCGATGTGGCGGCGAATCGTGTCATACCCGTCCTTCATGTCTTGATTCGAGGAGTCGATATAACGACGCAGGTTCTTCTGCAGATGCTTGGTATCCTTGATTGATTCGACTATCCGGGCGTTGGCTTCACGCAGCCATTGCAGGCTGGCTGTTTGCTCGTCACGCCGCGAAAATGCAGTTTCACTTATGAAGGCAATGATCGCACTGTAGATCGTCTTTACATGCTGCTCATACATTGCGTCAATATCCTTCAACCCGCTTTCATGGTGGGCCGCCCGGGTGACGCTCAGATGAAGTGCGTCACCCCGCTCGATTCGTCTCAGACCCAGGCCGTTTACCATGATGTTGATTCCTGCATCGTATACCCGGAGTGTCTCGTTTCGCACTGCTTCGATCGCCGTATCGGCAAATGCCGCCGAGGCGCTTGACAGATAGCGTGGTTGATCGACTTCAACTACATGTTCCGGAATGGCCTTTTCCAGTCGAGCGACAAGTGGTTGTACGAAGGGAAGCATGATGACTACCCCGATCAAGTTGAAAATCGTGTGAAAGACGGCCAGTTTCAGTGTGTAGTTGGTGTCGGATATACCTGCGAACTGTGAAATCCGGTCGACGATCTGGACCAGTTGATAGATCAGTGCAACGGAAACAATGCCGGTCACGAGATTGAAAATCAGGTGTGCCGCGGCAAGACGCTTGCCGCTCGCGTTGGCACCCAGCGCACCCAGTATGGCGGTGACAGTGGTGCCTACGTTTGCGCCGATAGCCAATGCAAGCGCGTTTTCATACGTGACTTGCTGTGCGGCCAAGGCTGTGATGATCAATACAAGCGTTGCATGACTCGATTGCATCACGACCGTGGCGAACATGCCCACCAGTGAAAACAGCAACACGCCGGTATAGCCCGACATGGCGAAGCGGGCAATATCGATCGTCTCCTTGATCGCCTCGAAACCCTCCTTCATGTAGTGAATCCCGAGGAACAGAAGCCCAAGTCCTGCCAGTACGTAGCCGAGACCCTTCAGGTTGCGTGAGTGCTGAAATAGCAATATTGTCCCGAATACCAGCATGGGCATGGCGTAGCTCGCGATATTGACCTTCAAGCCGAAGCCAGCCACCAGCCAGGCACCGGTCGTGGTGCCGAGGTTGGCTCCGAAAACGATTCCGATACCCGCAGTGAGTGTGATAAGCCCCGCGCTGAGAAACGAGATAGCGATGATCGAGACCAGCGAACTGGACTGCATGATGGTTGTACTGAGCATGCCGAGACCCAGTGCCTGCCATTTATTGCCTGTGGCACGCCGCAGAAGCTTTTCCAGCATGCCGCCGCTGAAGGCACTGAAGCCTTTTTCGAGCGATAGCATGCCGAGCAGGAAAATAGCGACACCTGCGGAAACGATCTTGATTTCCGGGCTCAACCAGAATCCGTAGCCCAGGATCATGAAGATCACGGGAAGAAGGATTCTGTTCAGCATCCGGGTGTTCCTCCTGGCGAGGAAATCAGGTCGAGAATTGGGATGTGATCAGGGTTGCCAACTGCAGACAATCAGGCATGCTCTGTCTCAGAGCATCATGCCGCGAATGGTGAAAAACAGGAGTCCGGCGAAAAGACCCGATACCGGCACGGTAATCACCCAGGCCGCTATGATTTTCAACAGGGCCGATCGCTTGACCAGATCGTGTCGGTAGCTGCGTTTCATTGCACGGCGTTCTGCCTTGGTCAATTCGACTTTCGTCTTGTGTTGCTTGAGTTCATTTATCATCACCTCCTTTTCATAAAGCGGTGCTGCTTTGAAGCGCTTCAGGAAGTCTTCGACTTGAGCCCTGTCTGCGCCGCGATGGTGGTGTTCTATCTCGCTGATCATGCTGGCATAGTTGGCCTTGATGTATTCGCGTAGGAAGCCCACGCCGAACACGGCCCCGACCGCAATATGGGTGGAGCTGACAGGCAGACCCAGCTGGGAGGCTATGATGACGGTAATCGCAGCACTCAAGGCAATGCAATACGCTCGCGACTGATTAAGTTCAGTGATTTCCGAGCCCACGGTGCGAATGAGTTTGGGTCCATACAGTGCGAGCCCGACGGCGATTCCAGCCGCACCGACGAGCATGACCCACAGTGGGATCGCGGCCTTGCTTGCGATCTCGCCGGATTGTAGTGCTTCATTGATAGCCGCCAGTGGCCCTATGGCGTTGGCAACATCGTTAGCGCCATGGGCGAAGCTTAGTAACGCTGCCGCGAATATCAGCGGAGCCATGAACAGGCGGTCGACACTTTGCTTAGAGTTGTCCGTGCTGCGCGCGGCGCGAGTAATGATCACGCGAGCCAGGATGTAGAACGCCAACGCCAGTATCAGGCCTATCAGAAACGCGTCCAGAAAACTGACCGGCCAAAGCCGCTTGAGTCCTTTGAGCATCAGGTAGGTGCCAAATGCCCAGCCCATGACGGCGATGTAAGCCGGCACCATGCGTCGAGCTGCCGATAACCGGTCGGGCTTGTACATGATGGTGTGCTTGATCAGATAGAGAAATCCCGCTGCGATCAATCCTCCCATGAGCGGCGAAATGACCCAGCTGGCCACAATCTGGCCGACCTTTCCCCAATCGGCAATGGCAGTGCCACCAGCTGCCATACCGGCACCCAGCACCCCGCCGACGATCGAATGCGTGGTTGATACCGGCGCGCCCAACGCGGTCGCCAGGTTAAGCCACAGTGCTCCGGCGAGCAGGGCAGCCATCATCACCCAGACGAAAACGTCGGTGTCGCCAATCAGATCGGGATCGATGATGCCGTTCTTGATGGTGCCAACAACGTCACCGCCAGCAATGATGGCACCACCCGCCTCGAAGATCGCCGCAATCACGATCGCGCCGGTCAGGGTCAGAGCACGGGAACCGACTGCTGGGCCAACATTGTTAGCCACATCGTTGGCGCCGATATTCAGGGCCATGTAACCGCCGATCATCGCGGCAATGACCAGCATGTTGCTGATGCCGCCGGTCAGTGACCCCACGTATAGCATGGTGCCGACAATGAACAGCAGAGCCGTTCCCAGTCGGAAGAGTTCGTGGCGTCCTGCCCAGGTGGCGCTTTCGATTTGTGCGATCTTCTCCAGTTCCATAGCTTTTATGAGTCCTTGTACAGCTCGAAACGACCGCAGGTGCGAATGCGATAGCGCTGTGCTCGTTGTGTCGATCGGCGCGGCCATTGTCTGGTCAGGCGGGGCCACGCGAGAGGCAGTGGAGTCCAGAGGCATGATCGACTCTGGTATTGCTGACAGTCTTGATCAGGATCAAGCGGAGATCGTGTTGACAGCGTTCCAGAGGGGTGAAATCTGACAGGGTTAGTTGCGCTCGGTATTCGGGACGTCGGTATAGTGGAATGTGTAGGGCGGGGCCATGCAGAATCAATGTAGTCGGCCGTCTACCTCGATCCTCGGAAGTCGATGCAGGTAAATCGTGTGGCAGGACTCGATGTCATCCGTTGCATTTCCACGGCCTTTCTACCATCGACTCTTGGTAAGTCCGTTTTCGTCAGGGCGCTGAGTCTGAAGCGAAACTACGACAAGACTCATTGCAGGCTTGATGACGCACGCAACACGCCGTACGGGAACGTGATCATGGTGAATGTCGCAAGCTTCAGTCGCATGGACGAGGGCACGCGCGAGGACTACGCGCTGCTCGATCGGTTCGAGCGGGCACATGTCGCGCTCCTGCCCGATTGCATCCTGGCTGCGCTCGCGGCACTTGATCAATCACTCGAGGGCTATCGCGTCACGCGACTCGGACATTCGTCGCAAACCGCGACACGCGCCGAGGTGGACGGTGCCGACATCGAGATGATCGTCGGCGCGCTGGTGCACGATCTCGGTGACGACCTTGCGCCGATGAACTACTCGCAGCTCGCCGCAAGTATCGTGCGCCCGTATGTCCGCGAGGAGGTGAGCTGGGTTTTGATGATGCACGGGCTTTTTCAGATGCCCTATTACGCGCATCATCTCGATCTGCCGATCGAAGGACACCTCGCCTATGCCGATCACCCGTGGTACGAGAGCTTTATGCGCTTCCGTCGCGACTGGGATCAAATGTCCTTCAATCCGGACTATGCAACAAGCGATCTGACATATTTCGAACCGATGATTCGCGAGATCTTCACGCGTACCGCGTTCGATTCGAGTGTATTGAATTGGATTGCCGATACCAAGGCGAAATCAGACTGAACTTCGCTATTGCAGTGGATCGACGATCATTTCTGATTCCTGATTTGAATCACCAAACGATAACGCATCGGTGAGTTTCCGGTAAGTCGCCACTTCTACTCCAGCGGCCCAATAATTCAGTAGCCGAATCGGCGCAAATGCTGACAGGGTAGGGTTTCAGGCATAGCGTTATACACATCGTAGGCTACCTTCCAGAGGGCAGGTTGATGGCGATGACGGAAAGTGAGCTGGGCGCAG